>VOFK01003772.1_pt1 | contig 25627 bp, 40 predicted proteins | sample 5384121 | NCBI WGS metagenome assembly VOFK01 (sample SAMN12384730, study PRJNA508395) | human gut metagenome | isolation source: healthy gut J | host: Homo sapiens | reverse complement strand
ATTACGTATTGCTCGACGAAACATTCTTAAGCAGCTATTCTCGAACTTATTGAGCGTGAAAAATGATAGCAGAAGGCGCCGGCGCCACTTCTGTTGCCGCCGCTATGTTCAACAAGCTTCCTATTAAAAAGAAAGAATGTTGTTTGTCTTTGTTTCAGGCGGCAACATAGACGTTACTATACTTTCAAGAGTTATAAACAGAGGTCTCCAAAAAGCCGGACGTTTGGCTGAGCTGGTAGTAGAACTCACTGACAAACCGGGTCAGCTATTGGGAGTTTCAGAAATTATTTCATCCTACGGTGCGAACGTTGTTTCTTTGGAGCATAACCGTTCGGATGAAAGACTTGATATAAACGACTGCGTGCTCAGAATATCCATAGAGACAAGGAACCAGGAACATTTGGATGAAATAAAAGACGCCCTTTGTAAACGGCGGATTTAAAATTAAATAAATCATTATTCAAAGATATATATTACAGGAGGTATAATGATGAACAAAATATACACAAATAATGCACCGGAAGCTATAGGACCTTACTCACAGGCAGTTGAATGCGGAGGGCTCATATATACGTCCGGACAGATTGCTATAAATCCCGAAAGCGGACAGATTTGAAAGCAATGACATAAAAGGTCAGACAACGCAGGTTATGAAGAATCTGACTGCAGTGCTTGAAGCGGCCGGAAGCTCAGTAGACAAGGCGATAAAAACAGTTTGCTTTTTAGCGGACATGAATGATTTTGCCTCATTCAATGAGATTTACGGAGAATATTTCACATCCAAGCCTGCACGCTCCTGCGTAGCTGTTAAGCAGCTTCCCAAAAATGCGCTTGTAGAAGTGGAAGTTATAGCCGAAAAATAATAAAACAAATTATAGTTAAAGTCTATGCTGAATAATTTAAATAATGTGAACTGTTCAGATTCAACATGCAATAAAATATCATAATACATTTATAGCATATTTAATTTTAAGCATATTAAAGACATCCAGTGGCAATATTGCCACTGGATGTCTTTTATCTTGAATAATTAATTAATAAAACTATATCTACAGAAACCGCACATAACGTCTGCCTTACTCCTATATAGAAAATTAAAAGCCAAATACTTTTACTGCATTTCAAATGCGCCTTTGGGACAAAAACTTCATACATTTTCCGCACAGTATGCACAAGTCATAATTTATCTGCGGTAATGAATGACTGTCTTTTTGGGTAATCGCATTCTTAGGGCAGACTTTTTATTGACGGGCATTTGTGGTTTTGCGGACACTTATCTTTATTTATAATTACTTTCATAGCTATGTATCTCCTTTTTTATTATTTTTTACCGCAAACATTAACCTGCCGCGGATTTACAGCATTAATATACTATTATTCAGAGGGCTTGTCAATTATTGATACACAATTACATTTATTTACCACTCCTTTTTTTGACTTCTTCCTCTTTAATTAAATATGTTCAAAAAAATTTAAAGGTTCTATAAAAAACTCTGACACTCACAACAGAACCATTATAATTTTTATTTTTTAGTCTTATAAATACTGCACATTCAGGATTTTGTTTTTTAATGTATAACGTTTTTTTATAATTATTAAAAACTACCTCTCCTCTTTTCCTTATATAATTAACTTTAAATCAATCTAAATTATAAATTGATTTATAAAATTAGTACTGAAGATATGCTGTATAAAATGTCTATATTTATTTTTTATTCAATATTTACTATTTTTTACATCAGTAATAAAATTATATATATTTTTTTCATTAATTCAACATATTTATTGTACAAGTTAAATAAATATTTTTCGACAAACTATTGCTAATTTTTTTCATATAATATATTATAATATAAAAATATATTAGATTAACAGGAGGGAGAGAATATGAAAATAAAAAGAACATTTTGCACATATATTTTATTCTTTTCCTTATTTTTTGCGGTCACATTTGCATGTACGGCTGTCTGTTCTGCTGAAAACAACAGAACAATAAAGGTAGGGATATCCTATACAAAAGTTTAATGACCGATTTTGATGAAAATGGAAATTATACTGGATATACCTACGAATATCTTGAAGAAATAGCCCAATATACCGGATGGAGTTATGAATTTGTTGAAGTTCCGGGCACAGCCGGCGAACAGGTCTCCGCTCTTATGGAAATGCTGAAAAATGGAGAAATAGACCTGATGGGAACAACGCTTTTATGACGAAAGCATAAACCGGGAATTTGCCTATACCGGTCATAGTTATGGTTCTGTTGAGACGGTTCTGCAAACTTTAATCGGTCAAAAGTAATGATACCGCCGTTGACTCAATTGTTATACAGAATATGCGTATAGCCGTTACGTCAGATACAGATGAACAACATATACGCGAACTTAATGAATACTGTGATATGAATCTGATTACACCTGAGTTTGTTGTCTGCGCAAATTATGAAGACCAAATAGACGCACTGAAAACAGGCCGTGCCGACGCTATGCTCAGCACCAGTTTGAGTGCTTCTGATGCACTTAAAACAATAGCAAAGTTTTGCTCCTAAGCAATTTTATTTTATATTATCAAAAAATAACGCTTATAGCAGTCTTATGGCTGAACTAAATGAAAGGCAATGCTTGATATTGAAGCCGCCGACCCATACTTTTTACGGGAAAGCTTTATAATAAATATTTTGTTTCAGACGATAAAAAAATAAAACTTTCAGATGAGGAACTGGAATATATCAAGGTAGCCGGTCCAATACGGGTAGGAGTTGATACAAGCCGTCCGCCGTTTGAATACAAAAATAAAAATACTGGAGAACTGAAAGGTATCTCTATAGAGTTATTGAATTATATATCAGAAAAACAAATCTTCATTTTATATTTAAAGAAGCAAAAAATCAGGACGAATTATATAAAATCGTCAAAGACGGCACTGTCGACATAATAGCAGAAATGAATTATGACTATGATACCGCCAGAGAAAACGGGGCTCGCAATGTCGCGTCCTTATACCTCAAGTCAGTATCTTCTGATTATGGGAGATAATCAAAGTCAGGAAAATATTGTAGGAAAACGGCTTGCGCTTCCTAAATATTCTTTATACAAGGGGAGAGACCATTGGAAAAGTTACGTGGTATGATTCTGTTTATGACTGCCTGATTGCGGTAAAAAAACGGCAGAGAAGACTACACTTATATAAACTCTCTGACCGCCGAATATTATCTCAGCCAGCCCGGATATGAAAACTTGAATATGATACCTCAAACATATACGCCTGCAGTTTCTTGTTTTGGATTTCATAAACCCGTAAACAAAAACCCTACTGAGCATAATGAATAAATTAATACTGACAATATCCGAAAACGAGCTTCAGGCCATAATAAATATTAACACAATACAGCAAAGAGATTATAACTTTGAATATCATATTTCAAAATATCCTATACAGATAATTTCCTGGTATAGCCGGTATATTCTTAATTATAATGCTTCTGTTGATAATAATACTGGTTCAGCGCAACAGACGAAATAAAGAAATGCAGATAGACCTTCAAAAGCACCTCAGCTTATATTCAGTTTCTAACGACTATTTTTTTTGAATATGATTTTAAGAAAAACACAATGGTATTCAACAATCCTGATTTAAGCAAACAAGATGATTCAAAAACTGATAGAATACATTTTTAATGACGCAGACCATGAGATGTCAGAGAAAAAAATGGAAGGCCGAGACGCTTTTCTAAATATAATACAAAGCGGCAAAGACGGAGTTATTGAAGCGCAAATATATTTGCTTTGACGAGAACCTGCACTGGCTGCGCATAAACAATGGAAACCATACGCGACGATAATGGAATGCCTCTATGCTGTAGGCAGAATCAATATAATCGACGAAGAGAAAAATGCAGAAGAAAGTTTGCTTGACCGCAATCAGCGCGACAGCCTGACTCATATCTATAACAACGAAACAAGCCGAAGATTGATTTCCAAAAAGTCTGACCGAACTAACCGAAGCCGATATGAGCGCCCTGCTGATTTTAGATCTTGACAATTTCAAAAATATCAATGACACATACGGTCATCTATGGGGAGATAAATGCTTCGCGCAGTTGCCGATTTACTGAAAAACAGTTTTCGTTCCAACGATATAGTCGCACGTCCCGGCGGCGATGAATTTTTGGTTTACATGAGCAAGATAAGGGATACAAAATCACTTTGCTGAAAATGCGCTTCCCTAGTGCAGTTCAGTTCACAATATAAAACTTGATGACAACAATCACTTAACCATAAGCATGGGTGTAGCGGTCGCAAGAGCCGGAAATGTATTATGACGTTTTTTATATCAGACTGCCGACCAGGCACTTTACAGGTCCAAAAATTCAGGACGGATAAATTTTTGAAATAGTGGAATAGCGCACATATTAGACGCCATATAAATAAGATAATTGTATAAAAGAATTATATTTTAACCTTGATTATAAAATGAGCCCGGTATAATACCGGGCTCATTCCTTTTATTTTAATAATATTATATTTTTTTATTTTATAATATTTTTCATGTTCTGCCACATCTATTTACCGCCCCAATATCATATCTACAATTAGACAAAAATGATAAAGTCAAGTAAAATAAATAAATTCTATAGTAAACAGTATTTTTTAGTGAACTGCGGCAGGGCAAACTTTGTTTGCCGCGTTAAGTGAGCCATCATCTCACGCAAAGCGTGAACATACTTAGAACAGATTGTATTAATCCTTTTTGATTACATGTTTTCCCATGACTGCGCAAGCCTCACGCGGCGTACTTCGTACGCATTGCGTATTCATACTAATGACATTGTAGGTAAATCAAAACAAGTTATTTTGTATCACACCCACCATGCTAGGGGGTCACAGACATTGTAGGTTATCAAAACATGTTACTTTGAATAACATCCATCTTTTTCAGGAGTCATACCTACCGATGTTTGCTACACCACATTTTATATAACTTTTATTTAAAATATTTTCATATGCTGAGCTTTTTAGTGAACATCGGTGTGACCACACTTTAAAAAGTGTGTGTGTAATACATACTAACTTGTTTTGCCATTACATGCAATGTCATTAGTATGTATACTCAATGCAGACAACGTCTGCCTCGTTAGGTGAAAGCAACCATCTCACGCAAAGCGTGAACATACTTGGAAAAGATTGTATTAATCCTTTTGATTACAAATTTCTCCGTGGCTGCGCGCCTAACGCAGCAGAGTGTAACCACAGCCCCTACCATAGTTCGCCATGTGAGAATCTTAACAGGATCTGTTCATCATATTGTATCCTCTACAATAAATAGCTATATAATTTAATGCTTTATTAAAAAATATAAATAATACTTGACAAGCTTAACTGTAACTGTTATATCACAGTATAATCTGTAAACCGAATTAATTACAGATTAAATTTTTAGGAGGTGCTTTATATGAAATATGACGCTGTAATTATCGGCTTCGGCAAAGGCGGTAAACACTTGCCGGGAAACTCGCAAAACAGGAAAAGAGTGTTGCTCTTATTGAGAAAGATCCAAACATGTACGGCGGAACATGTATAAACGTTGGATTATTCCATCCAAATCCCTAATACACAGTGCCGCTTCTGCCAATCCATATGGAGACGCAGCTGAAAAAGAAAAAAAATATCGTGAGAAGCTATAGAAGAAAAACGAAGATTGACCAAAATGCTTAGAACAAAAAAATTATGATAAATTGGCTTCCTCTCCTAACATAACAATTTATAACGGCACAGCCCGATTTGCAGAAAGATCTAAGATTGAAGTTAAAACCGGCGGCAAATCTATTATCATTGAAGGGATAAAATATTTATCAATACCGGTTCAACGCCACGCATTCCTCCTATAAGCGGCCTATCAACAACATCCGGAATATACACAAGTGCGGAACTTATGGATTTAGATAATTTCCGGAAAAGCTTACAATAATCGGCGGCGGATATATCGGTTTGAATTTGCCTCAATGTTCAGCGGTTTCGGCAGTGATGTTACCGTGATTCAAGACGGTGAAACGTTTTTGCCCCGTGAAGATGAGGATATAGCCGGAGAAATAAAAGCTATTCTTGAAAAGAGCGGAGTAAAATTCAGACTTGGAGCCAAAATTAAATATGTTGATGAAGGACCAAAAGTAGTTTTTGAATGGAATAAACAAGATTACAGTCTCGAATCCGACGCAGTTCTTGCAGCAACCGGACGTATTCCCAACACTTCCGAACTCAACTGTCAGGCGGCGGGCATAGAGTTAACCCCGGGCAAGCTGTCAAGGTCGACCAAAATCTTCGTACTACAGCAGAAAACGTTTGGGCTATGGGAGACGTGACCGGCGGACTTCAGCACACATATATATCCCTTGATGATTCAAGAATAGTATGGTCTCAATTGTCAGGCTCAGGAAATTATACAGCTGACAGCAGAAGGAATGTTCCATACAGCGTATTTTTATCAACTCCGTATTCAAGAGTTGGTATGAACGAGAAAGAAGCGCAAAAATCCGGCATAGATTATATCACCGCAGCACTTCCGGTTTCAACTATTCCAAAAGCTCAGGTTCTCAAATCCACTGACGGTATACTAAAAAGCGCTGATAGACAAAAATACAAATAAGATATTGGGAGCTATGCTGTTATGCGCTGAATCCTATGAGGTTATAAACATTATCAAACTGGCTATGGATATGGACGCGGATTACACCGTTCTGCGGGACCGTATATTTACGCACCCAACTATGGCAGAAGCTTTAAACGACCTTTTCACTTTATGACAAAATAAAGGATTGACTAATCCGCAGTATCTATAAACCGTATATCAACGTCTCTTAAAGAGATGTAAAATACTATAATTTTATTATAAGAGGAGGTAAAACATGAAACGTAAAAATAATAATTTGTTTCATTCTGACAGCTATAACTCTTCTATCCTCATGCGCCGCAAAAGCGTAGGCATTATTCCTTCCTCTGAAACTCCTGATTCTGCCGCCGGAGTGTACCACAAAATCTCATCCGAAGAAGCGAAAATCATGATGGAGAGCGGCGGCGTTACTGTTGTTGATGTAAGAAGACCGGAAGAATACGCCAGAAAAACATATCCCCGGAGCAATACTTGTGTCAAATGAAACTATTGCAGAGAAATCAGACGAAATGCTCCTGACAAAGAGGCGGTTCTGCTTATATACTGCCGCACAGGAGTGAGAAGCAAACAGGCCTCTGATAAACTGATAAAACTAGGTTATAAAAATGTTTATGACTTTGGCGGTATAGCAGACTGGCAATACGAAACGGAAAGCGGTGTGACAGAATGAACAGTGAATTTATTGTAGCAGTACACGCAATGGTATTTCTTCATCATAAAGCGGACACTTTGTCCAGCGAAACACTTGCCGAAAACGTCTGCACAAACCCTGTGAGAATACGTCGAGTGCTTGCGAAACTGAAAAGGCCGGACTGGTTGAAACTCGCGAAGGCAGAACAGCCGGTGGATATTCATATCAAAAGACTAGGCAAAGTAACCTTGGGGCAGATAGCAAAGGCTTTAAATGTAAAGTTTGCCGACACTACCTGGCACAGCGGCAACAAAGGAAATGAACTGTCAGGTAGCGTCCGGTATGGCAGGATATATCGACAATCTCTATTCAAGTCTGAATCATCTCTGCGACGAATATTTAAATACGATAACCATTGCGGACGTGGAAAGAGCATTATTTAAAAAGGAATAATTTGAAGGCATGATATTTATATTTTTTCACTTTGCCTATATGTGATATAAAATAAATGCAGACTCAAAAAACTATTTAGAAAATTACCGGCAGACTGTTTTATTTATACCATGATGATCGTCTAAGGTATATAAGAAAATATTTTTAAAAAAATAAATTATAAAAATACGGTTTAGTAAGCATCGGTAGGGCTGTGACCACACTTTTCTTAAAAGTGTGTGTTATACATACATACCCATTTCTTTACAACCTACAAGGTCATTAATATGTATACTCAATGAAGATGAAATCTGCCGCGTTAGGCGCGCAGTCGCGGAAAAAGACAAATATAAAAAAGAATTATAACAAACTGTTCCAAATAATGTTCACGCTACGCGTGAGATGGCTGTTCACCTAACGAGGCAGACGTTGTCTGCATTGAGTATACATACTCAATGACATTGCAGGTAATGGCAAAACAAGTTAGTATGTATTAACACACTTTTTTTAAAAGTGTGGTCATTTATAATGTATTTTGCAGTTCACTAAAATACAGTGTATTTTGAATATTAAACTCTTAAACTATAAATAAAATGCGGTTTAGCAAACATCGGAGGGCAAACGCAGTTTGCCGCGTTAGGCGCGCAGTCTTGGGACCGTTTTATATAAAACGGATTATAACAAACTGTTGCAAGTATGTTCACGCTGCGCGTGAGATGTCTGCTCGCCTAACGAGACGCGCAAGCGCGTCCTTCCGAAGTTCACTAAAAAACTCCTTAGCATATAAGAAAATATTTAAAAGTTATATAAAATGCGGTTTAGCAAGCACCGGAGGGCAAACGCAGTTTGCCGCGTTAGGCGCGCAGTCTTGGGACCGTTTTTATAAAAACGGATTATGTCAAATTGTCGATATATGTTCACGCTTCGCGTGAGATGTCTAAGCTCACCTAACGAGACGCGCAAGCGCGTCCTTCCGCAGTTCACTAAAAGCTCAGCATATAAGAAAAATTTTTCCAAAAAGTTATATAAAATGCGGTGTAGTAAGCATCACCGTGATGCAACTGTGACCACATCCTTGTGTTTACTAAAAACCTCATATTAAGAAAATATTTTAAATAAAATTTAATTTTTACACTGTTTCCAACATATTATTTTAATTCAAATCAATTAAACTGTTTGCAATAAACGTTAAGTTTGCTATTATTTTAAATGTATAAAAAAGTTTATATAAATTACTTACGGAAAAAAATTTTGAAGTTTATTATCATTGTTAAATAATAACTAAAATATATTAAAAAGGAGATTATTAAAATGAAACTTAAAGATAAAAACAGCTATTATAACAGGGGCGTCAAGAGGTATAGGTTTTGCCGTTGCAGAGGCTTTCGTGAGAGAGGAGCCAAAGTTGCGGTGTGCGGAAGCCGGGTATCTTCTGCACAAAAAGCAGTTGATAAACTAAAAGAATCATTCCCGGAAGCGGAACTGATTCCTGTAGGCGTTGATATTTCCAGCAGTGATTCTATAGCTGAAATGGTTAAAACCGTTTTAGCACAGTGGGACAAAATAGATATATTGGTGAATAACGCAGGGGGTGACCTCAGCAAAACATATATTTGAAATGTCAGATGAAGATTTTGATTCGGTTATAAGGATAAACCTATCAGGTCCGTTCAAGTGCATAAGAGAAGTTGCCGCTGTTATGAAAGAGCACGGCGGCGGCAGTATCATAAACACCAGTTCTATGGTCGGCAGTTACGGCGGCAAGATGCAGACAGCTTACTCATCCTCAAAAATTTGGCATAAACGGTCTAACCAAATCATGCGCCAAAGAACTCGGTCAGTATAATATCCGGGTTAACGCAGTAGCGCCTGGCGTGGTATTAACCGATATGGTAGCCCATTCGGTAAACGACCAAATGATGGAAGGTATGCGCCGGATTACACCTCTCGGACGGGCGGCAGAACCGAACGAGCTTGCCGGCGCCTATGTATATCTTGCCTCTGATGATTCGACATTTACAACCGGAACTATCATACATGTTGACGGAGGACTGGTTATGTAATTTAGTATTTGCTGTTTGGATAATTAATTATATACTTCTATTGCTCAGACATTTCAGTTAATAATTTCAGTTAATAATTTCAGTCAAACAGCTCTGTCAAACTGCTCAGTCAGGAACCTTATGCAAACATCTTTGTCGGTCACCTCGGTCAGGATTCTCAGTCAGGAACCCTAGACAGTCACCTCGGTCAGGCGCCTCGCTCAGAAGCTTTTTGGTCAGACACCTCTGTCGGACGTCTCATTCGGATATTACTGTCAGCCAGACTGCAAGTTTTTATCGATTTTAATTTTTATATAAACAAAAGCCGGACATATTGTCCGGCTTTATTTTTATTTTATCTTATTGTCAGGCAGTATCGGTTTTCCTCCTCCTTTGACAGTTGGTTTTCCCTGTCAAGGTAAAAACTGAACTCTGCATACTGCCTTCAACGCTCTTTACCTTTATATCCTTGCCGTGGGCGCCGAGCATACTTTTTACAATATAAAGACCTATGCCGGTGCCCCTCTTTGTTTATACTTCTGGACTTATCCACCTTGTATAATCTTTCAAATATAATTTTTTGCTGTTCTTCCGGTATTCCCACACCGGTATTATGAACTGATATAAACACTTCGCTGCCTTTTTAGGACATGTGGTTATTGTTATTGTTCCACGGTCATAAGTGAACTTTATTGCGTTATCTATAAGATTTGTTATAACCATTTTTATCTTATCAGCGTCGGCTCGGACATAACAAACATCATTATCAAAAACCAAATCAATATTTAAGTTTTTTCTTATCTATTTTAGGACCGAACCCGATTATAATAAGGCGGATAACCTCATTTATATCAAAAAATCTGATTTTTACGATATTCAACTTTATCCGACTGCATTCTTGTTATATCCAAGAAAAGTATTAACCAGTCTGGACAGCCTCGTCACCTCATCTTTGACGATGCTCAAATACTCCTTCTGCTTCCTCAGGCGGTATAGTATCGTCTAAAATACCGTCAATAAATCCGCCTATGGTTGTCATAGGGGTTCTGAGTTCATGAGAAAGTCATCGGAAATAAAAACTCATTCTTATATCCTCAGACTTTTCAAGTTCGTCAGCCATGTTATTGAACGCGTCAGCAAGTTCTGTTATTCCGTCACGTTCTCGTCCACCCTGTCTATAGCAACTCTTGATGTTAAATCACCGCCGGCAAAGTCGCTGGCGCTCTTACTGACTCTTTTTATCGGGTTAGCCAAAAACCTGAAAGCATATAAGAAAGAATAAACGAAACCACTATAACCACAAGAGCCGAAAATAAAAGGATTTTAAAACAGCTCAAAAGCATGTGCTCCTCCTTTTGCGGTATCGGCGTGCTTACCAGCACAGCGCCATAAACCGCTTTGTTTTCTCCTCTTATAACAGGAACTTCCAGGGTGAACATCGTTTCATTGAAAGCACCATTCATGGTTCCTACAACGGTTACACGCTTGCCGGACAAGACTTCACGCAGATGATCTAGCTCTAATGATTCTCTTGACTCGTTCGCCCAGTAACCGCTTTCGGTAGTGTTAACTATCACCCCTGCCGTCAACGTCCGTGATTATAATATGACTGCTGCTGCTCCTGAAAACCCATTTAAAACCGAGTTCAGATTATCCTGCGATATGCCGTTGTTTATTAAACTCACTATCGATTCAGCATTTTTTTGGCGAGTGTGCTCTCGTTTTGTTTTGAAATATATAGTTGCTCATCAGAACCATTTGAAGCGACGCCAAAATGATTATTCCGATAAGAACCGTAGATAAATTTGAACAATACCCTTGAAAATATAGTTTTGCCAAACAATTAGCTCACACCTCAAATTTATATCCTACTCCCCAAACCGTTTTCAGCGCCCAGGTTCTGTTTTCGCCCCTCAAGTTTCTCCCCTAATACGCTTTTTATATGAACATCAACTGTTCTGGAATCCCCAAAGAACTCATAGCCCCATATCTCGTCGAGGAGCTGGTCCCTGGTGAATACCTTATTGGTATTTTTAGCGAGAAAATATAAAAAGTTCAAACTCCTTAGGCGGCATCTCAACCTTTTGTCGTCGATATAAACTTCATAAGTAGACTGGTTTATTTTTAAACCATCAAAAACTAAGCTCGTCCTCGTCCGCCTTTTCATCAACTGAGTCTGCGCTTCTTCTGAGCACCGCTCTTATTCTGGCTATAAGCTCCTTCGGCTCAAACGGCTTGACCACATAATCATCCGCGCCAAGTTCGAGACCCAAGACCTTGTCAAAAGTCTCGCCTTTGGCAGTAAGCATAATTATCGGAACCTACTTGCGCTCTGATCTCACGGCATACCTGCCAGCCGTCCTTATTGGCAGCATAATATCGAGAAGAATTAAACCGGTTTCTCCTTATTAAATTTCGCCACGGCTTCCTGTCCGTCATTGGCTATAATGGCGTCAAAGCCTTCCTTTTCGATATATAGACGCACAAGCTCACATATGTTTTTCCTCATCGTCTACTATTAAAATTTTGGGTTTATTTTCCATAACAAACACCTCCGCATTTAATTCTAACATTATTACAAGCATCTATAAGATTTAAAATATAAATACTTTTTTACTCTATTTCAATATTATAGCACAAGTTTTCATAAATGTCTAAATAATTTATGAACAATCTAAAAATATTTTATAAAAGTTTGGCGTTTCGGGAAAACTAGATTAAACAACTATGTAAGGAGGAAAATATAAATATGAGCCACGCAAAATCAGCAGCCGTAACTGCAAACGGAATGGTAAAAGCAAACAGCTCGGTTAAAGTCAAGCCCGACAAAAAAATTTTTTAAAAACATGAGCAGGCGGCGTATTCAAGACTTAGGGGCTGAAGCTCTCGACGCTTTGACGATTTCAGGCGCTGTCAGAACAACTTTGATTTTTATTTGTGAAGACAAACTAATAGACGTATGTATATATGATATCCAAAAAACAATGAGCCGATACGAATATTTGGGTTAGTGAACTAAAAAGAATAAACGGCGGCAGCCGCTAGAATTATTTATTGATTTATAATTAGAATTATTTGTTAATTTACAATACTGTATTTGATTTTCTCCTAATTAAAATTTAAAGCGTCCGGATTATAAACTTCCGGACGCTTTGTATTTTTTAATATCAGTCTGTTCTCCGGGCTTTGCCCTTGACATAACAAACGGCTAGCGGTATAATTATTTAGTATCGCTTTGGTTATCCCAGGGCGGCAATTAAAAAATAAAATGTTGTTTAAACGATAAATATATGAGGTGATAAAATGAAATATGTTGTTGTTTTGGCAGACGGAGCGGCTGACACACCTGTAAAGGAGCTTTTAACGGACAGACGCCGCTTGAAGCTGCAAATAAACCTACTATCGACAGCCTTTGCAAGGCACAGCGAAGTCGGTATGGTTAAAACGGTCCCGAATAATCTTCCTCCCGGAAGCGATGTTGCGAATCTAGCAGTATTTGGATACGACCCTCAAAAATACTATACAGGGCGTTCTCCGCTGGAGGCTGTATCTATGAACGTTCCGCTTGAACTCACTGATACCACATTCAGAACCAATCTTGTTACATTATCGGACGCGGAAAAAATTACGAAGATAAAGTAATGGTTGACTACAGCTCAGATGAAATTTCTACTGAAGAAGCCCGAGAGCTTATAAAAATATGTCAATGAGAAACTTGGCTGTGACGAATACGAGTTTTTTCGGCGGATTCAGTTACAGGCACCTGATGGTTTGGCACAATAAAGAGAATAATTTCAGCCTTACCCCACCGCATGACATATCCGACCGGGTAATCGGTGAATATCTGCCAAAGGATGAGACCATACTTAATTTAATGAAAAAAAAGTTATGATATTTTTAAAAAGACCACCCCTATTAATAAAGAAAAGAAGCAAGAGGATTGCACCCTGCAAACTCCATTTGGATATGGGGAAACGGAACCAAGCCAAACCTTGACACATACAAGGAAAGATTTGGAATAAAAGGCGCGGTAGTCTCGGCGGTTGACCTTATTAAGGGTATAGGTTACTGTGCCGGACTTGACGTTTTAGAGGTTGAAGGCGCAACAGGAAATGTAAACACAAACTTTGACGGCAAAGCAGAAGCCGCAATTAACGCCCTTAAAGGCGATAATGATTTCGTGTATATTCATCTTGAAGCTCCTGATGAAGCCGGACACCGTCATGAGATAGAAAACAAAGGTTAAAGCTATTGAACTTATTGACCAAAAAGATAGTCGCGCCTATTTTGGATTATTTGGTTAACAGCGGCGAAGATTTTTCTATCCTTGTTATGCCTGACCACCCTACGCCTCTTTGCCACCAGGACGCATTCTTCAGAGCCTATTCCTTATCTTTTTGTATTCCAGCAAAAAATAAGATTATCGACAGCGGATGTTCAAGATATACTGAAGAAGAAGCCAAAAGACCGGTATATTTAATGAAAACGGGTACACACTTATAAATAAACTGTTTGAAAAATAAAACTTGCATTTATTGACACTTTCTGTTATTATATCTTTGTGTGCTTACTCAGCAGCAGTTTTACTAAATAAGAGCAAAGAGCCGGATTTTTATTCTCCATCTCTCAGCCCTTAATTATTCAAGAGTGATTATTATGCCAACAAAAGTCGTGATTGGTGCCCAATGGGGAGACGAAGGCAAGGGAAAGACAATTGATATACTGGCCGGAAAGGCTGACGTCGTTGTCAGAACTTCAGGCGGCAACAATGCGGGTCATACGTTAAAGGTTGACGATGTTACATATAAGCTTCATGTTATGCCGTCAGGAATACTTTATCCGGATACTCTTAATAATATTATCGGATGCGGCGTCGTTGTTGACCTAAGGTTTTGCTTGAGGAGATTGACGGGGTTTGAGTCTAAAGGAATCAGCACCAAAAACCTAATGATAGATTCCAGGGCTCATGTTATCATGCCGTATCATATTGAACTTGACGGTTTGTCAGAGATTGCCCGTGGTAAAGGCGATATTGGCACCACCAAAAAAGGGTATCGGACCATGTTATATGGATAAAGCTGAAAGATGCGGTATCCGTATGAGCGACCTTATTGACAAAAGAAAAATTCAGTGAAAAGGTTAGAGAAAATCTGGCTATAAAAAACAAGATGATAGAGCTCGTTTATGGGGGAACACCTCTTGACGCAGAGACGCTATTATAAACGAATATAACGAGTATGCTGACAGGCTCCGCGGTTATGTATGCGATACTATACCAATACTTTATGAAGCTGTTGAAAGCGACAAAGAAGTATTGTTTGAAGGCGCTCAGGGGTATACTTCTTGACATCGATATCGGAACATATCCCCTATGTCACTTCATCCACACCCGATTTCCGGCGGCGTATGCGTCGGCAGCGGTATCGGCCCGAAAGCTATAGACGAGTGTATCGGAATACTAAAAGGCTACACAACAAGGGTAGGAAACGGACCGTTTCCGACAGAGCTTGACGATGCGGTAGGCGAAGCTATAAGACAAAAAGGGATTTGAGTTTGGAACGACAACCGGACGTCCGCGCCGCACAGGATGGTTTGACGCTGTTATAGCCAGGTATGCTGTTCGCACAAGCTCGCTGACCTCAATTGTGTTTAATAAAAATTGACCCTCTCGGCGGTCTTGACAAAATCAAACTTTGTGTTGCGTATGACAAAAACGGTGAAATAACCAAAGACTTTCCCTCCAACTCTTGAAGAGCTTGCAGAGTGCAAGCCTGTATATGAGGAAATGGATGGCTGGAAAGAGGACATCAGCAATATTAAAGAATTTGACAAATTGCCTGAAGCCGCAAAGAAGTATATTCTTAGAGTTGAAGAATTAATAGGCTGTAAGATTACTTCTATCGGTGTAGGCCCCGGAAGAGATCAAAATATAGAAAGGTAGGTTATGTTAATGGCAGCTGCTACCAATAAAGAAAAATGAAGAGAAAAAGACGGATGTAAAGCCTAAAAAGAAAAACAAAAAAGAAGGTTCAGAAACCGGCAACGAATATCTTGATTACAAAGGCAAGAAACTTGTCAGAGTAGGCAACGAGATATACTACGGCAATCCTGATGAACCATATATAGTTACCTTCCGTCTTGAAGACAGCGAGGACTTGATGGACTTATCAATATCCAAAAGGGTTATAATAGAGCTTAAGACCAACGAGGGAAAAGCTTCAAAGCTGATTCGCCAGGCAGAGCGCGACGGATTATATAAGGCTTTTTGATATTGGAATGTTTTGGCTTGACCAGGCTTTAGAATCAAATAAATAACTATAAAAAAAACTGATGAAGCGTTTAACTGCTTCATCAAAGTTTTTATTTTGTACATTAGTTTTCTCAGTTTCAACGAGCCGGCTATGGAAAGGTTAAAACGGACAGAAAAATTAAAATTATGTATAGTAAAAATAAATAAAAATTATATACAAATGTGGTCACAAGCCTGCCGGTATTCATTATAAACATCGTATATTAAATAGTTATTAAAAAATATGATTTGCAAGCTTCTTTTAGACGCGCAGTCTCGGAACAGATTTTATTAAAAGGATTATGACAAATGTTATTAGTATATTCACGCTTCGCGTGAAATGGTTGCTCACCTAACGAGATGTGCTTACGCACATCCTACCGATGTTCACCAAAAATACTGTTTTGAAGATATTAATTCCTAAAAATTTCTTATAAAAAATGTGATTTAGCAAGCTTTGACATGGCTGTGACCACACTTTTTTAAGAAAAGTGTGGTCACAGCTGCCGATGTTCACTATTAACACCGTATGTTAGATATTAATTATATAATAAATTATAAAAAAATACAGTATCTAAATTATATCAAAATCAATTATAATTCAGGTATGAAATATTCATTATTATTATCATAACATACGGGTACGCCGTCTACTATTTCGCCGTCATCAAACATTTCCAAAATTATTCCTTTTTCCTGGATTCCAGTTATCAGGCTGCATAGCGGCATTGTTTTTCTTATCAAAACCGGATGAAACATATTTTTGTCATTCAAATACTTATATCTGCAGTCTTCAATATATTCATAACTCGAATATACGCCTTCAAGATAATTCCCGTCTAAATCACGGCTGCTCATTTCCATGAAACGGGCGTTCTCCTTTTTACTGCCGCCCATGTCCGCAAAACGGTCTTCTCCCACTGCTATATGGTCGCCCATATAACATTTATAAAATACAGAAATTGCTCCCTGCTTCCACGGTCTGCCTAATTTAACTTTGCCGCTGTTTTCCCAGCTGTGATAACTCATCATCACCGTTTAAGCGGCAGCAATAAAAACAGAAATCCCCTGGTCTGCTGTTCCGAATGCGAACCTGCGGTTATATATCCCCCATTTGGATATGCGCGGCTTTGAATATTGCAGTGATTAAACACTGCGTTCGCATCTCCGAATATAAAATCTACAGTTCCCTCAATATATGACAAAAAGAAAATAGCATCTGGCTTTATCCTTAATATATAGTGTGTCCTGCCGCCCTATAAAACGGCAGTTGTTAAAGAAACTTCTGTCCGCCGAACATCTGACTGCCACAGCCTGGGTCTGCGCGTCTTTGCTTTCGCTCACAGTCACATCAGCCTTTCTGGCTTTGGCGGATTGGTACCAAGCTTCATTGCGCTTTTTTAGTATCCAAATTTTCTTTCAGCAAAACGTCTGTTTCACTGACAGGCTCATATATATCCTCCTGCTCTTCGTCAGACTTGTAAATATTATATGAGTTTTCAAACGTTATATTTTGAGCTATAAAATCATGCGCATTTTCTGTAATCGTAACGCTGGCGCTGTTTTTGCGTTCCCACCGCTTATATATCCGTCAGATTTGACATATGGTTTTCCGTTCAGCAATGACTTTTTTGCTTTCATACTCCTTTTTACCAATTTTGCAAATTCTTCATCAGAAGAACAATCAGCCGGATATTCCATTTCAGGGCTTAAATTATCATAGCTTTTATAATTTCTTGAAGCTCCGTAATAAAAAGTCAATAAAACCTCATTCGGCAGGTCTCTGTATTCAGGATTTTTTTCAAACGTCAAAAATGGCTTGTCTATCCAAATTCTTTCACGATACGTTCCGGGACTTATGTATCTATACACTCTGTTTTCTTCACTGTCAGCTTCAGTGGGCGCTGCCCGGAGAGCTTCTGAAACCGTTTTTAGTACAAACCAAATTCAGGGAAGGATTTCTCTATGGCTCCGTCAACCTGAATTAGTGTATTCTCAGAACTTTCAAACATACTTAAAACATGAACAGCGTCACAGCGCCTTGAGTATCGCCGAAAAATGACACACCATTGAAGGCTTTTGAAACGCACGGTAACAAATAGTGCCGATATCCATAAAATCAACATATTTGTCAGGTTCAAAAGAACCGTTTTTCGTTCCCCTTAATAATCTTGTTCTGATAAGCAATTTTGACATAGGGATAGAACCAGTCGTCCTCACTCACATCAGAAAATTCAGGTTCTGTCCCTCCCGAAATCTCTGTTTTTTCGGCTGCCAGCACGGCCATTTTAACCAACTCTGCCCGAGTAACTCTCTCTAACGGCTCAAATCTGCCAAAGCCATCGCCTTCTATAACGCCTTTGCTTTTTGCCAATACTCAATATCACTGACAAACGTTGTGTTATTATCATAAATATCATTAAACACGCCGTTATCTTCAATATCGCCGGAAGCGCAAACCGCTAAACTTTGAAAAAATAATAAATACAACCGCTGTTAACAGAATTGTCTTTTCATATAAAACACACTCCCTGCCCTTTTTATAAATTAACTAATTTAAAATATTCCTAACACTTCCACCAAATTAATTTTTTCTTTATTCTGCTTAAAGCTCCGCGTCCCTTTGAACTATGGATTCTCTTTCCATGCAGGGCAGGTTGATAAGCAGTCCGCAGATATTCTTGGCCGCTTTTTGGAGTTCTCCCCCAAGGTCAAATCGCCGGAGCCTATAGCCCTAATGGTATTGTCCTTTCCGCTGTTATGCTCCGGATCGTTAACTACCATATAAATATCGGTGCCTGACCTGAGCATTGCGGCTGTATTTTCCTTTGTCGCCACATGACTGCCAATCTCATTCATGCTTGCCCACCAGTCAGTCATTATTACTCCGCTATATCCAAAACTCGTTTATTATTGTAGTGGTTAAATCGTAATTCGAGCCGCACCACTGCCCGTTCAACGGATTATAAGACGTCATTATAGCCGTAGGCTTTGAGTATTCTAAGGCATATTCCAACCCTTTTAAATATATTTCCCTTTACCGCTCTCTCAGAGACTACGGAAATTAACACGCTTCCTCTTTGTCTCCTGATTGTTTGCCGCCAAATGTTTCAGCGTTCCCATAACGCCCTTTATCACTCAGACCATTTATGCCGCCCCCGCCATAACTCCGCTTATATATGGGTTTCGGAATAATACAAAGTTCCTTCCGCACAGCGGGTTTCTATATTCATACCCGGCCCAGCAACAGGTCAATATCATTGCCAGCATTCGCCGCCAATACATTTATAAACCTCTAACCAGCGGTGTGTTCCAGGTACACGCAAAGCATTGTTCCGGAACCAGCGACGCCGCGTCACCATTGTCGAACCTGAGTCCGGACGGTCCGTCGGTTCCGGCGGCCACCGGAATTCCAAAATCAAAAGCCTGCTTGAAACGCCGCCAAACGCACACATCCCGTCCACGGGTCTTGCCTCTTGCTTGCTTCCCCATTCCCTCGCCGCGGACTAAACAAGCCAAATCCTCAATAGTGAGCTGACCTATAAACTTATCCATGCTCACTTTTTCCATTCTTAACATCCGCAAGTTTATATCCCTTATCAATAGTGAGTTCAACTCTGTCAGGAAGGTTGTCCTCCATCCTTTTTCTGATATCATATTCTCTTTGCGGTACGTTTACATAGTCGTACCCGCCTCCGGGCTTTCCCTTCATACATGTAAACTTTTTGGTGCGGAGCCAGTGCTGAAACACATTTTTTAACTATCTTAGTTTCATTAAGCTTAAAAGAAAAAGTGCAGAACTCCGGGTCTCGACATTTTTACCTATCAGAACCTTTTATACTGCCCTTTTCCAGACAATAGCAGAACCTATTGTCCGCCCCTGATGTCCCTGAATCATCAAATGAAGACATACGGCTCATAGAAACGAAACCGTCTTTTTATGACTTTCTCCGGGCAGCAGTGTTTTTGTCTTATAAAACGCCGCCAGCTGTATTTTGGGCTTATTGATTTTCCCCTTCGGGCGGAGTAAAATAAACCTGAACAACCTCCTTGCCCGAAACTTTGCCAACGTTTTTTACTGCCGTCTCAAACTTTACTATATCGTTTTCAATCTGAAATCAGCGCAGGTTATCTTAAAATCCGTATACGACAATCCAAAACCAAACGGATACTTTACCCTATCCTTTGCAAAGGTTTCTTTAAAATATCTGTAACCAACATAAATATCCCTCTCTATGCAGATTTCTTCCTTGCTGCCAAAATTCTCCAGACGACGGATAATCGGTATAATTATTCGCTATTGTATCAGTCAGTCTGCCGCTGGGGCACTTATCACCGCAGAGTATATCAGCAACGGCTTCACCGCCACCTCCTGTCCGCCCTGCCAGATATACAGAACGCTGTCGATATCATACTCGTCAACCCATTTCATATCGATTATATTTGACGTGTTAAGAAAGCAAAACAACTGTCTTATCAAAGACATCAGTGACGTTTTTCAGCATTAAATGCTCCTGCTGGGTAAGGCGGTAACTGCCTTCGCCGTTAAAATTGTCCTGCTCTTCTCCTGCTGTTCTGCCGATAATGATTAAAGCAGTCTCAGAATGCTCTGCTGCCTTAGCGGCAATTTCACTCGTCACTGTCATCTCTTTCTGAAAATGAGGTCTCGCGGCCCACACGCCCAGGCCTGTTGAAATAGGATTATTTTTATCCATTCTTCATACACACCGCCAACTCTTCGTTTTTACCTTTATTTTCAGTTTTTTTCAGACTGTTTAATATGTCAGCCACATATAAAACATTAACGCTTCCGCCCGAGCCGGTTTCCGCCGGTGTTATAATCCAGCTGGCTCCTGCCGAAAACCGATATTTTCGTCCGGATTTTAAAGGCAGCACGCCATTTTTTTTCATTTTTAAGAAGAACAATTCCCCTCCGCAGCTGCTTTTGTGACGCATGCGACGTCTTTATAAGATTTATATTATTTAATCCTTGGTCAAAATCAATTTTTTTCAGCATATTTCTCACCCTTTGTTAACTTTTTGCTATTTGGATAATTATATATTATTATATAAAATTGTGTCAATTAATTTAAACCTCTAATTACAAACAAATTTTACTAAAAAAAAGACTGCCCGTTTTAAAGAGCAGTCTCTGCAATAATACTTAAATTAATAATTGTTCAATTGTCAGATATTCAATCATCAGCGCTTATTCTATTACCATCCAAACTGTTTGAACCTTGCCGTTTCTGTCGCCGAATGCGAGCCACATTGTATTAACCTCATCATCAATCTGCGGCACAACATAAGGAGCTATAGTTAAAGACGTGTCATAACCGTTTGAGTCTACCCTGCCGAAACGGCTGTAAACGATTTCATTTTTTCTCTCTGAACAAAAACATCGTCTGTGGTATTCAAGATACGCTGAACTTTATGTTTTATAACATCATAACCGTCAATATCCTGCGGACCTGTTATCACATAAGAAGATTCGTCCAAAACTTTATATTTCAGGTCTTCATGTCCGATAGGCGTATGATCCATTATTCTCATAGTACCGAGCGAATACTCACCCGATTCAACAATATATCTTACAACCCTGGCTGTATTCTTATCTATCTATAGGGCTATCTGTCGGAATAGGATTTTCCTTGTTGCTGACGGCGGTTCAGTCGCCGGGGGCTTCAGTAGGTTCGGGTTTTGTTTCTCCGCCGTTTATTATTGTATCTATTATTTCACTGTCTCATAGTTTTTAGCGTCGCCAACCGCAAATGTTCCGGTGCCGCTTGCTTCCGCTGTATCGCGACTGTTAAGCCGTATATTATCGACTGAGCTGTAACCGTCACATTAGACTCAGGAGCGTAAATCATACCGTGAACAACAGACGTTCCTGAAAACTTCATATCACCGGTTGAATAAATGTTTCCGTTAAAGTCTATATTGCTGACGTTCACCTTTTTAGACAATGAAATAATATTACAGGATATCTTTTGCAAAGTTAGAAAGATTTAAAACGTTTCCTGTATATACGAATGTCAAGCTGTCGGGATTTCCATAAACGCTGTTTGTTGCATTTATTAAAGAGTTAGAATTAGATAACCTCCGCCGCCGAAAATGTCGTTTGTATAGATTATAACTCTGCCTCCGCCTTGAATTTTTTCAAAGCTCCTTTTAAAGTTAACCTTTTCCGCTCTTATAATTCTTATCTCGCCTTCAGGAACATATATGTTCATATCAAGAGTATCACTTTTATTGTCCGAGTTCATTAAAATATGAATTTTCAGAAAGTGTATAATTAGACTGATAAGTATCGTTGTTTCCCCAAGAGCTTTGGCTCCACCCTCATAGTTACATTGCGCGTTCCGTCATTATATTTACTGCCTTCAAAAAATTCGCTTCCCGGGATATTGTCCGTATCAAACCTAAAAAGCTTCAAAGGAAGTATTATCAGGAACATAGCGTTCGATATTGGCCAATTCCTTAACATCATTATTTTTTAAATCAATTTCTGCGCCTTCGCCAATCATTAGTTTATCTGCTAAAGCTCTGCCGTCTATATACCAGTTATCCTTACCGCCGTTTGCATAAAACGGACCGTTTTTCACATATGCAGTACCGCCGTAGATTGAGCCGCTCGCAATAAACCGAGCCTCGTTTTCAACATAAAGCGGACATTTGCTGTCTGTCCCGGGAATATCATTTGTTACGCTTGCTGCAAAGACTGAGGTGACTGAAAACATAGAGATACCGAGAACAATTGTTAAAAAAACAATACACAATAATTTCTTCATAATTTCCATCTCCTTATAAAACAATCATATTAATATTATTACCTGTAATAAAGCTGATAAACACTTTATTGTGGACATTTAAAAAGCTGCAATATTGTGAGCGTTTTTTTGCTCAAACATTGCAGCTAGACAATCATACTTCAAAAACAGAAGCTTAGACTCTTAACTTTTGCGTCAGAAACTTTCATTTCCTTTGCCAAATATTAGATTAATTTAATAATTATAATGGGGAAATAACCCATTCTTTATTACATTTTGATTTTATCACACATAAAAACCATTGTCAATACTTTTTTTTACAACTTTTTTCCAGTTTTTTCTTATTTGTTAATTTATTATAACTGCGGCGGTTTCGCCGTCCCATTGAACATCGTTTCCAAAAGCTTCGAAACTGCTCTGAGCGGAACATAGGTTTTGTCTGCTGTCAACCTCCCTGCTTCGCTCAGGGTAATGGCCTCACCATTTCTGTAAAGAATGCTGCTTCCAATCTGAATTGAAATAGTTATTCCATCTTTTGAAGCAATCGCAGTGCTGCTGGTTTCATCCCAGTCTACATCAGCGCCCAGCATTTCAAACACCGCTCTCATAGGAACCAAGGTGGTTGAATTATTCACAACAAAAAAGCCATAGGGTCAAAATTAACGTTATTTCCGCCGTATATTACATTAACAATTTGATAAAACGGGATTTCATTGTTATTAGCATATTTCATTACAGAAGAATGTTCATTCCCGGCTATCGCCGCCTGTGAAGCTCCTTCAAAAAAACGTCTTTATCAAACTTTGTATCATTGCCGTAAAATGCCGCAAAGTTCTAGATTAGTGCAGTTTTTAAAAGCATTTTTACCTACTGCTCTTGTATTTTCGGGCAGAATTATTTTAACCATAGACGAACATCTATAAAAGGCGAGCTCTCCTACTTCTTCCACCCCTAAAATATTTATATCGTAGAGCTTCTCACAGCCAAAAAACGCTTTATCCCCCTATATTTCCTTTATATTTCCTATAGTTATTCCTGTCAAAATTTTATTATCCATAAAAGCGGATTCTTCAATTTCTGCAATATTTTCAGGAACAGTATATTCAGCGTTTCCCTTTCCGGGCGGATATGAAACCAAACTGTTTTCTTCTGTATCAAACAGCACGCCGTCAAACGACTTATATTTTTATTATTTGAAGAATTAACAGTTATAGATTCTAATGAATAGCACCAAAGAAAAGCTTTTGCTGTCTATATCGTTAACATTTGCCGGAATCTCAATTGTTTCCAAAGATTTTACACCAGGCAAAAAGCCTCAGAATCAATTGTCTTAAGATTATCAGACAAGGTTATATTCTTTAGATTAGAGCACCAGCCGAATGCGTCAACACCTATTCTGGCAACCGTACTCGGAAGCACAATTGAAGTCACGTTTTCACACCAGCTTAAAGCATAATCGCCAATCCCGGTAACACCTTCTGATATATTGATATTCTTAATCTCTTTTAGAATATGACTTCCATGGTATTGAAACTAAATCTTTAAAATCATCAATATCACCGTTTCCCGAAATTGACAAAAGTCTGACTGCCGGAGTCATATTCCCAGCTAACGCCTGAGCTGAAAACCCCTGATGTTTCAGCCGCAAAATTGAAACCGGAATCACAGAGAAACATAAAATTAAACTTAAGCATACTGCCATAATCTTTTTCATGTCATTCACTGCCCTTCTTTTGTAGTTTTAAATTTTTATTAAGTATTATTATTAATTTTATACCTGACGGCAGATGTTGTCAATATAACACAATATATTACAGACTATTTAACATCAAACCATACGGACAAATATTCATTTTCTTCTTCCGCTTCTGCTAAAAACACGAATTAATTTTGCGCATAGTTTTTTATTATCATTTAAAAAATCCGACATATTTTTTAAAAACAATCATAACTCTTTCACTGCCGCCTATATCGGATAGAACATCGCTCAAGGCGTCAAAATTATTTCCATAATAATCAGGCGCGTTCAGCCTCTCCGCCAAACACTTGTGCATAGTTTTTTTATTCTGTATTGGTCCGCAGTCGATTACTATTTCTTTTCATTTGTCTTTTCTCCTATATATTATGCTCAATATAAAACTTTGCTAAACTTCAGAGAACGTTTCATAATGGTCGTTTGTATAATACACATGCCCATCGCTGGAATACACGATTCTCCCGCTCCTCTATGTCCGCCGCTGTAATTTATATCGCACTCAAAGTATTTTACTCCCTTTTTAACCGGCAAAGTCTCCTCATTAGTTTGAATATCTGTCGCCGCCGATACTTGTACCCGGAGCAACCTCCCATAAATTTCCTTTTTTTGCTGTCCCAGCCCAAACTTTTTGGCTTCGGTTTTGTTATAAAGTTTCCTGGCAGCTTTCCATACTTATGTATGTATCCCACCTCTTCTTTTGAACTGTAATTTCCGTCCTCACGAATATCTATGCTTTTACTCGTGCTGTCTGACAGGTTAGACTGAGTCAGAGTACAGGAACTCAGAGCAAAACATAAAGAACATATAATTAAAACTACAGATAATAAAAGAGCTGTTTTCTGAAAAATTTTTCTTTTTCATTTAAAAATCCTCCGTTTGTATAATCAGCTGAATATTATGGATATAAACGCGTTTAGAAATCCCATGACAAATCAAGCAAAGCTCCGAGCCAAATTATAGCGTTTAATTCCTTTTTCATTATGGAAAACAACAAATCTTCAAACTCTTTAATATTGTATCCGTTTATTTTATCTTCAACAA
>VOFK01001922.1_pt1 | contig 25636 bp, 42 predicted proteins | sample 5384121 | NCBI WGS metagenome assembly VOFK01 (sample SAMN12384730, study PRJNA508395) | human gut metagenome | isolation source: healthy gut J | host: Homo sapiens | reverse complement strand
TCTCCCCCGATGCGGCATTCACCAAAGAGTGCGGCTTCGATACGTTTATGGATGAAATCATATCTGTACTTAAAACCGAATAGTCATGGCAAAGAAAACAAGCGGACAAAATCCGGTGGATGAAGCGTACCTGCGCAGCCTGATGGCAGGGGTTCCTTCGGAGCCTCCTTTATCATCTGTACCTTCAACCGGCGGAGGTAATGGCGAAAATAGAGAAACCGCTTTATCCGAGGAAAAGGGAAAAGCGGATGGTACTGCAAATGAAACAGTCAGGGATGTTTCCGATGCAGGTGGTGCCGACCGTTCGGAAGTGGTTACGGAAAAAACGTCACCGAAAACGATTCGCACGGCTCTGGCTGACTTTATACGCAGATTCCTCACCCCTTATAAATGTGAAGGCAGACAGGGGGTATATATAGACAAGGAACTGCACCAGAAAATATCAGTCATCGTGGGCATTGCCGGAAAACGGCAGTTGACGGTAGGAAACTACATAGACAATGTATTGAAGGAGCATTTCGAGAAACATGCGGATGAGGTGAAGACCTATTTACAAAAGAGTTATAACAAAATATTTTAGGGTATGAATATACAATCAGGTTACTATGAAGCCGGAATCGCTCTGTTCTGGCTATTGTTCGCCTATCTGTTCATGGATAAGTTCCTGTTCAAGGGACAGCTTGGCGAAATATGTTTCGGAAAGGCACGCCGCCGCATGGCAAAAGCTCTGCGGGGCGTTGCCGGATGGTTCGATCCGGTGAAAGAGGAACAGAAAAAAGGGCGCAGGCGCTCGAAAGGGAAAGCGGAAAAGAAAGACGTTCTGGTAGCGCCGGAGTCTGAAAAGAGGAATGTCACGACCGCAAAAACGGAAATGAAGGATGACGAAAAGGTAGAAGCTAAGAAAAAAGCAGAAGGCAAAAATATGGAAAAACCTCCCCAAAAACGCTCTGAAACGGACAGTCTTGTCGTTACAAAAAGCTACGGGATACGTCAACGGCCGCCAATAAACGTCACCGGTTCCGGAACTATTGCAGGTAAAGAAAATGCCTCTACTTTTGCTGGCAGAAACGAAGATACAGCGCCACAAAAGGTAGCACAAGTGCCGCCGGAGCGCATTCCGGAACTGTTCCGGGACAAGCGCGTGGAAGAGTGGAGGGCTTCTTCGGATGAGAGTTCCGGCAAGCCGGATGGCGATAGCGGACAGGGAGGAAACGGTGACGAAGTGGATACGGATGAGTTGAACGAGGAACTGGATGATTTGAACTGTATCCGCGAAGAGTATTCGGGCGAGGCAACCGGCATAGGGCCGGAAGAGATTGACCTGATTATCGACCTCTGCAACGGCAAGGATATTCCGACAGACAAACGATTGTCCCTTTTAAGGGCGATCCACCATATCAAAGATACGCAGATTGAACGCTCGATACTGGAAAGTATCAATGGCAGCGACAGCCGTATCAGCAAATTTCTGGATGAAGCCGAGCAAATGGGCGGGGCTGCTCCGGACAGAGATTAACCAATTAAAAAAGGAGGTAACAATGACAAGAGGTTATTTTGATACGGGTTGACAGCCCGTATCACCTTAAAGAGAGAAATTCGCTATGGTATTAATGACTGAATAAACCAACAAAACCATGTATATGACTTATTTCGATTCGGGTTGATAAATGGATGTTCCCGCCTGGTAAGGGAACACTCCAATCAAGAAGAGACAATACCTTTGGTAACTTACTTATAAAACAGAATGGCTATGACAAAAGGCTATTACGATTCGGGATGACAGACCGCCTGCGGCATTCACCCGGTAAGGCAACAAGAACTATTCACCATTAAATTTTATCCGTATGAATATAGGACTGGTAGATGTGGACGGACATAACTTCCCCAATTTTGCGCTGATGCGCCTTTCAGCTTATTACAAGGCAAAAGGGCATCGGGTGGAATGGGCAGAACCGACGGGACGGTATGATAAGGTGCTGGCAAGCAAAGTGTTCACTTTTAGTTCTGACTATGATTACAATCTGCTGGATGCGAAGGAAATCATAAAGGGCGGAACGGGATATGATATTGCCGGCAGGCTTCCCGAAGCTGTGGAAAACAGCCGGATGATGGATTATTCCATTTACCCCCAATATCCTTTTTCCCTTCAGTTCTTTTCAAGGGGCTGCATCCGTAAATGTCCTTTTTGTCTCGTCCGTGGGAAGGAAGGATACATTCAGGCCGTGGAGCCGGTGGAGCTGAACCCGAAAGGGAAATGGATTGAGGTGCTGGATAACAATTTCTTTGCCAATCCGCAGTGAAGATCGGCGGTAGATTATTTGATGAAGGCCCGGCAACCCGTTAAACTGCACGGTGTGGATGTGAGGATTATGAATGAGGAACAGGCCTGGCATCTAAACCGGATGAAGATGAAGCAGAACATCCATATTGCGTGGGATTTGCCCCGGCTGGATCTGACCGACCGCCTGAAAGAGATGGTCAGGCATGTGAAACCTTACAAGATAACCTGCTACGTGCTGATAGGATTCAATTCGACCGTTGAGCAGGATTTGTTCAGGTTGAACGTACTGAGGGAACTGGGGATTACTCCCTTTGTTATCCCTTTCCGGGATTATGCAAACAAGCGGACGCCTACGCAATACGAGCGTGACCTTGCCCGATGGGCGAACCGGATGTGGCTATTCAAGTCTACCTCCTTTGAAGACTATACACCCCGCAAGGGTTTCAAGTGCGGAGAATATCTGAAATAACTTGATAAAGACAAGACACAATAGAGACAATGAGAACAAACGGTTATTACGATTCGGGATGATTCACATCCTGCTTTCAAGAGAGAATTAACAAGAGTGTTTCACCACAAAATCAAGTAACGATGCGAATAACATATTATGACTCCGGCTGATTTCCCGCCGGAACTTACCCCCTGAATCAATAAACCATAAGCGGCTGCGGGTTGCCTATGGGGATAGTGAAAGGGGGCAGTCCGTGGCTTTTTTAATCACCTAAAAATCACGGAAATAAATGAAAAAGAAAAGATTGATTATGATGCTTGCCGTCGTTGCGGCGGCAAGTGCGGCAATGGCCCAGGGAAACGGGCAGGCAGGTATTACGGAGGCCACCCAGATGGTGACAAGTTATTTCGACCCGGGAACAAAATTGATTTATGCAATCGGCGCCGTAATCGGTCTCGTTGGCGGCGTCAAAGTCTACCAGAAGTTCAGTTCGGGCGACCCCGATACTTCAAAAACAGCCAGTAGCTGGTTCGGAGCCTGCATCTTCCTGATAGTCGCCGCCACCATCCTAAGGTCGTTCTTCCTCTAAGATTCATACTGAAGACAGTAACTTATGGCTGATTTTGAGATAAATAAAGGTGTGGGCCGTGAGGTTGAATTTAAGGGGCTTCGGGCACAATACCTGTTTGTTTTCGCCACCGGACTGCTTGCCGTATTCGTGATGTTCGTCATCATGTATATGGCGGGTGTCGGACAGTGAATCTGCATCGGTTTCGGAGTATCGGCGGCTACGGTGCTGGTATGGCTGAGCTTCACGCTGAACCGTAAATACGGCAGCCACGGACTGATGAAGCTGTTCGCGGCCCGGCAGCATCCCCGGAGAATCCTCTCACGAAAACGTATCACACGTCTGATCAACAAACAACAATCGTAAATTATGAGAAGTATATTAAAAGCATCCACACTGGAAAGCAAGTTTCCCATCATGGCGGTGGAACACGGCTGCATCGTCAGCAAGGACGCCGACATCACGGTCGCTTTCCGGGTCACACTGCCGGAAGTATTTTCGGTATCATCCGCAGAATATGAGGCGATGCACGCCACATGAGCGAAGGCAATCAAGGTGTTGCCGAACTATTCAATCCTGCACAAACAGGATATTTTCATCACGGAGAAATACGAGCCGGACATTCGCCGGGACGAACTCAGCTTTCTCTCCCGCAGTTTTGAACGCCACTTCAACGAACGTCCCTACCTGCACCACGCCTGCTACCTGTTCCTCACCAAGACCACCAAAGAGCGCTCCCGGCAACAAAGCAACTGGAACACGCTCTGCCGTGGTTTTCTGGTTCCGAAGGAGATAAGGGACAAGGAAACGGTGGAGCGTTTCATGGAAGCGGTGGGACAGTTTGAAAGTATCGTTAACGACAGCGGACTTGTCAGGCTGGAACGGCTGACCACGGAAGAGATTACGGGAACGGAGAACGAACCGGGCATTATCGAACGGTACCTTACGCTCTCGGCCGACGGAACGACCATGTTGCAGGACATGCAATTGAATCCGGACGAAATGCGTATCGGTGACAAGCGGCTCTGCCTGCATACACTTTCCGACCTCGATGACCTGCCGGGAAAGGTAAGGACGGACGGGCGATACGAACGCCTCTCGACAGACCGTTCGGACTGCCGTTTGAGTTATGCCGCCCCCGTGGGCGTAATGCTACCCTGCGACCATATCTACAACCAGTGGATATTCATAGATGACAGCAACGAAAACCTTTCCCGTTTCGAGAAGATGGCGAAGAACATGCAGTCGCTTTCCCGGTACAGCCGCAGTAACCAGATAAACAAGGAGTGGCTGGACGAATACCTGAATGAAGCGCATACCAATGGATTGCAGTCGGTGCGCTGCCATTGCAACATCATCGCATGGGCGGAAAACGGGGACGAACTCCGCAGGGTGAAGAACGATGTGGGAAGCGCACTGGCTTTGATGGAATGTACACCGCACCACAACACGACCGACCTTCCGGCTCTCTATTGGGCCGGCATACCGGGTAACGAGGCTGACTTCCCTGCGGAAGAGACGTTCTACACATTCACCGGGCAGGCACTCTGCTTCTTCACGGCCGAAACCTGTTACCGGAACTCGCTTTCCCCTTTCGGCATCCGCATGGTGGACAGACTGACGGGAAAGCCCGTCTTTCTTGACATATCGGACTTGCCCATGAAAAAAGGGATAGTAACGAACCGTAACAAATTTATCCTCGGCCCCAGTGGCAGCGGAAAGAGCTTCTTTACCAACCATCTCGTGAGGCAGTACTGGGAACAAGGGACGCATATCCTGCTGGTAGACACCGGAAATTCGTACAAAAGGGACTCTGTGACCTGATACATCAGAAGACCGGAGGGGATGACGGGATTTATTTTACATACAAGGAAAATGACCCGATTTCTTTCAATCCGTTTTTCACCGAGGATTACCAGTATGACATCGAGAAGCGGGACAGCATCAAGACACTGATACTCACCCTTTGGAAAAGGGAGGACGAACCGCCCCGACGTTCGGAAGAGGTGGCGCTCTCGAACGCAGTCAGCCTGTATATCGAAAAGATAAAGAAGAACCGGAAGATAAAAGCCGAACTTCAACTCGTTCTATGACTTTGTAAAGAAGGACTACCGCAAGGTGTTGGCAGACAAGAACGTGAGGGAGAAGGACTTTGACGTGGACGGTTTTCTGAACGTGCTGGAACCTTATTACAAGAACGGTGAATACGGCTATCTGCTGAACTCGGACAAGGAACTGGATTTACTGAACAAACGGTTTATTGTATTTGAGTTGGATGTTGTGAAGGATAATCCAATCCTTTTTCCCGGTCGTCACGATTATCATTATGGAGACATTTATAAATAAAATGAGACGTTTGCAGGGTATCCGCAAGATGATATTGATTGAGGAAGCTTGGAAGGCAATCGCCAAAGAAGGTATGGCAAACTACATCCGTTATCTTTTAAAACAGTCAGAAAATTTTTTACGGAGAGGCGGTTGTGGTGACACAAGAAGTCGATGATATTATCTCTTCCCCCGTTGTGAAAGAGACGATTATCAACAACAGCGACTGCAAAATACTGCTCGATCAGCGGAAAGTATCCAGAACAAATTCGACCAGATACAGAACCTGCTCGGGCTGACGGACAAGGAACGCAGCCAGATACTTTCAATCAACCTTGCCAATGCAGCGAACCGACTTTATAAAGAGGTCTGGATAGGGCTTGGCGGTACGCAAAGTGCGGTATATGCGACAGAAGTTTCGGCTGAAGAGTACCTTTGCTACACCACCGAAGAGACTGAAAACTGGAACTTACCAGGCTTACGGAAAAGCTGGATGGAAACATCGAGCTGGCTATCAAACAACTTGCCGAAAACAAGCGGCAGGAAAACAAACAACCATTTAATCCATAAAAAACAATGAGTAAGAAAAGATTTATTAAGCCAATGCAGGGGAAGCGCTCGGAGACGCCACCCCTGACCAATCTGGACCTGCTGAACCTGATTGGGGAGATGAGAAAGGAACTGGAACATGACCGCATCTGCGGGCACTGAATGAACAGGGAAGGCGGCTCGACGCTGACCATCCGTAAATCCAACCGGGTGACGGACGGCTTCAAAGGGATACAAGGCCACGCTGTTCGCCGGAGAAAGGGCCTACGTTGAAATCAATATCCCGCTGCGCGGTGGTGACGACCTTTTCCTGCACGGGAACAGGGATGCCGGATGCATCGGGTATTTTTCAGGCAGCGAGGTGTTGCTGTTCGGCAGTTACGGTCTGTTTGCCCGTGACGACGACAGCCGGTATTTACTGACTAAAGAAAAAAGGAGATAGGGGCATGAAGAAGAGAACGATAATTTTGTTTATGGCATTGTCATCCCTTTCAGTGACAAGCAAGGCGCAATGGACGGTGATAGACCCCACGAACCTCGCAGCACAGAGTATCGTGAACTCGGCCAATGAAATCGTACAGACTTCCACAACTGCACAGAACATGTGGAGCAATTTTCAGGAGACTGTAAAGATTTATAAGCAGGGGAAGGCTTATTACGATGCCTTGAAGTCGGTGCATGACCTGGTAAAGCGGCAGCTCGCAAGGTGCAGCAGACCATCCTTCTGGTGGGTGACATCAGCGACATCTACGTGACGAACTTCAACACGATGACGGGCGACCCCAACTTTACGGTGGAAGAGCTATCGGCCATCGCTTTCGGGTACAACAGACTGCTCAAAGGAAAGCAGCGACCTGCTGCTGGACTTGAAGGAAGTGACCACGGCAACCGGACTCTCGATGACGGACAAGGAACGGCTGGACATCATCAACCGGATATACGGCGAGGTGCTGGAATACAAGAACCTGACATGGTACTATACCCGCAAGAACATCGGCGTGTCGTACCTGCGGAGCAAGGAAAAGGGGGATGCCGCACGGGTGCTCTCCCTGTACGGGACACACGAGCAGCGTTACTGGTAATCATTCATCCGTTAAATCAAGAAGACTATGTTATTATTATCAATAGACTGGACAAACCTTCACGAGCTTCTGCGCTCGCTGTATGATGAAATGATGCCGCTGTGTGAAGACATGGCTTCGGTAGCGAAGGGAGTGGCGGGCCTCGGTGCCTTGTTCTATGTGGCCTACCGGGTATGGCAGTCCCTTGCCCGGGCCGAGCCGATAGACGTGTTCCCCCTGTTCCGGCCCTTCGTGCTGGGCCTTTGCATCATGTTTTTTCCGACTATGGTACTGGGTACAATCAACGGGATTCTTTCTCCCGTATGCAAAGCGACTTCCTCACTGGTCGAACAGCAGACCTTCGACATGAGGAAATACCAGGAAGAGAAAGACAGGCTGAAACGCGAGGCGATGCTGCGTGACCCGGCGAAGGCCTTCCTGGTGAGCGACGAGGCGTATGACAAGAGGCTGGACGAACTGGGCTGGTCGCTGGGGGACATGGACACGATGATAAACATGTACGGACAGAAGAAGATATACGAACTCGGCGAGAAAATCCGGGGATGGTTCCGCGAACTGCTGGAACTCTTCTTCCAAGCGGCCTCGCTGCTGATAGACACGCTGAGGACCTTCTTCCTGATCGTACTGTCCATCCTGGGACCTGTCTCCTTCGCGCTGGCCGTCTATGACGGATTCCAGAGCACGCTGACCACCTGGCTGTCCCGGTATATCTGCATCTATCTGTGGCTGCCGGTGAGTGACCTGTTCGGAGCGGTCCTCTCACGCATACAGATACTGATGTTACAGCAGGACATAGAGAATATGCAGGACCCGGCATTCATACCGGACTCGTCGGGGAAAGTATATTGTATTTTCATGATTATAGGTATCATCGGTTACTTCTGTGTCCCCACCGTTTCATCGTGGATTATCCAGGCGGGTGGTGCCGGAGCTTACGGGCAGAAGGCAAACGGTGCCGGAAAGATGGCCGGTAACGGTGCCGCGGCGGTAGGCGGTGCAGCAGGCGGAGCGATAGCCGGACGTATCAGGAAAATGTTCTAACCTTACATCAATAATTGTATAACGACAACATTAAAAACAGAAGAAGAAAATGGAATTCAAATCATTAAAAAACATCGAGACATCGTTCCGGCAGCTACGGCTGTTCGGGATGATATTCCTGGGGGCGTGTACGCTGGTAACGGTATTTGCCGTATGAAAGGCTTATGATTTCGCCGAGGCGCAGCGACAGAAAATCTATGTGTTGGACAGCGGAAAATCACTGATGCTGGCCCTTTCGCAGGACGTGCAGCAGAACCGTCCGGTGGAAGCGAGGGAACATATCAGGCGTTTCCACGAGCTGTTCTTCTCCCTGTCACCGGACAAGAGCGCCATTGAAAGCAATGTGCAGCGTGCCCTTTACCTTTCGGATGAAAGCGCCATCGGCTACTACCGGAACTTGCAGGAAAAAGGCTATTTCAACCGGATGATAGCGGGAAACATCTCGCAGACACTGACGGTGGACAGCATAAGGGGAAACTTCGACAGTTATCCCTACCGGATGAAGGCTTATTGCCGGCAGCACATCATCCGTTCGAGCAGCGTTACCGAAAGGTCGCTTGTCACCACCTGCCGTCTGAGGAACGTCACCCGGAGTGACAACAACCCGCAGGGCTTTCTGATAGAGAGTTTTACCATCATCGAAAACAGGGACATCGGACAGTATGAAAGATAAGGGGATAAAAAGGTCTTCCACCCGTTCAGAACGGGGATAGACCGCCATATGGCCGGACTCCGCAGACGCTGGCTGCGGTTGAGCTGCCGGCAGCAAAAGGTTATCATCCTTTACCTGCTCGGACTTCTTCGCCGCCATCGACCCTTGCCTGCATCGTGGGCGGTTTCTGCCGGAACAGACAAATTTCCGATTGAGTACGGCATCTCCAAAGGATTGCGTTTCCCCAGACGGACAACAGTATCCAACCATTAAAAAACAATATATCCAATGACAATCCGATAAGAAAAAAAAGGAGAAGGAAATGCGGAAAGCGAGTCCGTACCCGAAACAGTTAAGCCGCCGACTGCCAAAAGCAATACGTAATGCGACTGCGGCAGATCAGCAGCGCATAACCGCCCATAAGGGCACTCCTCCCTCCCAATTCTGAGAAACTAAGGCAATACCGCATAATTGAACAAGAGCGATTTGTGAGTAAATTTTGCGGACTGACGAGGCGCAGTTTTGCGGTAATACTTGATGTATTACCGTGAAATTTCGGCAGCGCGGACGGAACTCGCGCAAGGAACCGAAGCCAAAGTCAGGGCACAAAATTTCCGCAAAGCGCCGCGGCAGCGCGACCAGAGCCTGCGCAAGGAGCCGCAGCAAAGCGCGACCGGAGCCTGCACAAGGAGCCGCAGCTTTAATTGTGCGGTGCTGCCCTAAGGTTTCTCCCCTCATACTATGTTGAAATGAGCGGAAAAAGTGTGCTATGCTGATTAGGTTATAAACTACAATCCTGACTGGAGTTGAAAACAATGGAGCTTTCCGCCCTTTCCCTGCGTCTGCGCGCGCTTTCCGTGCTGCGCGGACTGCTTTCCCATCCGCTGGTGCGCGCCTACGGCGACACGCTGACCGCGCTCGACGGCACAGCCGCCGACTTTGCCGACCGCTACGGCGCACTGTGCGCGACCCGCTTCTCCTGCGGCGATATCGCGCAGGCAGTGCTCGACGCCGTGCACTTTGACACCAACACCCTGACCGATACCATCAACGCACCGGAAGCAGCTGGCTCAACGCTGCAACCCACGATCTGGATGTGCTGAACGCTCTGCTCGCGCTCGACGGCGAAGCCTTCAAGTCCGCCGCAGCGGACAAGTTCTACGAGCCTGCCCTCGAGGATCTGCCGGACTTCGAGGCCGCGGACTCGCTTCCGTTCTCCACCGGCGCAGCGCTTGCCGATTACTACCGCGAGGAGGGCTACGGCTTCTTCGCACAGTCCTCGGCGTTTGCCATGCAGGACGACGGCTCGGCGACCCCGATCGTGCATCCCGATGCCATCCGTCTGCACGACCTGCCCGGCTACGAGATGCAGAAGCAGAAAATCCTCAAAAACACGCTTGCCTTCCTCGACGGACGCGATGCCAACAACATCCTGCTCTACGGCGACAAAGGGGCACCGGCAAGTCCTCGACCGTCAAGGCGGTTGCCAACGAGTACGCCGACCGCGGCCTGAAGATCATCGAGATGTCTCCGCGGCAGATCACGAATTTCCCCAAGCTGTTTGAGCAGACCCTGCGTTCGCCGTTCCGTTTCATCGTGTTCCTCGACGACCTGACCTTCAGCAGCGAGGATGACAACTTTGCTGCGCTCAAGGCGTTCATCGAGGAGGCGGTCTGGCCGGAAAGCCGTCCAATCTGGTCATTTACGCAACGTCCAACCGCCGTCATCTCATCCGCGAGAGCATGGCCGACCGTCAGGGGCGATGAGGTGCGCGTGCGCGATACCCTCGAAACCGTCACCTCCCTGTCCGACCGCTTCGGTCTCGAGATCACCTTCTCCGTTCCGGACAAGGACGAATATCTGTACATCGTCGAGCAGCTTGCCAAGGAGAACGACCTGAACCTTGATATCGACGAGCTGCACCTGCTCGCTGAGCGCTTTGCGCTGCGCCGTAACGGACGTTCGCCGCGTACCGCAAGACAGTTTATCAGCCAGCAGCTGGCGGAGCAGTATGGCAAGTAATGAAAATGGAGAATGGAGAATGATTTCATTTTTCATTTCTGCATCTAAATAAAACAAAAACGCAGACCTTAAAAATCATAGGTCTGCGTTTTGTTGCTATTGTGGAATCATTTCCGTTGTTTCGGAATGTTTTGGGTATTGCATGCACCCTACGGAAAACCGCTCCATTATATTTCTCGAAATGAAAAAAAAAATGGAGAATGGCTGACCGTTACATCAATTCTCCATTCTCCATTTTCAATTCTCAATTATTTATTACCAGCCGAACGAACCAAACGGACTGGAGAAATCCATAGCTGCCGTAGCCGTCATTCTGCTGCGAATTATCGTTCTGGCTGCTCTGGCTCTGCTGGGTCTGGGCATTCGGGTCATCGCCCTCGAGGTCGTGCGAATCGGTCAGCGTGATGGTGATATTGAGCGTCTTGCCGGTCGAAATGCGGTATACGCTCAGCGTCAGCTTGTCGCCGGCCTTCTTATCCTGCTTGAGTTCGTTTACCTTATCCATGTCCGGGGTCGGGGTACCGTCAACGGCGGTGATGACGTCACCGACCTGCAGACCCTCACTGGCTGCCTTTGCGCGGGAATCAATGGAATATACCTGCACGCCGGACACCTTGCCGTCCGCGGACTCGACGTTCTGGCCAGTGATGCCGATGGACGGCCGGCCGGAAACGTAGCCGTTCTGAATCAGCTCGTCGACGATATCGCTTTGCGGTGTTGATCGGGATGGCGAAAGCCCATGCCCTCAACGGTGGCGCGCTGCCGAAGGCGTTGCCGGACAGCTTGGCCGAGGTGATGCCGACGACCTGACCGTACTCGTTGATGAGTGCGCCGCCGGAGTTGCCGTTGTTGATGGAAGCGTCGGTCTGGATCAGGCTCATGACGCGGTCATTGACGGTAAGGTCGCGGTTGATGGCGGAGATACGGCCGCCGGTGATGGTGTTCGCAAACTGAACGCCGCCGGGAGAGCCGATCGCGTAGGCGTATTCGCCCGGCTGGAGCTCGTCCGAGTCGCCGAACTCTGCGGCGGTCAGGTCGCTTGTCGGCGTTACCTTGATGACCGCAAGATCGGTCTGCTCATCCGTGCCGATGATCTCGGCATCAAGAGCGAAGTGCCGTCGCTCAGCTGTACGGAAACCGACTGCGCGCCGTCCACAACGTGGTTGTTGGTGATGATGTAGCCGTCGCTTGCTCATGATGACGCCCGAGCCGCTGCCCGTGCCCTCAGAGGTGGTGGAGATAACCGATACGACCGACGGATTGACCTTTTTGTAGATGTCCTCGCCGGACATGCCGTCCGCGGTGTCGTAGTTGTCCGAGGAATTGCTCGAATCAGACTCCGGCTTGCTGTTGATCTGCAGCGTCGGCGCGGAATCCGAGGTTGATGCCGAAGTGCCCGAATCGCTGTTTGCATTGCCGCCGAACGCCATATTGCCGACAACTGCGCCGCCTGCAAACAGCAGGCACGCGGCTGCTACGCCGCACAGACCGAGCGCTAAGCCTCTGCTGTGCTTTTTAGCGCTTTCTTCGGGGTGTGCGGCTTCTGGCTCATCGGCGGAACCTCGCCGAAGCCGGTCTGCTGCTGCGCCTGACGGAACTCCGGGTGCTGCACCGGCGTCTGGAACGGGGTGCGCGGCTCTTCTGCCTGCGGCTGCTCGCTCTGCGGAGCCTGTGCGGGCTGCTCCGCCTGCGGCTGCTGCATCGGCTGCTTTCGCTCTGCGGAGCCTGTGCGGGCTGCTCCGCCTGCGGCTGCTGCATCGGCTGCTCGCTCTGCGGTGCCTGTGCGGGCTGCTCGTTCTGCGGTGCGGTGTTCCGGGTTTCGGCGGCCGGCTGTTCGTTATTCTGATCGCTGCTGTTGAGCGGTGTTTTGTTGTTCATGTTGAAGTCGTCCATGATACTGACCTCCTGTTGTTATTCGCGGGAACATTCCGTTCCCTCTGTTGATGCTTCTATCATAGTTTCTCAATGTGGCAGTTTGTTGAAAACAATATGAATATTTTTTTGAACACTGCCTGTCGCGAAACCAGTTTCGCCGACAAGAAACGGACCGTGGGCCGTTCCAAAGTCGTCCGAAAGTTCCTGTTCAGAAACTTTCTCCCCTCCAGAAGTCCAAAAAAAGGGTGATACATGCTCCCCCTTTTTGAGCATTTGCCAGAGCAAATGCTATTCCATGCGCGCTGCCGCGCGAAACGCTTCAATACAGCCCATGCAGAAAAAGACTTCCATGCACAGTGATAGCACATGGAAGCCACTTTTTTTACGCGTTATTCTGTCGGTTTCTGCTCCGGTGCGAGCGGCAGGGTGAACTCGAACTCGGTTTCGCCGCCGCCCGAGCGGACGGAGATCTCGCCGCCGTGCAGGTTGATGATGTTCTTCACAATGTACAGGCCGAGACCCGCGCCGGTCTTATCCATCGAGCGCGAACGGTCGGTCTTGTAGAAGCGGTCGAACACATGCGGCAGATCCTCCGCCGAAATGCCGATGCCGGTGTTGCTGATGGCGAATACACACAGCTGTCCCTCCTGATGGACCTTCAGCCTCAGCGTACCGCCGTCCTCGATGAACTTTACCGCGTTATCGGTCAGGTTGTACACCACTCGGTACAGGTGGTCGCGGTCACCCATGACAGTCAGCCGTTCCTCGAGGTCGCACCTGCACATCCAGCTTCTTTTCTCAATCTTCTGCTCGAACGAGAGCAGGATCTGCGCCGTCATTTCGGTAAAGTCGAACGGCGCCGGACTGAGGATCAGCTCGCCGGACTGAATTTTTGCGGCATCCAGCATGCGATTTACCATGCGGGACAGACGTTTGGTCTCCTCCGCGATGATGCGCAGATACTTGTCGCGCTGCTCCTCGGGAATGGTGCCGTCGATCATGCCGTCCACGAAAGCCGCCGATCGTCGTCATCGGGGTCTTGAACTCGTGGCGACGTTGGAAATAAAGCCGCGCGTCAGCTCCTCGAGCTGATCGAGGTCGCTCGCCATGTTGTTGAACGAGACCGCCAGCTCGTCGATCTCATAGCAGTGATTATCCTCGGGGACACGCACATCGAAGTTGCCGCCCGCAAATTCCCTTGGCGGCGGCGGCAATCGTCTTGAGCGGACGCGTGACATGCTGAGAGATTATGAACGAAATCACCAGCATAACGACCAGCGTGGTCACCAACATGATGAGCACGAGCGTCTGCGTGGAGTGGCGCACCACGCCTGCCGAATTCCGGGTCCTGCGTGGAGACGAAGATCATCAAATCCGCATCGCCGTTATCATCCTGACGCAGGTGCCCACCGTGTAAAACGAGGACTCACTCAGCACGCCGAGCGACCCGACAGACGCATAACTGCCGTTTTTGTGCATCTCCGCAACCACTTCAGCTGAGATATGATAGCCGGGCAGCTGTAGGTCGTGCCGTCCGGCTTGGCACCCATTTCAATATTGCCGTCCGCGTCCGTGATGAGCACGGTCAACTCATCCTCCTTGGCGATGCGCGCGATGGAAAGCATGTACAGCTCGCGTATCACGTCCGAGTCCGTGCCCTGCATGACCTTGCTCTGCTCGGCAAGGCTCTGCACAGTCGTGCGCAGCTCGGTCTGCTTGGCGTGCAGCGCGTAGCTGCTCATCTGGTAGCAGAACACCACGCCGGCCAGTGCAAACGCGCACACGATCAAAACCAGATGGGCCACATAGTCCTTGAAGAAAAAAACTGCGTCTGCCCATGGCTTACTCCTGGTCTCAAACTTGTAGCCGACACCCCATACGGTTTTCAGCTCCCACTTGTCCGAAACGCCCTCCAGCTTTTTCGCGCAGACGCTTGACGTGTACATCAACCGTTCTCGTGTCACCGAAGTAGTCGAAGCCCCACACCTCATCGAGCAGCTGTGCGCGTGTGAATACGCGGTTGGGACTGGAGGCGAGAGAAGTACAGCAGCTCGATCTCCTTCGGGGGCGCGTCCACGCGCTTGCCCTTGATGACGAGATCGTAGGCCTGCTTGTCGATCACGAGATTGTCGAACGACAGTTTTTCGGGTGCGTCATCGGGCGCGATACGCCGAAATACCGCGCGCACGCGCGCGATGACCTCGGGCATTTCGAGCGGCTTGACGATGTAGTCGTCCGCACCCATCTCCAGACCGGAAACGCGGTCGGCCGTTTCGCCCTTGGCTGTCAGCATGATGATCGGCACGTCGCTTTCCGCGCGGATCTCCCTGCAAACCTCCCAGCCATCCATGACCGGCATCATCATCGAGCAGCAGCATATCCGGCTTGTCCGACTTCCATTTTTTTATGCCCTCGACGCCGTTTTCAGCCTCGAGGACGGTATATCCCTCGCGTTCGAGATACAGGCGCAGCAGGCTCGCGGATGTTGGCCTCGTCCTCTACGATCAATATCTTCTTGGGCATAGTTCTCCCCCCTGCTTTCCCAGTTTAATCTGATTCTATTATAGCGCGTTTTTGAGGAAAAAGCATTAACAATCTGTAAACACCGCTTTGCACCCGACATTTCCTGTGCTATACTGAATATATCACCCCAAGGAGAATTCTTATGTCACAGACGGTAGAAATGCACATTATTGCGCGGATACGCAGCGATTTCCCCACCAAATTCGGCATTCCGCGGCAGAGCGGACTGGCGGACTGTACCGGCGCATTGTATTCGAGCCGGAATACCGCTAACTGCGGATGCGCTGCGCGGCATAGAGGCTTCTCGCATCTGTGGCTGATCTGGCAGTTTTTTCCGCCGCGGTGCGCGAGGGCTGGTCGCCGACCGTGCGCCCGCCCCAAGCTGGGCGGCAACAAAGCGCATCGGCGTGTTTGCGACACGCTCGCCGTTCCGCCCGAACGAGATCGGACTGTCCTCGGTGCGGCTTGACCGCGTGGAGCTCAACACGCCGGACGGCCCGGTGCGGCATATCTCGGCGCAGATCTGATGGACGGCACGCCGATTTTTCGACATCATCAAGCCGTACCTTGCGTACACGGATTCGCATCCGGAGGCACGCGGCGGTTTTGCGCTCACGACCGATGCGGTGCGTGGACTGTCCGGCGCAGCTGCTCGAAAAAGCTGCCGGAGGGAGCGCCGTCAGACCCTGCTGAACGTGCTCGCACAGGGGACCCGAGACCGGGGTATCAGCACGAGGTCAGGCCGCGTGTATGGGTTCCCGTTTGCGGGATTCGAGGTAAAATTCACCGTAGAAGGTGACTTGCTGACCGTTCGGCAAATCGAGAGTCGCTAACTTATTCTGCGGTAAAAATTTACGCGGTTCACGCACCCGTCTATTCCGTGCCGAAAACAAAAAATCACCGAAACGATTTGTTTCGGTGATTTTCTCTTTACGTTTTATTAAAGGCCGGTCGGGTGATCGCCTCGAAGTCCTCAGCTTGCCGCCGTTCATGAAGCAGTCGATGATCTGCTTGCCGAGCGGATCGAGCTCCGGCGTATCGAACTTTGCCAGCTCCTTGCGGAAGAAATCGGTCAGGATCTTCGCGCCTGCGTCGTAGCCGTCGGTGCCTACGCGGTCCTGCGTATCGACGCGCAGGTACTTGGAGCGGATCTTCTGGCCGTCGATGGTCAGATCCTTCATCGCGTAGCCGAGCAGCGGGCAGCGCGCCGGCTCCAGATGCTCTCTGCGGATCTTGGCGCCGCCGTGACGGGCCAGATACTCACGGGAGATCCATTCAGCCGCGAAGCCGACCTTGTATACACCGATGTGCTGGTTCGGGATGAGCACATAACGGGTGTTCGGAGGGCTGTCAACGATCTGATGCAGCAGCAGGTTTGCCTGTGCAACGCGCTTGCCGGTCGGAACGGCCAGTAGGAACCTACGCCCTCGCTCTTGAGCTCATTGCCGGTGACGATAGACGGGTTGTTGAAGCCGCGCGGCGCGATCAGACGCCACAGCCATGCCAGTGCCGGCGGAATGATATGCAGCATGCCCATGATGCCGTAGTTCGGGTTATCGCGGGTGGAGGGGGCATACGAACGCCGAAAAGAGCGTACGTCTACTTCTACCGGCTCCTTGACGATGTTCGGAACGTCCCAGCGCGGAACGATGGCGCGCGGATTGGAGCACGGCTTGCCGTTGGAATCCAGCGTGTGCTCCCAGATCAGCAGGGTCGCACCCGGATGGCCTTCCATGTTGAAGAAGCACAGCGGCTCCTTCGGCTCGGTGCAGATGCGCTCGTAAACCGGATCGCAGCCGTAGTGGGTTACGCCGTCCATGCGGAGGAACCAGCCGTCCTCACCGTCGACGAGCACGAGCTTGCCGGACTTGTTCTGCAACCGTCGGGATAGCAGGTCGCCATATCGTCGCATACCGGCTCAATCTTGCAGGTGGAGCTGATATGCAGGTAGGTCTTTTCGCCCGTTACCGTGTTGGTAGAGAGCGAGGACCTCGCCGTCCGGCTCGCGCGCGATGTCCTGCATCTCGCTCTTGCCGCCGCCCGAAGCGCCCTCGTGCATGATGACCAGCTCGTTCTCGTACGGGGTGATCAGACGGCCTGCGGAAGTATGGCAGGTGGTCCAGCCCCTCCTGCTCGCCAATGTCGAGCAGTACGGAGTAAACACCCTTCTTGGCAGACGGGCCCGGATACAGGTTATAGGAGAAATACCTCGTGGCAATCGTCCAGACGGTTGTGGACGACGACCTGCTTGCCCTCGAAAATGGGTGTGACGGAACGGAGGTCGCAACGTAGATGATCGCACGCGGCTTGTCAGCCCTCGGTCTCCTCAGCGCTTTGACAAAACCCTGAAGATGTGCCAGCGCGAAGGCGAAGAACGCGCACTGCTTCGGGCAGACGAGCATAGAGCCGTAGCCGTATTCGTTGCCGCCGGAATTGAACGGCATCAGAATGGCTCCTGCGTCTTGAACCAGTCCATGGTCTCCTGACGCAGCTTGTCGAACTTTAGCCGTACACATCAGCGAAAGCGCTTTTTGATCGGTCGGCTTGTCGTCTGCGATACGCATGCAGTCCGGCTCGCGGCGGCGCATGTAGTCCTCGGCAAAGTTAACGGATGCACCGTTCTTTGCAGCGTACAACGTCAGCTTCCTTGATCAGGCCCTTGCCGGGTACATCGAATACAACGTCGTACACGTCGGCATGTTCGGGACCGAATACCATGTCGTACAGTTCCGCCTTGCTGGTCGGGGAACAACTACGCCCTTTGCAGTTCTCGATGACATCGGTCAATTCATCGGTAAAGGTGAATTTGGTGAGCAGCAATGAGTTCATCTGTATCATTTCCTCCTTAAGCACCGCGGAGTCCCTCGCCACGGTATGCTAGACGGGCCGGTTACATTCATTAACCTTTGCCCCATTGTCTTTCGATTATAGCATACCGCAAACCCCACCCTCTCGTCAACTGTGATTTTGCTTTTTTTGCAAGTTGAATTGCAAGTTCTTGCAAAATGTACAAAACCTGAGGGATTTCTCACTGTTTTCCTGACACGGTCACTTGTCCGCCGATAGGACTTTTTACGGAAACGTTTCCGCATGGCAAAATCCGTTTCTGCGCAATCGTGTATCAAAATGCGATACTGTGCATCTGCGTACACTTTATCTCACATTCCAGCGCTCCCCACGCGGGTGACGGAATTGCATTTTCCGTTTCTTGTAATATCGAACAGCGCACCGGAAACTGCACAGTCGCCCTCAGCTGTCTTGGAAAAAATACTCGGTCAGGTCACCGCGGAACATGGCGATGGACTGCTCGATGCGCACGCCGAGCACGGACATGATCGGGCCGGTCATGCCGAGATCGGTGATATAGCCGGTCCCCTTCGGGTTGACGCGCTCGTCCGCGGTCTGCACATGGGTATGCGTGCCCCAGACGGCGGAAACGCGGCCGTCCAGATAATACCCCATCGCGAGCTTTTCGCTCGTGGCGTTCGCGTGGATTTCGGCAAGAGCCACGTCGTACATGCCCTCATTTTTCCTTCAGGATGCGGTCGACACACAGGAACGGATTGTCCGGGCCGTATTTCATATCGCAGCGGCCGATCAGGTCGATGACGAGCAGGCGGCTGCCCTGCGGGCCGTCAAAAATGCCCCAGCCCCCCGGCCGCTTTGCGGCGCAAGATTGGCCGGACGGAGAACATCCGAACGGCTGTCCAGATACGGCACGATCTGCTGCTTGCCGAACACATGGTTGCCGAGCGTGATCACGTCCGCGCCGGCGGCAAAAATCATCCGCCTGACGCGGGAGAACGCCGTTGCCGGCCGCATTTTCTCCGTTTACGATGACGAAATCCGCGCCGGTGTCGCGCTTGATGATGCGGCGGAGGCGCCGTGAAAGCGCGTCGATACCCGCCTCACCGACCACATCGCCGATAACTAATAGTTTCATGGATTACCTCTTTCTAGCATTGCTGCAAGCTGTTGATTGGTTCCGCTGGATTCAGCGGGGATTCGCCCCCGGCGGGGGCACCGTACCCACGGCGAGGGGCAAGAGGGTAGACACCTACGGTTTCTACCCCTCTTAACCCGTTTCCCTTTGTTTCCGAGTCTGGCGCAGATTACCGACATGTGACCGCTTCGAAATGGGGAACGGCAGTCGGGATACTCTTGCGTTTGTTTCGTAAAATATTCGCAGTTCACAGATAGCGTACTGCTACACATACGGGCTACTTGCGCAGGCGCGGCATGACAGTGCCGCGCAACTCGTTAAGTCTGGTTACGCACGGCACCTACGGATTAGGCGTTTGGCACAATTTATCTTCGCAGGCCTTGTCTATAACAACGCGCTAACGAATCGTGCGGCACTGTTATGCCGCACCTGCGCAGATGGAAGTTCCGATCCGTGTGTAGCAGTACGTTATCTGACACTGCGAATCGGTTGAGAAAGACACGGTAGGAAAAATCCTCTGCCGTACTCTTATTTTCGAAGCGGTCGCCGCTCTCCGATTTTCGCCGGGCTAACAAAGCAAGGGAAAGGTAGGAGTTCAAAGAGGAAGGAAAAAACCGCAGGTTGTCCTTCCTTTTTGCCCCCGCGGCGGGCGCCGCAACGTCCCCGCCGTCCGCAGACGGCGAATCCCCCCGCTGAGGTTCAGCGAAAAACTCTCCGCCCGTCAGGGGCGAACCCGCTGACGCAGTTCGAGTGCCCCGCTCAGCCGGTGCTGAAAAAGGTGCCGCCCGTCAGGGAGCGAACCAGCTGACGCAGTTCGTTGTGCCCCGCTCAGCCGGTGCTGAAAAAAGCTGCCGCCGGAAAGGGCGAACCCGCTGCGCAGTTCGTGTCCCCCCCAGCTGGTCGGTGCAGAAAATATATACAAAAAGAGCTGCTGCACCCATGCAGCAGCTCTTTTCCATGCAAAATCTTAATCGAACAGGGTCGAAACCGAAGTTTCCTCGTAGATACGTGCGATCGCCTCGGTGAATACCGGCGCGACGGACAGCACGTTGATGTTGTCGAGCTTCTTCTCACTCGTCAGCGGAATGGTGTCGAGGATGGTCAGCTCCTTGATCGGGCTCTCCTTGATGCGTTCGATCGCCGGGCCGGACAGAACGCCGTGGCTTGCGCACGCATAGACCTCGGTCGCGCCGCCGCGCTCTACGAGCGCCTCAGCTGCATGACGAGGGTGCCTGCGGTGTCGATCAGGTCGTCGACCAGAATGCACTTCTTGCCCTTGACGTTGCCGATGATGTTCATGACCTCGGAAACGTTCGCCTTCGGGCGGCGCTTGTCGATGATCGCGAGCGGCATGTCGAGCTTCTGGGTGAACTTGCGCGCACGGGTAACAGAACCCAGATCGGGAGATACGATAACGGTGTCCTCGGTGCCGACGCCGAACTTGCCGGCGATGTACGGGATGAGCACGGACGAGCCGAGCATGTTATCCACCGGAATGTCAAAGAAGCCCTGGATCTGCGCTGCGTGCAGGTCCATGGTCAAAACGCGGTCTGCGCCGGCTGCGGTGATCAGGTCTGCCACCAGCTTTGCAGAGATCGGGTCGCGCGCCTTGCTCTTGCGGTCCTGGCGTGCGTAGCCGAAATACGGGATGACCGCGGTGATACGGCCTGCCGAGGCACGCTTGCACGAGTCGATCATGATGAGCAGCTCCATCAGGTTGTTGTTGACCGGGCCGCAGGTGGACTGAACGAGGAATACGTCCGAACCGCGAACGGACTCCGAGATCGAAACCGAGATCTCGCCGTCAGCGAAGGTCGAGATGGTTGCCTTGCCGAGCGGCAGACCCAGAGCGGATGCGATCTGCATCGCAAGCGCAGGATGGGAGTTGCCGGAGAAAATTTTGATATTTTTTTTCCGTGAGAAATCATTGATTTGCCTCCGTCATATAAATATATTTTTTTGTTCCGGTGATTTATATATTTTTATGGATTTACTTTTCGTCCTTCTCGTGTGCGGCGCGGCGGCGGTCGTTCCAGCCCTCAAGATTGGTCTGGCGGGGAACGTGCAACGCTCAGCGCACCGGCAGGAACGTCCTTGGTGACAGTCGTACCGGCAGCCGTAAACGCACGGTCGCCCAGCTTGACCGGGGAGACCAGATTGGTGTTGCAGCCGATGAAGCAGTCGTCGCCGATGACGGTCTGGTTCTTGACATAGCCGTCGTAGTTGACGACCACCGTGCCGCAGCCGAAGTTGACGCGCTCGCCGACCGTCGCGTCGCCGATATAGGTCAGATGCGAGACCTTGGTGCCGTTGCCGATCGTCGACTTTTTCAGCTCAACGAAGTCGCCGATGCGGCAGCCGTCGCCGACCACGCACTGCGGGCGGATATAGGCGAACGGGCCGACCGTTGCCTTTTCGCCGACCTTCGACTCATAGACCTGCGAGCTGTTGACCGTGGTGCCCGCGCCGATCTCCGCCTTTTCGAGGATGGAGTTCGGGCCGATGACCGCGCCTGCGCCGACCTTTGCAGCCGGGGCGGATGTGGCAGCCGGGCAGGATGACCGCGCCGGGAGCGATGTCCGCGTCGGGTGCGATATAGGTGTTCGTGGGATCGAAGATCTGCACGCCCTTTTTGATCAGTCCGAAGTTGATGCGCTGCATCATCGTGACCTGCGCCATGAAGGCCGCAGCGCCGTCGCAGATGACGTAAATCTTGTTGGTGATAGCAATGCCCTTCTGCGCACCGGCTGCAACGCCGCCGCAACCAGACCGTCGAGCGTATCGCGCCGCTCGCGGTGCCTTTTTCAGCATATCCCAGATGTGAACATGGCGGCATAGCAGCGGCGCTGTCTCTCGGCAGAGGCTGACCTTCCGCATCAAAAGCCCTGCTGCTCGGCAGACAGTACGCTGACGCCGTAACCGGTGTTCAGGTGCGTCTCCGCCAGATGGAAGAGCGCGTCCTCCTCGGCCAGTGCAAACGGAGCCGCCAGCACCAGAACGTGCTCGCTCTCCGGCAGCGCAGCCAGCGAGGCAAAACGATTTGCGGCATCGAGCGCGATGTCCTGTGCGCCGGCAACGGCGGAGCTCTCTGTCGTCGTGCGCAAAGAAGCACGCCTCCACCGCATCCGGCAGCGCATCCCGCACCGCGTCGCCTGCCGTACCGAACAGCACCGGACGCGCGTAAGCGGAAAATGCCGCTTTTCGTCAAACAGGCCGCCAACCATGACGGCATTTTTACTTTATTCATCGCAGAAATCCTTTTCGTTTCTCAAAAGGGTCATACGACCAGATTTTCCGATATAGCTTTATTATACAACAGGTATGCCGCAAATTGCATTATCATTTTTCGATAAATTTCTTCTCACCGCATAATATTTTTCGCCGTTTGCATACAAAGGCCGCAAAGCAAGCATTTTGGTGGGAAATCAAGTAATGGAGAATTGAGAATGGAAAATGGAAAATGAGTGTTAGATAAAGCCATTTGCAGAAAATAACATCGTTTCAGATAGCCTTACCGTAGGGTGCGGCAAGGTGAATTGCCCGAAGGGCAAGAGAAGGTGCCGCACCCTACGATTTGGCGTTACATGACGATTATTCCGGATAAAAAATACGATAACACGTTTCATTCCACGTTCATTTCCATTCTCCATTCTCCATTCTCAATTCTCCATTACTGCACAAAAAGACTCGAAACATACGTTTCGAGTCTTTTAGGGTTAGCTTTAGCCCTGAACTGCGATAACCTCAACTTCAACCTTAGCGCCGAGCGGCAGAGCAGCTACTTCAACGCAGGAACGAGCCGGAGCGCCTTCCGGGAAGTACTTCGCGTACACGCCGTTGAATGCAGCAAAGTCGTTGATGTCGGACAGGAAGCAGGTGGTCTTGACTACGCGGTCAAAAGGACACGCCGCCCTGTGCCAGAACGCACTGAAGGTTCTTCATGACCTGCTCAGTCTGCTCCTCGATGGTGGTTGCTACAATCTTGCCCGCCTTCGGAGTCGATCGGAACCTGACCGGGTAAATACGAAACCGTTTGCAGCAGCGATTGCCTGAGAGTACGGGCCTACTGCTGCCGGTGCAAGATCAGGTGTGCAGAACTTCCTTGATAGCCATGGTGGGAATTCTCCTTTATATATCTTTATTTTTTTTGATAACCGGGTGAAATGAGTGCTTTTGTGCATAAAATCCGCACAGAAACGCCAATTGTGGCGTTGCCACAGTTACTTCTTGCCGCCCTTGGTCTTTTTCAGACGCTCGGTATTGGACAGAACGCGCTTGCGCATACGGATGCTCTCCGGAGTGATCTCGAGCAGCTCGTCGTCCGAAATGAACTCAAGCGCAGCCTCGATGGACATCTGGCGCGGCGGAATCAGGCGCAGCGCATCATCCGAACCAGCAGCCCGCATATTGGTCAACTGCTTCTTCTTGCATACGTTTACAGCCATATCCTCGCCGCGCGGGTTCTCACCGACGATCATGCCTTCGTATACCATCGTGCCGGGGGCGATGAACAGCGCCGCGCTCCTGTGCGTTGAACAGACCATAGCCAACTGCCTCACCGGCCTCAAAGGCGATCAGAGAACCGGTGGTACGCTTCTGGATGTCGCCCTTGTACGGCTGATAGCCGTTGAATACGGAGGACATAACGCCCTCGCCCTTGGTATCGGTCAGGAACTCAGTGCGATAACCGAACAGGCCGCGCGCCGGGATAATGAACTCCAGGCGCATACGGTCAGCACCCTTCGGATTCATGGAGACCAGCTCGCCCTTACGGGAGCCCATCTTCTCCATGATCGCAGCCGACAGCGTCAGCCGGGACGTCAGCGATCATGCGCTCCATCGGCTCGCAGGTCTTGCCGTCGATCTCCTTGAGCAGTGCCTTTCGGTGCGCCGACCTGGAACTCATAGCCCTCACGGCGCAGGTTCTCGATCCAGGATGGACAGGTGCATCTCACCGCGGCCGCAAACGCGGAATGCGTCGGTGGTGTCGGTTTCGTTTACGCGCAGGGATACATCCTTGAGCAGCTCACGGAACAGACGCTCACGCAGGTGGCGGGGAGGTAACAAACTTGCCTTCGCCCGGCGAACGGAGAGTCGTTGACCATAAAGGTCATCTCAACGGTCGGCTCGGAAATCTTAACGAACGGCAGAGCCTCAACGTGCTCGGGGTCGCACAGGGTCTCACCGATGGTTACGCCTTCGATGCCGGAGAAGCAGACGATCTCGCCGGCCTGTGCCTGTCTCGATCGGCTGACGGCCTAGCTCCTCGATGGAGTACAGGGTAACGAGCTTTGCGTTATACGGCTTGGTGTTGCCATTATCTGGTAGTCGCAGACCGTGACCTGCTGACCGACCTTCATCGAGCCGCGCTCGATACGGCCGATGCCGATGCGGCCGACATACTCGTTGTAGTCAATAGAGGAAACGAGCATCTGGGTCGGTCCCTCGGTGTCAACATGCGGCGCCGGGATATGCTCGAGGATCTGCTCGAACAGCGGGGTCAGATCCTTGCCCTCTACGTTCGGAGACATGGATGCAGTGCCGGCACGGCCGGAGCAGTATACGATCGGGCTGTCAAGCTGCTCGCTCGTCGGTTGCATCAAGGTTGAGCAGCAGTTGCGAGAACCTCGTCGCCGATCTCGTTGAGGCGGGCGTCCGGACGGTCGATCTTGTTGATCGCGATGATGATCTTGTGACCGAACTCCAGTGCCTTCTGCAGCACGAAGCGGGTCTGCGGCATCGGGCCTTCTGCTGCATCGACCAGCAGAACAACGCCGTCTACCATCTTGAGGATACGCTCTACCTCGCCGGAGAAGTCCGCATGGCCCGGGGTGTCGACGATATTGATCTTGACGCCCTTGTAGTGTACACCGAGGTGTTCTTAGCCAGAATGGTAATGCCGCGCTCACGCTCGATGTCGCCCGAGTCCATGACGCGCTCCTCTACCACCTGATTTTCGCGGAAAGCACCAGCCTGCTTGAGCATCTGGTCAACCAGAGTGGTCTTGCCGTGGTCAACGTGCGCGATGATGGCGATGTTGCGTAAATCGTTTCGGATCATATATTCTATTCCTCCATCAGCGGGATTATTTTCGTACAGAATTTATTATACCCGTTTTTTCGTTCATTTTCCACCTATTTTATCGTCAAAATTACGGCGATATATCCGCTCCAAATTGTAAAATATTTTACCGAACTGAGAAATCTCCCCATGTTTTCCGGTTGACGCAGGCTTACTTCCTGCCGTAATAGAAGAAAAGACGCGTTGCCTGATGTGGGAAGCGAGAATCTCTAAGCAATAATGCACCGAAACGAAGCACAACAG
>VOFK01000481.1_pt1 | contig 25642 bp, 43 predicted proteins | sample 5384121 | NCBI WGS metagenome assembly VOFK01 (sample SAMN12384730, study PRJNA508395) | human gut metagenome | isolation source: healthy gut J | host: Homo sapiens | reverse complement strand
GCAGCACCATGACATCGGGCTTTGCGCTTTCCAGCAGCTTGCCGGTGAGCTGGAAGCCCACAAAATCCCGCAGGCGCTGCTCGCTTTCTCGGCGGTGCCGGGGCGGTGGTGTTCCACACGGCAGTGGCCACGATGTCCGCATCCGCAGGCCCTCGGGGTCGGTCGGTGGTCAGGTGGAAGGCATTGCCGTATTTGTGGGCAAATATCAGCACGTCCGCTGCCGGGCGGTAGCCCGAGGGCAGACGCAGGGAGGACCTGCATCCCTGCCAAAAGCAGCCGCCCACGATCAAACTGTTTGCCATGTTGCTGCCGTCGCCCACAAAGCAGAGCTTCAGCCCTGCCAGCGTGCCCGGCGCTCCCGGATGGTCATCAGGTCAGCCAGCACCTGACAGGGGGTGTGCGTAGTCGGTCAGGCCGTTGATCACCGGAATGCCGGAAAGCTCCGCCAGCTCCTCCAGTCCCGCTGGCGGTAGGTGCGCCAGACGGCACAGTCGTAGTAGCGCCCCAGCACCCGGGCGGTGTCCCGCAGGGGGCTCGCCGCGCCCGGCCTGCAGCTCGGTGGCGGCGTTCATGGCGTTGCCCCCACCCATCTGGTAGACACGCCACCTCAAAGCTGGTGCGAGTGCGGGTGGAGTTTTTGGAGAACATCAGCGCCACCGCTCCTTGCCCGCCAGCAGCGGGGGGTGCCGCCCAGCCTTGCTGTGCCTTTCAGCTGGTCGGCCACATCCAGAATGTGGGTCAGCTCGGCGGGGGAAAGGTCGCTCATTTTCAGCAGATTTTTCATGCCTGCTCCTTCGGAGTCGTCGGCTCCATCGTGCCCAGCACCTCGGCCAGGATCCAGTCGCCATGTCCACATCGTGGGCGGTGAGGGTCAGCGGCGGCAGCAGGCGCAGGCGGCTCTTGGCCGTCAGCACCAGCAGGCCCTTTTTCGCGGCAGGCGGCCAGCACATCCGCGGCCTTGATGCCGCGTAAACTCGATGCCCACCATCAGGCCGATGCCGGAAAGGTTCTTGACCATGGGGGGCAGCTTTGCCTTGAGACCGGCACGCAGCTGGACGGCCCGCTCGCTGACATTGGCCAGGAAGCTCTCGATCCATCCGATCCACCACCACATTGGCACCGGCGCAGACCACCGGGTTGCCGCCAAAGGTGGTGCCGTGGGTGCCGGGGCCCATGCCCTCGGCCACCTTTTTCATTCAGCAGAACGGCACCGATGGGCAAACCGCCGCCCAGCCCCTTGGCAAGGGCGTGACGATGTCCGGCTTGAGGTTATAGTGCTCACAGCACAGGAAGGTGCCGGTGCGGCCCACGCCGGTCTGCACCTCGTCCACGATGAGGACAAGGTCCTTTTTCGTCGCACAAAGCGCGCACAGCCTGCACATACTCAGGGTCCAGCGCCATCACGCCGCCCTCGCCCTGAATGAGTTCCATCATCACGGCGCAGGTGTGGCGGTCTACAAGTTTCCCGCAGCGCTTCGATATCCCCCGCCGACGTACTGGAAAGCCCTCGTTGAAGGGGCCGAAGTAGTTGTGGAACACCTCCTGGCCGGTGGCGGTCAGGGTGGCGATGGTGCGGCCATGGAAGCTGTTGACCAGCGTGATCACCGTGGTGCGGCCCTTGCCGTAGTGGTCAAAGCTGTACTTGCGGGCAGCCTTGATGGCACCCTCGTTGGCCTCGGCACCCGAATTTCCAAAAAAGACTTTGCTCATACCGGTGCGCTTGCAGAGCTTTTTGGCCAGCTTGCCCGCAGGGGGCCGTGTAATACAGGTTGGAGGAGTGCTGCAGCTTGTGGGCCTGCTCCGACACAGCTTCTGCCCATGTAAGGTCGCAGTAGCCCAGACTGTTCACCCCGATGCCGCTGGTAAAATCAAGGTATTTCTGTCCCTCCGGGCCTGATCGGCATACAGGCCGCGGCCTTTTTCCAGTGCGATGGGATTGCGGTTATAGGTGTGCAGAACGTATTCGCCGTCCCGCTTGATGACCTTTTCGGAATCCATAGGTGTACCCTCCTGTGGTTGGAAAAACCTCGCAGTCTCGCGCTTTCGCGCCAGAAAAATGCTGGCAAAGGCTTTTTTGCTATTATTATCATTTTTTATCTCCGCCTGCACGGCACCTGCGCCATGCTTATTCGCGGTGGCTGCGGCGGTAAAAGCGGTGCCGGAGCCGCGGTTGGAGAACAGCTCCAGCAGGATGGAGTGGGGGCACGCGTCCATCGATGATGACCGCCTCGTGCACGCCCTGATAGATGGCCATCGGCCATGCCGCCGATCTTGGGGATCATGCCGCCCGCAATGATGCCGGCGGACTTATAGCCCTCAATCTCGCTGACCTCCACCTCGGGGATCAGGGTGCTCTCATCATCCTTATCCCGCAGCAGGCCGGCGATATCGGTCATGGATACCAGCTTCTCGGCTTTGAGGGCAATGGCGATCTGTGCAGCGGCGGTGTCGGCGTTGACGTTGTAGGCCTGACCCAGATCGTCCATGCCCACCGTGGCGATCACGGGATATGAAGCCGCCGTCCAGCAGGGGTGGAGATCAGGGTGGCGTCCATGGACGATCTCGCCCACATGGCCCAGCTGGGGGGTCCAGCTCGGTGCAGCGCAGCATCTGGCCGTCCATGCCGCACAGGCCTACGCCGCGGCCGCGCAGCTTGTTGCAACCAGATCTTTGTTCACCTTACCGGCCAACACCTGCTGAACGATCTCCATGGCAGCATCATCAGTCACACGCAGACCGTTGTTGAAATGGCTCTCCACGCCCACCTTTTTGAGCATCTCATTGATGGCCGGGCCGCCGCCGTGCACCAGCACCACCCGTACGCCCAAAAGGGTCAGGGTGATCAGATCGTTCATGACGGCGTTCTTCGAGTTCTTTCGTTGATCATGGCGTTGCCGCCGTACTTCGATCACCATGGTCTTTCCGTGATACTTCTGGATGTAAGGTGTGGCCTCGGAGAACAGGCGCGCCATTTCTTCGTTTTTCATAAGATTTCCTGAACCCTTCCAGCAATGCTTGCCATTCAGGTTTTTGCCAGACGGGTCCTTCCGTCATCAGCTGCTTGTGCCCTGTTTTAAGCTCCCCCTTCGGACGGCGAGCTGGCATGGTCGGTAATCGCCGTTGATCTTCACGAATCGTAGGTCCGCAGCCCCATGCCTTTGCGCTGCATCGCCGGTCCCCATATCCACCTTGACCAGAACATCGTGCTCGGCCAGAACCTTTGCGGCTTCATCCTCGCTGTACGGGTGGTAGGCTGCATTCTCGCAGACGTAGACCTCGCCCGCCTTGCTGGAGAGCCAGACGCAGACCTTATCAATGGAGAAGTCACCGGGAGTGTAGCCGATGGCGCAGAGGATGCGTCCCCAGTTGGCATCGCGGCCGAACGACTGCTGCCTTGAACAGGTTGGAACACACCACGCTGCGGCTGACGGCACGGGCGGTCTTCAGGTCGGGGGCGTGGGTCACCTTCGCAGGTGATGAGGTGGGTGGCGCCCTCGCCGTCACCGGCGTGCTCGGCACACATGTGCTCTCGGCAATGGCGGTGAGCGCTGCAACAAAGGCGGCGTAGTCCGCGTTTTCCCTCGCAGATCTCCGGGTTGCCTGCAAGGCCGGAAGCCATGATGATCAGGGTATCGTTGGTGGAGGTATCCAGATCCACGCTCATCTGGTTGTAGGTGCCGGGGACTACCGTCTTGAGCGCCTTTTCCAGCAGAGTGGGGGCGAGACCGCCGCATCGGTGGTGTAGAAAGCCAGCATGGTTGCCATGTTGGGGGCGATCATGCCGCTGCCCTTGCCAATGGCACCCACCGTGCACACCTTGCCGCCCAGCTCGAAACTGAATGGCGTATTCCTTTTTTATGAGTGTCGGTGGTCATGATGGCCGTCGCCGCGTCGGTGCTGCCCTGTGCGTCGCGGCCAGCTTTTCCGCCGCCGCCGGAATGCCCCGGGCAAACAGGGGTCAATGACCATGGGCTGGCCGATGACGCCGGTAGAGGCGGGCAGAACGTCCTGCGGGTCGATGCCCAGCGCCTTGCCCACCAGCTCACAGCATTCTTCCGCCAGAGCCACGCCGTTGGCGGCGCAGGTGTTGGCGTTGCCGCTGTTGACGATAATCGCCTGTGCATAGCCGTCCGTCAGGTGGGCGCGGTCCACCTTGATGGGCGCCCACAGACCTTGTTGGTGGTGTACACGCCCGCAGCAGCGCAGCGCACCTCGGCCTTGATGAGCGCCAGATCGTATTTTTTTCACTGTGATTTGCCCGGATGCCGCAATGGACACCGGCTGCTGCAAAGCCCTTGGGGGCACAGATGCCGCCCGCAACTTCCTGATACTGCATAATGATTTTCCTTTCCCACAAAGAAATACTCCCTCAGTCACGGCATTCGCCCAGCTGCCCTCATGGAAAGAAAAAGGTGGATGCTGAAGACGAAGCGGGTTTTTATTCCAACCCTTTGGTCTCTTCCAGCCCCAGCATCAGATTCATGCACTGCATCGCCGCGCCGGACGAGCCCTTGCCCAAATTATCGAACACCGACATCAGCATCATCTGGTCACCTGCCGCGTTCACGGTCATGTACAGCTCCATCCGGTCGGTACCGGCCATGGCATTGGAATACAGGCCATTCTCGGGCAGGGCTTCGTTCAGAGCGTGCACCTTGATGGTGGCAGCATCCTTGTAGTAGTCCGCAAGGGCCGGCAGCTACGGCTTCGGCAGGTGGTGCCCGCAAGGCGGTCAAGATCCAGCGGCACCAGCACCTGCATCCCGGTATAATAATCGCAGACCATGGGCACAAAGGCGGGCGTGTGGGCCAAGGCCGCTGATCTTCTGCATCTCCGGCAGATGCTTGTGGCCAAGTCTCCAGGCCGTAGCTCTTGGGCGCATCCAGCTTGCTGTGCGCTGGGCGGTCAGCACTCTCGTACTCGGCGATCATCTTTTTGCCGCCGCCGGAGTAGCCGGAGATGCCGGTGCAGCTGAAGGGGTAGTCCTTCCAGCAAGCCCCAGCTCCACCAGTGGGCGGGCAATGCTGATAAAGCCGCTGGCATAGCAGCCGGGCACTGCCACGCGGTAAGAGTTCTGATCTTTTCCTTCTGTCCCGTCCAGCTCCGGAAATCCGTAGTCCCATGCAGCATCCGTGCGGAAGGCCGTAGAAGTATCCAGCACCTTGACATCCGGACGGAGCAGAGGCATGACTTCTTTGGAGGCCGCATCCGGCAGGCAGAGGAAGGCAAGGTCAGCGGAGTTGATGACCTTCGCCCGCTCGTGCACGTCCTTGCGCCCTTCGTCGGAGATGGAGAGCAGTTCGATTTCAGGCCGGTGTAGCCAGACGGTCGGCAATGCGCAGGCCGGTGGTGCCGGAAGAGCCATCAATAAAAACTTTCACGCTCATGCGTTCTTTTCCTCCCACGCATCCAGCTGTGCGTTTGCCAGTGCGATCTGGTTGTTCACGCTGGCTTCGCTGGGACCGCCGTAGCTGGTGCGGCCCTCGCAGCACTGATGAGGTCGATGGCGTCGTAGATGTCGTTTTCGAACAGAGGCGCTGTAGCCCTTGAACTCATCGAGGGTCAGCTCTTCAAGGGTCTTGTCCTTTGCAATGCAGTCGGACACCATGCAGCCGGTCAGCTTGTAGGCATCGCGGAAGGGCATTCCCTTCTTGGTGAGGTAGTCGGCGCAGTCGGTGGCGTTGATAAAGCCCTTTGGCGGCGGCGCGGCGCATGTTGGCCGGAATGGTCTTCATGGTATCCAGCATGGGGGTCACCGTCTTCAGGCAGAGGTCGAGGGTATCCACGGCGTCGAAGATAGCTTCCTTAGTCCTCCTGCATATCCTTGTTGTAGGCGAGAGGAATGCCCTTCATCATGACCAGCAGGGTGTTCAAATCGCCGTAGACACGGCCGGTCTTGCCGCGGATGAGCTCGGTGACATCCGGGTTCTTCTTCTGGGGCATGATGGACGAGCCGGTGGTGAACGCGTCGTCCAGCTCAATGAACTTGAACTCCCAGCTGCACCACAGGATAATTTCTTCAGACAGGCGGGACAGGTGCATCATGCAGATGGAGATGGCGTTGGCCAGCTCGATGCAGAAGTCACGGTCAGAAACGCCGTCCAGGCTGTTGGCACAGGGTGCGGCGAAGCCCAGCTTCTCGGCGGTGAACTGACGGTCCAGCGGGTAGGTCGTACCGGCCAGAGCGCCGGAGCCCAGCGGACACTGGGCGTCCATCCGGGGCGGTGGCATCCTCAAAGCGCTGCAGGTCGCGCAGGAGCATGGAGGCGTAGGCCATCAGCGCATGGCCGAAGGTGATGGGCTGGGCGCGCTGCAGGTGGGTGTAGCCGGGCATGACAGCGGCGGTATTCTCGGCTGCCTTCCTTGCAGAGACCTTGACCAGCTCCACGATATAAGCCTGCAAGGTGTTGCTGTAATCCCGCAAAGGGTCAGGCGGATATCCAGCGCCACCTGATCGTTGCGGCTGCGGCCGGTGTGCAGCCGCTTGCCCGCATCCCCGATGCGGGCGGTGGGGTCTGCTCCACAAAGGTGTGCACATCCTCGGCACCCGGGGTCGATCGTCCAGCCTGCCGGCTGCCAGATCATCTGCGATGGAGGCCAGACCGTTGAGGATATCCCCTCACAATCCTTCTCCGAGATGATGCCCTGCTTGGCCAGCATGGCGGCGTGCACACCGCTGCCGCGCATATCCTGCGCGATCATCCGCTGGTCGAAGCGGATGGAGGAGTTGAAGTCGTTCACGCGGCTGTCCACGGCCTTGGAAAACCGACCCTTCCAGAGTTGTTCTGCCATAATCCTTTACTTTATGTCCAAACCCCTCAGTCACGGCTTGCCGCCTCCAGCTCCTGAAGGTCTTTCTTCATCTCCCGCCGCCGCAGGGGAAAAAAGCCGCTGGCCTGGGGGTTCGTCAATTTCTTCTAAAAACGCAAAACGCCGCAACGATGCCGGTGCCGCCGAACCCGCCGGTTGGATGGAACTTCCGTGTGAAAGTGTGAAAACACACGCAAAGGGAAAATGTTATAGCTGATTACTTGACCTCCGGCCAGTTCTTGGACAGCTTTGCGCGCTCCTTGATGGACAGGCCGAAGAGGTTGATGAAGCCTGCTGAATCTGCCTGATTGTAGTCGTCATCCTCGCCGAAGGAAGCGGTCTGCTCATCGTACAGGGTGTACGGAGAGGTGACACCTGCGTTGATCATGTTGCCCTTGTAGAGCTTCAGCTTCACATCGCCGGTGACAGTCTTCTCAAGACTGTCGGCAAAGGCATCCAGTGCCTCGCGCAGCGGGTGAACCACTGGCCGTTGTACACGATATCGGCATACTTCTGTGCCATCTGAGCCTTGAAGTGTGAGCTCTCCTTATCCAGAGTGATGGTCTCCAGAACATTGATGGCCTTGTACAGGATCGCACCGCCGGGAGGTCTCATAGACACCGCGGCTCTTCATGCCCACCAGACGGTTCTCGACGATATCCAGCAGGCCGATGCCGTTCTCGCCGCCGACCTTGTTCAGGTACTCCACCAGTTCGACGGCACCCATCTCCTTGCCGTCCACCGCGGTAGGCACGCCCTTCTCGAAGTGGATGGTCACATAGGTGGGGGTGTCGGGGGCCTGCTCGGGGCTGATGCCCAGCTCCAGGAAACCGGGCTTGTTGTACTGGGGCTCGTTGGCGGGGCTTTTCCAAATCCAGGCCCTCGTGGCTCAGATGCCACAGGTTCTTGTCCTTGGAGTAGTTGGTCTCGCGGTTGATCTTCAGGGGGATGTGGTGAGCCTCGGCGTAGTCGATCTCCTCGTCACGGCTCTTGATATCCCACTCACGCCAGGGAGCGATGATGGCCATATCGGGGCACAGGGCCTTGAGCGCCAGCTCAAAACGCACCTGATCGTTGCCCTTACCGGTGCAGCCGTGGCAAATGGCATCGGCGCCTTCCTTGATGGCGATGTCAGCAAGCGCCTTTGCGATGCAGGGACGCGCGAAGCTGGTGCCCAGCAGGTAGTCTTCGTACTTTGCGCCGAACTTCAGGGTGGGGAAGATGTAGTTCTCCACAAAGTCCTTCTTCAGGTCCAGCACGTACAGCTTGGAAGCGCCGGTCGCCTTGGCCTTTTCTTCCAGACCGTCCAGCTCGCTTCCCTGGCCCACGTCACCGGAGACGGCGATGACTTCGCAGTTGTTATAGTTTTCTTTCAGCCAGGGAATGATGATGGAAGTATCCAGGCCGCCGGAATAAGCCAGCACTACTTTTTTGATGTTTTCCTTTTTCATAGGTGACGCTCCTTTTTCATAAAAATACACTTTTTGTCTTCTGATGCGCACTTTCCTTCGCATCCTCTTCCGTTGCGTTTCGGTTGATGCTTTTATTATACGCCGCGCTGTTTTTCGTCAATAACAAAAACCATACAAACCTTTTTTGCTTCCGGCACCCGTTTTTTTCGTTCATGTTGCATCTTTATGCGTTATTTGTGGAATATATTCATATTTTTATGCATTTGCGCAGTATATATTCGGGGCACATGCATCCCGCCCGGGGCATGTGCGGACTACAGCACACGGAAAGAATTCACACCGCAAAACAAAAAGCCCGGGACCCTTTTTTTGTGAGCCGTCTGGCCCTGAAAGAGTCCCGGGTTTCGTTTTCGCTTTATGCGCCGGAAAATGGCCCGCCCGCCGCGCTCCATGCGCGGCACAGCAGTTCCTTCTGGGCCTTGGGCAGCTGCTTGAGGGCATACTCCCGCCGCAGGGCGGCGCGTTTATCCGCGCACAGTTCCAGATAGGCAAAACCCCCGGCCCCTCTGGCACGGGTGTACTTTGCGCCGCGTCCGCTCTGGTGGGCGCGCAGGCGGGCGGAAGGGTCGGTGGTCCAGCCGGTGTACAGCGTACCGCCGGTACACCGCACCATATACACAAAGGCGGGCTTTGGCCGGGCGCACGGCTCAGATGCGGCCATTGTTCTTTAACACCTGACGGCAGGCGGCCAGCGCCGTCTCCTTGTCCTTTGCGGTGATGAGGAACCGGCTGGCGTGGCAGAAGCTGATGCCCTCGATGCCGCTCTTCTGCTCGATGATCTCCTGCGGCTGGCCCGCCCAGCTCTGAGGGAAGGGGCAGCTTGGGGCTTTTTGGTCTTGTGGTCGGTCACGCACTGGGCACTCCACCCGCCGCGCTGGCTGGGGTACACCACACGAAGAGGGCATCGGTCCGGTACAGGCCGTTTTTCCACGGCAGGTAGCAGGGCAGAACCACGATGCCGTCGCGGGAGTTTTTATAGGCTTGCTGGACCTTCTCATCCGCGCGGTTGACGGCATTGGCGCTGGCGATCTGGTTTTCCAAGATCTGCTTTGCCACGGCCACCGCCTTGAAGAAGCAGGTATCCTGATCTTCCTTCGAGTCCCACACCGGGTTAAAAAGCCGATGGCATCGCACAGGCTGTTCTGCTCGCCGGTGTTGTCGTTCAGATCGAGCGGCTGGATGAAGTTCTCGTCGATGAGCCGGGCCTGACGCTCACCCACAAGGCCGGGGCCGAGCACCCGCCACAGCAGACCGAAGGCTGCGTAGGGCACGCCGTTGGCCCGGTACATTTCCCGCGGCTCCTGATGGTGGTCGAACATGCCGAAGCCGATATCGTACACGATGCCGTCAAAACCGTCCGGCACCACAAAGCCGCGGGTGATCTTGATATCCGGGCGCAAAATTTGCAGCAGGGCAGTGGCAAAAACACATCGTCGGCGTGGAACTTGCCGGCGTGGGTGAAGGCCGTTTGCAGGAATTTTCATAGATGTACCTCGTTCCCAATAAAATCTCTGGCAACAGTATACCACACTTTGCCAAAGGGACAACGAAAAGCCCCGGCTGTCGGGGGACAGCCGGGGGCAAAACATCTTGTTATTTTTTTGAGAAAAGTGCTTTAACCTTTAAAATACTTAACAAACCATGCAAAGTCTTTCGTCGTTACATCCTTGCCATTGCTGTCTTCGACTTTCACTTCAGTAACCTTGTGGGTAGTCTCGTCAATCTTGAAAGTAACTTTATACTTGTTGCCACTTTCATCGACCAGAATCGGATTACCTTCCGCATCCTTCTCCATCGTATAAGCCTTTATAGCCGTTCACCTGACACAGGTTGTTAGAGTTACCGATTCGGATGGTCTGGAACACCGTAGTCTCAGAGGTGCCATCCTTTTTCGCTGAGAAAAATTGATATTTCGGCATGCCATTTTCGTCAAAGCAAATGATCTGTTCGGAACCGTTTTTATCTGTATAGGTTTCTGCGTAATATTCTTTGCCGCCGACTTTTCACAGTAGTGCGGTACATTTCGTTCGGCAATTCTTCCTCTTTAGAAAAGTCCATGGGCGGATCGTTCCGAATACTTTTCAATGCAGTCTTAGCATCCTCAAACAGCAGGTAACTTGCATACTTGCCATCGTTTGTCTTTTCTGCGAACACCGCATGCTCTTGGGTCTTGCTGTTTTTGAGTAAAGGCAGTTTTCGCGTAAACATCGGTGCCTTTGCGGGCCAAAATCATCTGTCCTTCGCTCGTTTTTGTTTTATTGGCATCATAATCGGCCATAGCAGCCTGAACATAGAACTCGTTCGAATTGTAGATCTTCTTCGAGGACTGTGCATACTGACTCTTTGTCACATCCGGGATTTTTGTCTTCTCGGGCTGAGTCGTAGTGCCGCGCCAGTCTCACCGCCCTGATCCGGATCCGTTGTATCCGGACCGGGAACCGGCTCAACGATTTCAGTGCCGCCACCAGTGGAACCGCCATTACCGCCATTGCCGCCGCCTGCGCCACCGCCGCAAGCGGTCATCATGGAAACAGCCATTGCTGCCGCCAGCAGAACGGCGGCTGCTTTTTTACAATCTCATAATACAAGCCTCTTGTTTTTTTGTTCCGAAGCCCCCCAAAAATATGCTTCGCACCCATCTTCCCCCCCCGGCATCTTGTCAACCAATCTGAAAAAATTTTGTCATTTTGCCCGGAACAGATGACCATTTTTTAGCAATATAACAACAGCCCCGGGGCGGCAGATGCCGTTCCGGGGCTGAAGATTATTGGTTGTAAATTATATTCTTGTTTTTTACTCGCCCGGCATAAGCCCACTTGAACTGGTCTGTAACGACATTGCCGTTTCCATCCTTAACGGTCAGGCCATTGGGGACGCCTTCCACGACAGTGATCGTATACTGCTTGCCCGCTTCATCGGCCAGCACGATCGTTACCGTATTGCCGGATTGAGAAGTGCTGACATACTTATAGATCTTATAGCCGTCCTTTTCGGCCACTGGCACAGGCCGTTGGTGGTGTACTGGATGGTCTTATACTCGTGACGTAATACTGCACACCGTCTGAATCCGGATGCGCATATTCAATCATCGTATACTTCGGCATACTGCCCTGATAGCAGATAGTGTACTTGGTTCCATAGGAATCCGTAAAGGTCTCAGCGTCATAGGGCTGGCCGTTCACTTTTACAACAGTCTTGTACATCTGATAGGGCAGAGCATCTGCACTAAAGCCAATATCATCCCACAGCTGGCCTTTCATTATAGGCTCCCTGCTCGCCCACTGCAACCTTCGACTTTTTCATACAAGGCGTACAACCACTCTGTATTGTTCTCGACCGTTCCGAATACCACACTGGAACCGAGGATGTGCTGCCGACAGACCTCATTTTTCAAATAGATGTCATTTCTATCCGCTGCAAGAATATAATTTATTCCAGATTTATATGCTTTGTTCGCATCATATTCCACAGTGGTGTATTCCATGTACAGACCGGTGGACTGATGATTCTTCACATTCTGAACAAAAGCTGCATACTGGGCATCCGCTGAAGCTTGCGATCGGCGTACCCAAAGTGCCGGACCCGCCACCCTCACTTTCGGAACCAGTGCCAACATTTTCAAACTTGTCCGGTGCAGGCACAGCCACGGATGTGCTTCCGCCATTGCTCATTCCGCTGCCGCCGCCATTGCCGCCGGTGGAACCACCGCCACCGCCGCAAAAGCGGTCATCATGGAAACAGCCATTGCTGCCGCCAGCAGAACAGCGGCTGCTTTTTTGGCCAATCTCATAATACAAGCCTCCTGTTTTTTGTGCCGAAGCACCCCAAAAAATATGCTTCACACCCACATCTTACCCCCCCGGCATCTTGTCAACCAATCTGAAAAAAAAATTTGTCATTTCGCTCAGAACGGGTGACCATTTTTTTTTTCAATATAACAACAGCCCCCGGGGCGGCAGATGCCGTTCGGGGCGCTGTTTGAGCGTATTCTTACTTTTTTCTTTGTGGTGCGTGCCTTTTTAGCGGCAGGAGCGGCGGGCTTTTCCGCCGGGGTGGTCTCCGGCTCGCCCAGAGCCAGAATGTTGGTCAGCTCCTTCTGTACAGCGGCGTTGTTGTTGTCGTCGGTGGTGGCCAGCACGTCGGCGTAGAACTGCTCCATCTCCTCGCGGGTGGAGAAGGTAGCAACGTACATCTGGTTGCCCATGGCACCGGACAGTGCGTCGGGGATGCGGTCCACCATGCGCATGTTGTCCTGATACTTCTGCATGATCTGCTCGTGGCTGTACACAAAGTGTTTGCCGTCGCGGCGGCCTGCAAAGGGCAGTAGAAGTGCTCGCCCACGGGCATATCGGTACCGCCGAAGGCGATCATGTCGGCCCAGATCTTATAGACGTTGGTGGAGCGGGCAAAGTTGATCATATCCGGGGTAAAGCCGCCGGAGGGGCGCATGTTGACCTCCAGCGCCACGATCTGGCCCTTTTTGCCCATGCTGGCCTGATCCTCGGTCATGCGGAAGAACTCAAAATGAACGAAGCGGCTCTTCACGCCAAAGCTCTTGACGGCGGCACGGCCGGCGGCGCGGGTGTCCTCGGGCAGGTCCTTGATGATGTAGTAGATGGAGTTGTCGTTGTCGTTGACGATATCCATGATGGACACCGGGCTGACGTTGCCCGCCTCAAAGATGGGGTTGCCGCTGCCGTCGATGATGGCGTCGTAGCTGTTGACCTCGGCCTGCACGAACTCCTCCATGATGTACTCCACATCCGGGTGATGGGCCTCCTTGTAGGCCAGAAATTCTTTCAGTTCCTTGTCGCTGGAAAGCGGTGGGTATCCGAAGCACCCACACCGTTGTCCGGCTTGACTACCACCGGGTAGCCCACCTCGTTGATGAACTTCCCTTGCAGCCCTCGTAATCGTCCACCATGTGGTAGCGGGCGGTGGCGATGCCGGCCTTCTGGTAATACTCCTTCATCTTGCTCTTGTACTTGATGCGGGGCATATCCTCGGTCTGGAAGCCGCTGGTAATGTGGAAATCGGTGCGCAGAGCTGCGTCCCGTTCCAGCCAGTACTCGTTGTTGGATTCCAGCCAGTCGATGCGGCCATACTTGAATGGAGAAGAACGCCACGGCGCGGTAGACCTCGTCATAATTTTCGAGGCTGCTGACCTTGTAATACTCGTTCAGGCTTGCCTTTAACTCCGGCTTCAGTTCCTCGTAGGGCTGGTCGCCGATGCCCAGCACATTCAGCCCGTTGTTTTTCAGCTCATGGCAGAACTGCCAGTAGTTGGTGGGGAAGTTGGGCGAAATAAAAATGAAATTCTGCATGGTTTTACGATTCCTCTTTCCTCTATAAACCTCTATAAAAACTCCCTCCGTCACGGCTCCGCCGTGCCAGCTCCCTCCGGGAGGGGCGTCCCTTCTCAGTCATCGCTGCGCGATGCCATGGAAGCGCGCCGTTGTGCATCAAAGCTCGCCCTTTCGGGAGAGCTGGCGCGTCAGCGATGAGGGGTTTGTTTTTACTGCTGTCCCAGAATATACGGCATGTAATATGCAGTCTGCTTATACCACCAGTTCCAGTCGTGGTTGACATCGTGACCCCACAGGTCTACCCAGATGGGGATATGCTTTGCCTCAAAGATGCGCTTGAGCAGCCATGTGGTGTCCGGCTGTTCCCAGTCGCCCTGACCGCAGCAGATGACCGCCTTCTGGCTGCGGAACAGCTGCATATAGGGGTGATCCTCCGGGAAGTTCTTCATGTAGTCCACGGGGGAGTTCATGTACACCAGCTCGTCCATATAGTCGCCAAAGCCGTAGTGGGCAGTGTAGATGCCGCTGAGCGCCAGACAGCCGCAGAAGATATCCGGGCGGCGCAGATACAGGTGGGTTTACCGCGTGGGTGGCGCCCCGACTGCACCCGAAGGCGATGATGCCGGGCAGGTCGTCCCAGCCGTTGCGCTCCTGGGCCGAATACTGGATCTTGGGCACGGCCTCCTCCACGATGTAGCGCAGCCACTGCTCATACCGGCGGATGCGCCAGTAGGGGTCGCCATTGGTGTCCGACCAGGTCTCCTTGTCCATGGTATCAATGGAGATCACCATAATCTTACCAGCATCGATCCATGGGGCAAGGGGTGTCAGCCATGTGGAAGTCCTCGAAGTCGAAGAAGCGGCCGTCCTGACAGGGAATATACAGCATGGGGCGGCCTGCATGGCCGTAGAGCTTGCACTCCATATCCCGTACAAGTTCGGGGCTGTACTCCTTGAAATACTGCATCTCCATAGTGGTTCCTCCTTTTTGAGGGTTTACCTCCACCTCATACATCAGGGTGTGGATCACAAAGGGCAGCTGCTTTTCCCAACTGGCTTCGCTGTGGGTGCCGCCGGGCACCAGACGGGACGTAAGATGGATGCCGCGGATCATGATCTTGCTGCACATCTCCGCAAAGCCGCAGCGCATCCCGTCGTGGTTGCCCATCTCGCGGGAGCCGTAGTCCATGTACAGCACGGTGCCCGGCTCCAGCTTTGCGCGGCCCACAAGGCCGGAAAGCTTTCCGGTGCCACCCAGATGGAGGGCGACAGCGCCGCCGCACGGCTGAAAGGTGTCGTTGTACTGCAAAAGGGCGTACAGGCTCATCAGCCCGCCCATACTGCTGCCGCCGATAAAGGTATGTGCCCTGTCCGGCAGGGTGCGGGAAGTTCTGGTCGATCAAAGGCTTGAACCGGTGGATATACCAGCTCATCGTGGCCGCGCCCGTGCCGTCAAAGTGACCGAACTGCGGGTCATCGAAGCGGTAGGGGGAATACTCCACAAGGCCGCTCGTTGTTCGGCCCTGCGTTGCACTCGATTGCTGCCACGATCAGCGGCGTATCAGTGTAGTCCAGAATAGTCCGCCACGCCCCAGCTCTTGCCAAAGGTGGCATCTTCGTCAAAAAACACGTTCTGGCCGTCGAACATATACAGCACCGGGATACCGCCGGTCCGGCGTCAGCTTCATACATCGTGGGCAGATAAACGTACACTCTGCGCTGCTCAGTGCCGTTGACGGCCGGGTAGCTCACGCTCCATTTTTTTGATCATGGTGCTTTTCCTCTCAATCTTTCCTGCACGCCTGCCGCAATGCAGGCCGCTGTTCTGTTTTCAGTTTAGCACTGCAGGGCACCAATTGCGGCGGGGAAAATTTTTGAAAGTTTGACGGAGAAAGCGGGACGCTGCCCCAAATGCAAACGCCGCCGAGCAGTGGCCCGGCGCTGCTAAATAAAAAGGGTGACAGGAGAATCGGGATCAGTTCTTTTTCTCAACAGGCACGATCCAGCCCTTGGTATCGGGGATCTTGCCCCACTGCATACCGGTCATGGTGTCGTACAGCTTCTGGGTGACAGGGCCGATCTTGCCGTCGCCGATGTAGGCGTGCTCACCCTTCCAGACCAGCTCCTTGACGGGGGAGACGACAGCGGCGGTGCCGGTGCCGAAGACCTCTTCCAGCTTGCCGTCGCGGGCAGCCTGCATGATGTCGGCAATGGCGATCTTGCCCTCAACGACCTCGCATAGCCCCAGTCCTTCAGCAGTTGGATGCAGGTGCGGCGGGTAACGCCGGGCAGGACGGTGCCGACGGTAGCAGCGGTGTAGACCTTGCCGTCGATCTTGAACATGATGTTCATGCTGCCGACTTCCTCGACGTACTTCTTCTCGACGCCGTCCAGCCACAGCACCTGAGCATAGCCCTGCTCCTCAGCCAGCTCGCCGGCCTTGATGGAAGCAGCGTAGTTGCCGCCGCACTTGGTGAAGCCGGTCAGACCGGGAGCGGCACGGATGTACTCGTCTTCGACGTAGATGCGCACGGGGTTGATGCCCTCGGCGTAGTAAGCGCCCGAGGGAGCGCAGATGATGCAGAAGATGTAGTGCTTGGAAGCGTGCACGCCCAGACCCACGTCATTGGCAAAGATGAAGGGACGGATATACAGGGAAGCACCGTCGGAATGGGGCACCCAGTCACGGTCCACATCCACCAGCGTCTCAACGGCCTGAATGTAGTCCTCCACAGGGATCTTGGGGATGCACAGACGGTCGGCGGAGTCCTGGAAACGCTTTGCGTTGCAGTCCGGGCGGAACAGCTGGACGGTATCATCGGCCGTGCGGTATGCCTTCAGGCCCTCAAAGATCTCCTGGCCATAGTGGAACACGACAGTAGCCGGGTCCAGCTTCAAAGGGGCCGTAGGGTACGATGCGGGGATCGTGCCAGCCTTCGCCCTCGGTGTAGTCCATAACGAACATATGGTCGGTGAACTTCTTGCCAAAACCCAGATTGCTCTCGTCCTGGCTTTGCCTTCGGAGCAGTGGTACGAGTGATCTTGATATCCCAACATGATATATTTTTTCCCTCTTTTCTGATCTCGGGCGCAGCGCGCGGAAAATGCGCCCGAAACACCGAATGTTGTTTTCTATTATAATAATATGAATGTGATTTATCAAGGAAACGAAAAAATCTTTCATCTTTGGGGTTAAGTTGCGCTAAATTGCCTGCTTTTCCATGTCGCAAACTGCCCAAAATATGATAGAATGAGGGGCATAAGCCGGATCTTAACAGGCTCAGAAAGGAGGCTTTTGCACAATGATAAAAAAAAAGGTGTTATTGTTGATATGGACGGGCTGATGTTCGACACCGAGCGCATCTGGGCCACCCTGTGGAAGCCCGCACTGGCCACGCTGGGCCTTTCTTATAAGGAAGGGGCTGGACGACGCCGTCCGGGGCACGGCAGGGGACACCATGCGGGCGGTGCTGCGCCGCTTCTACGGCCCGGACTGCGACACGGATGCTATCATCGAGGCGCTGCACGCACAGGCGGAAAAGGCCTTTCAGGCACCGCCGCCCAAAAAGCCGGGTCTGGATGAGCTGCTGGCGTGGCTGGACGAGCAGCACATCCCCATGGCAGTGGCTTCCTCCAGCCGGATGGCATCCATCCTGCGGCACCTCAACAACTGGAACATGACCAACCACTTCAAGGCCCTCATCTCCGGCGAGCAGTTCACCTCGTCAAAGCCCGACCCGGAGATCTTCCTCACCGCGGCCAAGGCGCTGGGCACCGTCCCGGCTGAAACGCTGGTGCTGGAGGACAGCTACAACGGCGTCCGCGCCGGGGCGGGCGGCTTCGTCACCGTGATGGTGCCGGACACGGCCCCCGCCAACGACGAGATGCGCCGTCTGTACACCGCCGAGTGCAAAGACCTGCGCGAGGTGAAAAAGATGCTGGAGGAGGGGAAGCTTCTTTTCCGAAGCCTGAAATATACAGTTGGTCTTTTTACATTTTTTCACATAAGAAAAAAGGGCACTGATTGCAATGCAATACAGCGTCCTACATCATCGGACATGGATAACACCGACCGTGCAAAAACCGTGCAGAAACCGTGCAGCCATGGCTTACAAAAAAAAAGCCATGAAATCTTTCGGTTACAGCTTCCACGGTAGACATTCCTACGGGTTGGAACCCGCGGGCTAAAAAGCCGCACTGTGGCTTTGCTTGCGGCGCTGTGCGCCGCCGCCTTGTTCGAGCCCCTTTCATCGCGCAAACAAAAAGAAAAACCAGCACACAATGTGTACTGGTTTTTCTTTTGGTGCAGGCAATCCAAATCCGAACCATTTCCCTTTGATGCGGCTTCTGCCGCTTCCTCAAACGTGATGGTCTGTGTACCTTCTTTATAATTAAAGGTTATCAAAACCTTATCATCATACAGATAAATCGAATTGATGAAGGTATCCACCAACGCTTGCCTCTGGTCTTTCAGGCTCATGTCCAGTTTACGGAAGCGCATCAGCCAGAAACGGATAAATTCCTCTTTGATTTTTGGCTTTGCCAGCTTTTCTTCCGCAATGCGGGCTTCAAGCTCACGCTTGGTTTCTTCGAGCTGCTCCAATCGTTCCTTGGTGGAACTGGTGAGGATTCCGGCTTGAATTGCGTTGAGCATATTCTGGATACCAGATTTAGCATCCCGAAGCTGCTTCTCATAGAGGGGAATATTGGTGTTCTCCCGGTTTTGCAGTTCCATCACCTTGGCGATGATAGATTCCATGGCGGCATCGTCTTTGACAAGCTGCATCGTCTGGTTGACTACCAAATCTTCCAGCCACTGTTTACGGACGGTCTTCTTCTTACAGCCCTTGTGCTTTTTGGCAGTAGCACATTTATAGTAGCGGTGGACTTCACCCGTCCGGCTCGTTCCGCTTTCACCAAACATCAACGCCCCACAGTAGCCGCAGAACAGCTTGGTGGTCAGAAGGTAATCATCCTCTGCCTTTCTCCGGGCAGGGGCTTTCTTGTTTTTGGCGATTTTCTCCTGCACATCGTCAAAAAGTTCCAGCGGCATGATGGGCGGGATAGCATCCGGTACGACCACATCCCGGAATTTCAGTTCTCCGATGTAACGCCGATTCTTGAGCATATGCTCGACGCTGTTGTAAGTAAATTCGCCTCCGACCGGGTTCTTGATACCGTTTTCGTTCAGCCAGTCCCGAATCTCTTTCATTGTGGAAGGCCATCCCGATACTTCCTGAACGATTCCAGCACGAAAGGAGAGGCAAGCGGGTCGATGTGAAATTTCCGCTCGGAATCCAGCGTGTAACCAAAGGTTCCACGACCACCGTTGCAGCGTCCTTTCAGGATGTTCTCTGTCTGTCCACGCACGACCTTCTCGGCAAGGTCAGCGGAGTAGTATTCTGCATAGCCCTCCAGAACCGATTCCAGAATGATACCCTCTGGCCCCTCGGAGATGATCTCCGTAGCCGACATGAGCTTGACACCGTTCTTCTTCAGTTGGGTCTTATACCGGGCACTGTCGTAGCGGTTCCGGGCAAAACGGTCCAGGCTTCCAGACCAGCACAATGTCAAACAGCTTCTTGTCGCTGTCCTTAATCATCTGCTGGAATTCCGGGCGGTTGTCCGTTTTGGCGGAGATAGCACGGTCAATGTAGTGCTTGACGATGGTGATGCCGTTTTTTTAGCATAGGCCGTGCATTCACGAATCTGACCCTCGATGGATTCTTCACGCTGGTTGTCCGAGGAATAGCGAGCATAGATCACGGCGGTCATGGCGAGCACCTCCATTTTATACGTCATTGAACGGTAATACGTTCATTAAAGCAATGTTTCGTATAATGTATATACCACAGTTTTGCCCTGATTGCAAGCCCAATGATTTATTTTCATGATTCCAACAGACAAATTGTCTTAAGATTATATTCCGAGCAAAATGTGAAGTCCAAGCCCGGCCACGCCGCACAGGCACATGGTCAGGGATGGGATTCCACTTGAGCTTCCGTAGCACAAAAAATGCCGATGCAAAACTGCCGATGCCGATCCAGTCTACGTTGGCGAGCGTCTTTGCACTCTCTCCGAACACCACCATAGACAGTATAGAAAGACCTGCACCAAAGATAAGTGCTACAATGACCGGACGCAGGCAGGCCAGAACACTTTGCAGCAGAGAAATATCCTTGTATTTACGATAGATGTAGGATAGAAGTGAAACAAAGAACAGCGCCGGTGTAATGCAACCTAGTGTTGCAATGATGGCTCCGGGTACCTGCGCGATACGCAAACCAACAAAAGTTGCCGAGTTGACCGCAATGGGACCAGGGGTCATTTCTGCAATCGTGATGAGGTCAGTAAACTCCTGCATCGTCAGCCAGCCATGTTGTTCCACCACTTGGCTCTGGATCAGGGGCATGGCCGCATAGCCGCCGCCTACGCTGAACATACCCACCTGCAAAAAGCTGAGAAAAGCTGTAAGTAGATCATTTTGCACCACCTTTTTTCCACTGGACCAGAGCCAGCACCACGCCGAATACTGCAGCGGCAAGGATGAACCACCACCACATTGACATCAAACACCGTATTTGCGACAAACGCTGCGACCATCAGGGCAATATACACCCATGAGCGGGTCTTCAGCACCTTGCCGCCGAGGTCGAATACAACATCCAGAATGACCGCCGCCACACCAGCCTGCATTCCCTTGAGTAACAACGCGATATAGCGATTGGTGGCAAAAGCATTGTAGAACACAGAAATGACTGAAAGAATGACCATAGGTGGGATGATGGTGCCCAACACTGCCACGATCATTCCAATCAAGCCTTCTACCTGCCAGCCTACCAGAATTGCAGCATTGACCGCGATTGCGCCCGGAGAGGACTGCGCCAACGCTGTCATATCCAGCATTTCCTGTTCATCGATCCAGTGCAGCTCATCTACAAATTTTTTTCTTCATAAAGGTCACGATGACAAAGCCGCCGCCGAAGGTAAAGCTGCTAATGTACAGCGTACTCAAAACAGCTTCCAAAGCCGTGCTAACCGTGTACCGTATGTTTTATTTTCATCCATACAAGTTTTCTTCTCCTTTTTTTGATTTTCGGACAACTATATTCGTTTTCTTACTATTTCAAACAGCTTTTAACTGTTACTGCTTGCGAAAGCCCGTATTTTCCGGTATCCTTGTTTTAAGAACTGCGAAGCACGGAGGGAATCTCTATGAAACATAATACATTTCTCGTTAAGCCAGCGTCCAGCCTGTGCAATCTGCGTTGCCGGTACTGCTTTTATGACGATGTTTCCAACAGCCGAGCCTGCAAAAATATGGGACTGCTTTCCCATGAAATGGCAGGAGAACTGGTTGAAAAGGCTTTTGCAGCCACAGAGGAAGGCGGCAGCGTCCATTTTCTGTTTCAGGGCGGCGAACCGACTCTTGCCGGGTTGGATTTCTTCCGGTTCTTTCTGGAAACGGAGCGTTCCATGCAGCGCAATATCTCTGTGTTCCCACAGCATCCAGACCAATGGCATTTGTCTGGATGAAGAGTGGGCTTCCTTTTTCAAAAGCCAACTCTTTCCTCGTAGGCCTCTCTGGACGGCACACAGGAGAACCATGATCTCTATCGGCTGGACGCAGCTGGGCAGGGCACATGGGATAAAGTAACTCATGCGCTTGCGCTGCTGGATGCCTACAGGGTCGAAACGAATCTGCTCTGTGTTGTAACCGGACAACTGGCCCGAAAAGCCGCAGCGGGCGTTCAAAAGCCTCTGCGAACTGGGACAGCACAATCTGCAATTCATCCCATGCCTTGACCCGCTTGACACGATTGGTGGGCAGGCATATTCCCTAACGCCGGAACTCTATGGTCGTTTTCTGTGCGGCGTCTTTTTTGATAATTGGTATCAGCAGCTGCAACGAGGCAATTATATCAGCGTTCGCAATTTTGAGGACTATCTGCGTATCCTGCTGGGAATGCCGCCGACCTCCTGTGCATCCTCCGGCTCCTGTGGACACTATCTTGCAGTAGAGGGGTGACGGAAGTCTTTATCCCTGCGATTTTTATGTCCTGGACGAGTGGAAACTTGGGGAGATAAAACATTGCACAGTTGAGCAGGCGCTTAATTCCCCCACCAGCCAAATGTTTCTGGCACAGGGCCAAAGCGGCCCGCAGAATGTGCAGCCTGTGCTTACCGGCTGCTCTGCCGGGGTGGCTGCAAGCGCGACTGGGATGCCTCCGGAAGCAACCGATTCTGCGCAGCATACAAACATTTTTTCGCCTATGCTCTTCCACGTCTGCAAACCGCTGCGCGTTTTCTCGCACAACAGAACCGATAAAGAGATTCTCCCGAAGGCATTTATGGCCTCCGGGAGAATTTTTTATTTTGCCTTCTGAATCTTCCGGATGGAGTGTCCATCATAGAGGATGGGCTTCATCACATAAGTGTAATTCCGGTCATCACATTCGCCGGTGGAAATCATCTCCATGAGACGCAGCGCAAGCTGACGTCCCATCTCGAAGCCTTGCTCCACGGAGCAGGTAACATCCTCCCTGCCGATAAGTTTCTTCGGAATAATCAAAACAGACCAGCGAATAATCTTCGGGTACAGTCTTCCCCATTTTCTGCAGGGTTTTCATGACCAGCCGATAGATGATGTGGCTTTGCAGCAGACGATAGCGGTGCATTTAGGGATGCTCTTTCAGAAATCTTTCAATGGAACGGACATAGCTTTCGTTGTGGGCTTCGTCGGAAATACACCACTTGATGTAATCATCGTTCAGTTCCAAACCACGATTTCGCATCGCTTCCGCCATGCCTTGAAACTTTTCTACGCTCTGGTAGTTGTCGTACACGAAGATGCCTGCAATGTGGCTGTGTCCGGCATCCATCAGGCGTCCTATCAGCTGATGGGCACATTCGATGTCATTGATCGTTACGCGGGGGCAGCGCAAGTTCCGATAGAAGTTGTTGTAGAATATCACCGGGATCTTACGTCGGTAAAGCTCCTTGTAGCAGTCAAGATTTGGGCTGAGGATGCTCGATTTGACACCATCCACGATGAAACCGTGAAAATTCTGATGTACCACAGTCTCCAGACAACGGCGTTCGTTGCAGAATTTGTTATCGGTCAGAAATACATGGAGGTCAACCTGCTCCTGCGTCAGAACACTGCGAACCCCTTCGATTAATCCCGAATTGGCACTTGTATCCTGTCCCTGCAGGACAAGGCCGATTTTATAAAGGGCATCATCTGTGTTCAAATCCCGCGTCATTACTTTTTTTCCCGGTGGAAATAAGTCCCACTTCCCTTGAGCTTGTACACGAGTCCTTCTGCAACCAACTGGTCGATGGCCACTCGTATCGTTTCCCGGCTGACGCCCAGCTTTCGGCAGAGTGCATTTTCCGAGGGCAGTCGTTGATTTCCAGAAAACTTGTTTTCGTCGATATAAGCCAGAAGCCAACGATATACCTGAGCAGATTTTTTTCTCAGCAGCCGAGCATGGGCAAACGCTCCTTTTCAGTCGGTGATGGTGGGGCGGGTGCCTTCTGCGTGCTGTATCCAGTTCAGCAAGCGCTCACGAAGCTCCCGCTTTGACGTCGGCGTATGCAGGATCTGCGACAACATTGTTCAGCTGCCACGGGTCTTTCTGCATATCATAGAGGAAGTCGTCCGCATACACATCGATGCCGCAGCCTCGCCGCCATTGACACCGGGGGCATAGACAGAGTACATATAATCTGCCGTGCGGATGCAGCGGCCGCAGCGGCTCTCCGAGATTTGGGCGTAGACCTCATTAGCTCTATTATGATTTTTTCTTTTCCACAACGTCAAGCAGATTTTCGCCGATCATCTTGTCACCGACATCCACGCCTGCCAGAGCCAGCAGAGTTTTGGGAATGCTTTCGGTGCTGACCAGGTCGGTGACTTCCTTGCCGCCCTTGAACGGGCCGCCGCAGATGACCAGCGGCACATGCAGGCAGCCGTCGTGGCACGAGCGCTTATAGTCATCGTATCCGTTCAGATGGGCGTCGCGGTTGCGGGTCTTGAAATGAGAGCCATGGTCGGAAGCGTAAAGGATAACAGTATTCTCATACAGACCCTTTTCTTTCAGTTTTTCCACCAGCTTGCCGAGGTTCTCGTCGAGGCTTGCGCACTGTCCCAGATAATCCGGATACTCTTCTGCTGCATTGCCGCCCAGAGCCTTCAAGTCTTCGGGGGGAGGACAAAATCCGCAAATCGCTGCTTCGAGCCGTTGGGGCCTTCGTAGTGGTTGTGGTCATTCTGATGGTGCGGCTCAATTTGGGATACGGTCATGAAGAAGGGCCTTTTTCGCCGGTGTACTGGTCGAGGTAGTCCAGCGCGAACTGGTTGATGCAGTCGGCCCGGTAGCCCTTGAAATCGATGCGGTTGTTGTTCTCGTCAAACACATAGCCGTCGTAGCCGTGGGAGGTAAACTCCAGCACATCGGCTGCACGCCAGTAACCGGTATAGCCACCGCGCAGCTCCAGCGGAACAGCGGTGATGGTGTGGTCGATGGTGGGCTTTTCTCCAGCTCTCCGTCCTGAAGCCAGGTGCCACTTGCCGATGTAGGCTGTCTCATAGCCGGCATCCTTTTTTCCATGTACTCGCCCAGCGTCTTGATGTTGGAGGGCAGCATCAGATTATTGCGGAAGCAACCGGTCTCGGTGGGGTATTTGCCGGTCTGGAACAGAGCGCGGCAGGGGCCGCACACCGGCTGAGGCGAAAAGGCATTGTCAAACTTCACACCCTCTGCCGCCAGCTTGTCCAGATTAGGCGTGATATTCAGTGGCTGGCCGAAGCAGCCGCAGGTGTCCCAGCGCTGCTGGTCACTGAAATAGAAAATGATATTATATGCCATGGTTTTTACCTTCCTTTACTGTTCTGCTTTTGGTGTTCTTTGCTTCCTTCATCTTGCCGCGCAGGATGCCGATGATAACCACCACGATTAGCGCGATAAAAATCCAGCAATACACACACTGCTGAAGAAGATTTCTGGGACTTCCATCCGAGATGAGCAGGGCGCGGCGGAAGTTCGTCTCGGTCATATTGCCCAGCACCATGCCCAGCAGCACTGGGACAGCGGGCAGCTCCAGCTTGCGCATGAACCACGCCATCACGCCGAACACCAGCGCAACGCTCAAATCGAAAATAGCTGCTGTTCACCGAGTAAGCACCGGCAAAACAGAAAATCACGATGATGGGAGTCAAGATCTGCTGAGGGATGGAGACGACCTTTGCAAACAGGCTAGTCAGGTATTTGCCCTGCAGGAACATGAAGATGTTCACGAGGATAAGGCCCAGCATGATGGCATACATGATCGCACCATCCGTGGTAAAGAGCGAGAGACCGGGGTTCAGGCCGTTGATCATCAGAGCGGACAGCATAATGGCCACGCAGCCGTCGCCGGGGATGCCCAGCGTCAGCAGGGGGGATGAGGGTCGCACCGCAGACAGCGTTGTTGGCCGACTCCGCCGCCGCAACGCCCTCCACAGAACCGTGGCCGAACTCTTCCGGGTGTTTGGACATATTCTTCGCAGTGTTGTAGGAGAACCACGAGGCCTCCGACGCACCCGTGCCAGGTACGATACCAAACACAGGAACCGATGATAGAACCCATCAGCACTGGTCGGAACATCCGCTTGTATTCATCTTTTTTTGATTTTGCCGTCATCATTGCCGATTTTTCCGGCGTGAAGGTTCAACTCATTCCGCTTCAGCTCTGCCTTTTGCCAATGATTTCCACCAGTGCGAACAAACCGATGAGGGTAACGGCAAGGTCAAGACCCAGATACAGACGGGGGAATACCAAATGTAAAGCGGTCATAGCTGGTCATGGGGTCTGCGCCCACACAGGAAATAAGCAAACCAAGGCGAGGCGGCGATGATGCCCTTGACAAGGCTCTTACCAGAAACACCTGCAATAATCGTCATGCCGAACAGGCAGACCATGAAGTACTCCGCCGTGCCCAGCTGTGCCGAAATTTTGGCCACCTGCGGGCCGAGGTTAAATACGCAATCAGCAGTCCGGTGCCACCGA
>VOFK01004356.1_pt1 | contig 25653 bp, 44 predicted proteins | sample 5384121 | NCBI WGS metagenome assembly VOFK01 (sample SAMN12384730, study PRJNA508395) | human gut metagenome | isolation source: healthy gut J | host: Homo sapiens | reverse complement strand
CTCTTGTGTTGATTGAACGTTCTGCCCGCCATGGCATGCGGCTTAGCCGCAGAAAGCGGTGAGCCGGTTGTTATCACTTTGTACGGGTGCGACAGCCACGAGACTATTTCCCGGCGATAACTGAAGCGCATTACCGCAAATTGCCTGTACTTTTTTGCCATAACCGGTGCCCGTGAGGTGGATACATACGGACACTTTAAATCCTCAAACGATCAATCGTTTGAGCCATCCGCAAGATACATACGTTTGCAGTGTTCATCTTCAATTTTGTAAAGATGCTGATGATGAATGGGGCAATACGATAAAAGCCAACAAAGCCATTCTTGCGTTGCGCCGTAATGGTGGCGGACCGGCACATATTAATTGTGTGACGCTTGTGTCCGGTGATTATACTGTGAAAGAAATTATTCCGGCCAATGCCATATTCCGGTTTGGCTACACTGACGTTCTTCCTCCATTAGGCGATTTCGCGCGTATAGCCATATTCGTGGGTAACCATTCACGGTTCACTTCAGGCCTGACAGAAGCTGTCGATGCCTTTTGCGAGAAATACGGTGCTGTGGTTTTTGCGATAATACGAGTGGCTATAATGGGCGGTTTAAAGTGTTGCTCCCCTTATTAAGTTCTCAATCGCAAAGAGATTGTGAGATTAATCATGTAGGTCTCCTCATACACATCGGAGAAGTGTCCGGAGCATATATGAAGGCTTTTCCACAAGAAGTGTGGCGGGTAAATCCTGACGGTGAACTTCGCGACCATTTTAGAAAGTTGAAATATGTATTTCAAACCGAAGAAGAATGGTTTTTCCGTCATTATGCTTCTATGGATGTCCCGGCAAAAGCAAAAAACACTTTCCTTGAAGAATGCCGGACGGAAATAGAGACTACACGCGCCAAAATCAATGTCGACGCCATACCTTTTTCGAATATCTGGATGGCAAGCCAACTATCGGGAAAGCTGCCGGACGAATCAATTCTCCATGTCGGTATCTTGAACTCTCTGCGTTCATGGAATTACTTTAATATTCCCGGCAGCGTTCATTTCCAATGTAATACCGGCGGATTTGGTATTGACGGACCTATATCGGCACTTGTTGGAGCCTTTCATTTAATGCCCCCCAAAAAATATCTTTTTAGTGGTGGGCGATTTAGCTTTCTTTTATGATCTCAACGCCCTTGGCAACCACTATATTAAAAATAACATAAGAATTCTTCTTGTAAATAACGGAGAAGGAATAGAGTTTAAAAATTACCTTCATCCGGCTTTCAAGTTCGGTGATGCCGCCAATGAATATTTTGCGGCTCGTGGTCATTCGGCGCACAATCGCCGAGATTGGTCCGTGATTTTGTCGGTGCTTTTAGGATTTGAATATCGTGCGTCAACCGATAAAAAAAGTTTTCTTGAGAACATAGATTGGTTCACATCCTGCAAACTGACGGACAAACCTTTGGTTTGGGAAGCTTTTTACCAACGAAGTGGACGAAAACGCCTCGATTCTGTATATGAACACATTGAACGAATCGGCGAAAGGCATTGCAAAAAGAATCGGCAAAGCCATTCTGCCGGAAAGTGTCCAGCGAAAAATAACTGAACACATCGGTCGCACTAAATAAAAATTATCAATTATGCACAATGTAAATATCCTCACCATACACAAAGAACCGAACTATGGAGCTGTACTACAGGCATACGCCTTGTACAAGACAATAGAGAATCTCGGTCATGTACCCTACAATCATCAATTTGGACATGGATTACAGTCGTTTCCCCTTACAGCCTCAAATACAGGGTATTGCTTGGTCTGCATAAGTGGATGAAGGGATACTCACATTGTTTTGCGCTGGCGGAGCGATTCAGCAGGAAGCATTGTCCCAATCAGATAGGTAATTTTCATACTACAGCTGAGCTGGAGTCCTACCCGTGGAATAAGGACGACTATTATCTGATAGGCAGCGACCAGGTTTGGAATCCGGGGATAACCCAGAACTTACGGACAGCTTTCTGTTTTTCTTTTTTTCTGAAGAACGATGTAAAAACAGGTATGCATACGCGGCCAGTTTCGGCAACATCAAGGACGAGGAGAGAAGAAAATCCGAATTGGATATGAAAGCCCTCTCTTTATTCAAGAGAATTGCAGTTCGTGAGAAATTCGGGGTAGAGTTTCTGCAACGTAACGGGATTGATGCGGTGGAAGTGATTGACCCGACATTGTTGCTTGAAAGTTACAGAGACTTATTGCCGCACAAAGTGGAAGAAAGAAACGAGATATTGTTTCTTTCATTATCCGATACCGCAGAAATGAATGCTTTTGCCAAAGGGTTATCTGTTAAGACAGGACTTCCTATCCGTAAGCATTACGGGTATTTGCAACCGGAACGAAAGAAAAACATGGAATTTCTTCCCATAGAAGAATGGTTGTATGCCATAGCCTCTGCAAAAGTAGTCATAACGGACAGCTTTCACGCTACCGTTTTCTCCATGTTGTTCGGCAAGCCGTTCTATGTATATATCAGTGAACCTTCCAAGGTTTTCAGGATATCTAATCTGCTGGACATTCTTGGAATAAAACGGCGTATCGTTAATGATGTGGATGATGCAATTGCTGCTCCTTCTATAAATTATGAGACTGTCAATCAACGGCTTTCTGCTTATCGGGAAAGTTCATTGAATTATTTGAAATCCATACTCGCATGAAGATAGCAATCTGTAATGTACAAGAGTTTAATCCCACTATCGGAGGGATTGAGCGTGTTTCTGTTTCATTGGCCGAGGGACTGATAAAAGGAAGGGGGTAGAAGTGCTGTTTGTCGCTTGTCGGAAATCTCCTTACAGCAAACCTTATACACTACCAGCCAAACAAGTGCTCCTACCTAAAACTTTGGATTATTGCATCGAGAACGTACAGGCGTTGGCACATATTCTAAAAAAGAGGAAAAGGTGGATATATTGTTGAATCAGAATTCCCATTCGGAACTTTATAACCGTACTTGTTATGAAGTAAAAAGTTTGTCCGGTGTGAAACTGATTTCTGTATTGCATTTCTCGCCAGATATGCGAATAAAAGGAAATAGAAATCTTGTGAGTTTTCAAATATTTGTCTTTAAAAAGAGAATATTATTAATCTTTTTGCGGGATGTATGTACACGTTTCCCTCTCCGTTACATTTTCATGTATGATCAATGTCGGATGTACAAGAATCTGTATCTTAATAGTGACAGGATTGTATTATTAAGTAATGAATTTAAGGAATCATATATCAAATTGTCTGGTATAAAAGAATCCTCTAAACTAACAGCTATTAATAATATGTTATCATTTCCCTATGAGATGAATAACTATCAGAAAAAGAAACAGCTATTATGGTGTGGTAGGCTACTTTTTTTTTCCCAAAAAAGGCCGGATCGTATTTTGTTAGTTTGGAAAAAGCTACAAGAACAATTACCGGATTGGAATCTTGTGATTGTTGGTGACGGACCATTTAGCAATGAAATGAAACAATTGAGTAAAAAACTATCATTGCAGCGTGTAGAGTTTGCAGGGTTTGCAAATCCTATCAAATATTACAAAGAGTCTTCCATTTTTTGTTTGACTAGCAATCATGAAGGATGGGGACTTGTATTGACAGAAGCGATGCAATTCGGTTGCGTACCCATTGCTTTTGATTCTTTTGAAAGCATACATGAAATAATTGAGGATGGCAAGAATGGCTTTCTTGTGAAGCCGTTTGATATGGATAAGTATGCTGATAAGGTATTACGTTTGGCGGATAATTTTAAAGTGGATTATGTGATGAATGTGATGAACTCAATGGAACGTCTTATGCCTGAAAACGTGGTAAAACTATGGATAAGGTTGTTTAATAGCGAAATGAAATGTCAGTTATAATCCTGTTTTGTCTCTCCTTTTTGCTTGTTGAGTATATATCTTGGCATTTTAAAGGAGAAAAGGTGCAGAAAAATACACAAATCGTCATGTGTTTTCTTCTGCTGTTTATATTCTTTGGATTTAGAGACTTACCAATATTAAACGACACGGCGCATTATTACAGACATGTAAGGCACTTGTTCTCCAACACGCCATTCGACAATACACCTTGGTACACTTTTGACTCTTCCTCTAATTTCGAGGAAGGATTTCAGATATTTCTTAGAATTATAGGACTGGTCATTTCAAAAGAGCCGTATTCTCTCATTATCATCACTTCATTCATAACGACCGCTTCCCTGTTATGGTTTCTGAATAAGTCGACTTCACATGTCGCGTTTGCTGTTTTTGTCCTGATGACAAGTACACTCCTGCTCGGATGTTATAGCGCAATCAGGCAGTCATTGGCTGTATCCGTGTCATATATATTTTATTGGTGCTATGGTGATAGTAAATACTTGGTAACAGGCATGGAGCGGGAGGCGGTTCCCTTGGCGCAATTGTTGGATACATTATTCATACTTGCGTGCCTGTTGTTTTATTATATTTACGGCAACAAGTATAAAGAAGAGATTGAAAAGGACAAATTATATGTTTCATTCGCCTTGTCAGCATTGATTGTCAACATATGGGCACTTCCATGTTTTTAGCCCTTTTCCGCTTCGGTATGTTCTTCTCGCAATATGCGGTTGTACTCTTTATAAACAGCCTGTATCAGGAGGAAGCGGCCAAGCGATTGAAAATATTAAAATATGCGGTTGTCGCGATATTGGTTTTGCGAATACTCATTGTCTTGATTTATAGAGATGAATGGTTTCATCTTGTTCCGTACAGTTTCTTTGATTTCAGTTTAGAGCATCAAAAAACATTGTTCGGATATTAGTAATAGCTCATATCATGTATTATAATGGTTATATACGACTGTATACGGTGACGGTAGCGACATTGTTCTTGCTGTCGCCGTTGCTGGCGTTGCCTTACATTCTGTTGGGAATATATAGGCAAGAGCGTAGCGCGTACTTTTTCTTTGCCTTATTCTTAGGATTCCTTGCATGGCTACAAGTTCCATTGTCCGACTTGTTCAGGCATTCACTCAATATTTATCACTATTTAGACAAACCTTTCTCTTATGCGTATGTGAACAAGCAGTCCGCGGATTACTTTATCCCTATCGTAAACTGGATATTGGTAAACGGCAACATTCCATATCAATATCTCCGGTTGTTTTCAGTAACAGAGAGTTTCTTCTTGCTGACAGTCATATTCAATTATATGATTGAAACATCGGAGCGTGAATATACATACGGGGAAGTCTTCATGCGTTTCTGCATCATGTATCTGTTCTTTGAGTTCATCATGACTACCAGCGGGGGTACGATACGGTTTTGCCGTTTGTCAGTATATTTACGCCTTGCATTTGGTGTTCAATAAGAAGTCCTGGCTTCCGGCTTTATTTTTTGCCTTGTTCGCCACACAAATTCATGTATCATTCGCATTCTTCATTCCTATAAGTGTACTGCTGTATTGGCTGTGCTCCACCAAACGGAAGACAATCGTATTTTTCGGCTTGCTTTCTGTTGTGTTAATTCCTATAATTTCACACTTCAGTTACTTATTGGGACGGCGCGCGGACTGGTATTTCGGGGGAGGCAACAGCGTTTCCGACAATTCTGCTATCACTATTTATGGTTTTATTCTTACCATTGGTGTCAGATTGTTTCTTCTTCCTCTATTAGTACTTGTATATCAATACTTTAATCCCACCAAAAGTCGCCCAGTATCACTCATGCAGATGGACGCGTATGGCTGCGGTGTGGATAGGGATGGCTGTAATGTTCATTTCCAATATGACAATGCTGTATAGACTGACATTTGTACTTTCCACCATAGGCATTTTCCTTTTACTGGAAATAGAACAGCACTTCTACATTAGGAAACGGTTTATAACAATTCTTTTTTATGGTGCGGAATAATGACAACTCTGTGTAATACCGTAAACTATAGATCCATTATACTGAATTCCAGATATCAGTATATCGCCATGCCGGTACCTGTAATATTGCAAGACCATTATGACAAACAGTGGATATTAGAACATGTCAACGGAAATAAAAATGAAGCAATAGAGTATGAAAGTAGCTATTCTATATATATGTACAGGCAAGTACAACCAATTTTTTTCAAGGGTTTCTTTGAATCGTGTGAAAAGTATCTGCTAAAGGATATTGCCCAATTGGAATACTATGTATTCACGGATGATATGTCTTTGTCCGACGAAGCCAATGTACACTTGATAAAAAGTGCGCAGGCTTTCCGGCAGACTCTCTTTTCCGCTTCGATATGTTCCTACAAGTGAGACAAGAATTAGAGAAGACGGATTATATTTACTTTTTCAATAGCAATGCGGAGTTTAAAGGCTCCTGTAGGAAAGGAGTTATTGCCGCTGAATGGGGAAAAGCCTTTGTAGGGGCAGAGTGGCCGGGCAAGCGTAAGCCTTTCAAGCATCCGGCATTTTATCCCCTACGAACGTAACAAGCATTCATCGGCGTATATACCTCCCCGGGAAGACAAGCCATATATCTATTATATGGGTGGAATAAACGGAGGAGAAGCTGCCGACTATTTGGAAATGGCAGAAACTCTGTCGGAGAATATCCATGCCGATTATGAAAAAGGTATCGTGGCGTTAGTCCATGATGAAAGCCATATCAACAAATATTTCCGGACTCATGACTGCAAAGTGCTTTCTGCCGAATATTGTTTCCCGGAAGAGTGGATTACATGTGGATTTTTCACCTAAAATTATTTTCCGTGACAAAGTAAAACTTGATCCTTACTTTAACAAAGGACGTGATTACTCATTGAAGGGGAAACTGAAAAAAACAGTCAGTGTCATTTATAGAGCGATTCGCTGGTATCTTTAAAAACTTATCAGATAATGAAAATCGTAAAAATCCTTGGAGGCCTGGGAAACCAGATGTTCCAGTATGCCTTGTCCCTTTCATTGAGAGAGCAGTTCCCTCATGAGCAGGTGATGATAGATACATCCTGTTTCAGGAACTATCCCCTGCACAATGGTTTTGAGGTAGACCGGATATTTGCACAAAAAGCCCCCGTCGCTTCATGGAGGAATATTTTAAAGTGGCATATCCATATCCGAATTACCGGTTCTGGAAAATAGGGAAATACATTCTGCCAAAACGTAAAACCATGTGCGTGGAGCGGAAAAACTTCTCCTTTGATGCTGCCGCTCTAACACGTAAGGAAACTGTTACTATGACGGTTATTGGCAGCATGAGGAATATTTTGCGACATGAAGGAAACTATTTGGGAAGCATTCTCCTTTCCGGAGCCGGCAGATGGGCAGAACAAGGAAATAATAGCACTGCTCCGGGCTAGTGAAAGTGTTTCATTGCATGTCCGCCGCGGGGATTACGTAAACCATCCGCTTTTTCGGGGAATTTGTGATTCGGACTATTATAAACGGGCGATACACTACATAGAAGAGCGGGTAAATCCGCGGTTGTATTGTGTTTTTTCCAACGATATGGCTTGGTGTGAAAGCTATCTGCGTGCTTTATTGCCGGGGAAGGAGGTGGTGTATGTAGACTGGAACAAGGGTGCGGAAAGCTATGTGGATATGCGGTTGATGAGCCTGTGCCGGCACAATATCATTGCCAACTCTTCTTTCTCGTGGTGGGGAGCTTGGCTGAACCGCAATCCGCAGAAGGTGGTGGTAGCGCCTGAAAGGTGGATGAACTCACCGATAGAAGACCCTGTTTCCGATAAATGGATAAAACTATAACATAGAAGATATCAATATTGTCTATCTCTTTTTTGACTTATAAAAACCCGGAGCTGCTGCTTTCATACAATACAGCGGCTAAAAAGCTCCCTCATGTGGAGTTTTACGTACACGTGGACGCTTCATCCGGAGAGGACTTTTCATGCCTACAAGGAATAGAAGGAGTGTATGTGCCTGTAAATCAGTATAATACAAAATGGGGGGGGTATGAAATAGCTTTCACTATTCTGTATTGCCTGCGCGATATTCAGCGAAGGTGTCATGCTGACTACATTATACTGATGAGTGAATCTGACTATCCCATCAAAAGCAACTGGTATATTCGGCAGACTCTGGCGGAAAAGCGGAAAGATTTTATCACGATTACGCCATTGCCGCACCCTAATCCGCTTCATACACCGGAAGGCCATTGGCTGGAGGGAGGAAGAAGGCGGTATGAATGCTATGCTTTAAGGCTCAAGGCAAATTCGTTGGCTACTATTGAGCCTAAAAGATTCGACTTGGGGAATTTCAGGCAATTTGTGAAAGTGATGCGCGACAATCCCGCAAAGTTACTCCGGGCATTGAGGATATTTTGGCGGTATCCCCGGAGAAAGCATCCCGAATATCTGCGGCCTTGCGGAGGTGAATTGTGGTTCATATTGAGAGGGGAAACCGTAGATAAGATTGTGGACTTTTGTGCCCGGCATCCGGATTATCTTGACTATTGCAAGGATACGGCAATTTTGGATGAATTATTCATTCCGACACTTGTCAATTATCTGGTGCCGGAATCGGAGCGAGAGAACAGCACTTTAAGGTATATCAACTGGCAGGAAAACGGAGGCTCTTCTCCTGCTTACCTGACGATGAATGACAAAAAACTGTTGACAGAGTGTATTTTAGAGCCGGATAAACTATTTGTCCGTAAAGTGCAAGACATGGAAGTGTGCCACTTTATAGACCAAACCGTAAGAGAACATTACATAAACCCATAATCATTATGACTCATCGTTTGCATTACATCGACAACCTGAAAGGCGTGCTCATTCTTCTTGTCGTGTTAGGACATTGCATCCAGTGTACAGACCTGGACTTCGACCACAATGCCGTTTTTAGGTATATCTATTCTTTTCATATGCCGTTGTTTATGTGTGTGAGCGGCTTTGTGAGTTACAAGCCAGATATAAAATGGCAGACAGTGCAGAAACGTTTCAGGCAGCTGATCATACCCTTTTTGGCATGGGCGGCGGTTAGTTGCTGCGTACATCTTGACCCGACGCTGTTTTTAGCGAAAGTAGTACATCCTGATAGCGGGCTATGGTTTCTGTGGACTTTATTCTTTATCGTGCTGCTGATGTGGCTGTGCAATTGGAGTCGTCACGTGCCTGAAGGTCAAGATAGAATATGTGGTCTGTATCTTTTCTTGTTGATGATGGGCATAATGGTCGCATTGAAATTTAAGCTGTTCGGTTTCCAGTTTATTGCTTGGTATTTTCCATTCTATGCCATAGGCTTTTTCGGGAGGAAATATCAATACCTTTGGGAGAAACGGGGGCGCGTTGATTCTTTGTGGTTCTCCGCCTTGTTCCTGTTTATGGCATACTGGTGGATGCGGAAAGACCCTCCTTTGTTCATGCCACCAAGCAGCCATGTGGTGTATAACTATGTGTACAAATTTGTAGTAGCCATTTTGGCAATTGTTGCATTTATACCCTTATTCAAGTCCTATCTGAATAGAACAATGTTAATAATTACTAAAATGGGGGGGTAACATTGGGTATTTATGCTATCCATCAAACTGTTATTGCTCTACTTATTTCCTGTCTTGATATTGATACCCTACAACTGCCTTATTGGTTATGTGTATGCGGTATGTGGATAATGGTTTTAATAATAAGCTACTTGTGTCATATTCTAATTGGAAAGAACCGTTGCTTGTCTTTGTTGCTCTTAGGTAAGTAACAATCTGTATATCTACATTTATGAAATTCTCTGTATGTAAGCACTCAAATAATGGCTCAAACTTGAAAGGTTTTACTTTCAGTACCAGAGTGAGCTTTGCCTCATGGAGAATCTCTGCAGTCCTTCTGTTTGAGGAATAAAGTTCCCCATAACGTGTTCTATAAGTGGTATAAGGACACTTGAAAAAATCTTAAGAAGATGCAGGGACTATGTTAATATGGTTCCTGGCAAAATCGCTTTGGCTACGAACCAATGTTAAATTTAAAACAGATTTTCAGTTTTATAAATCTATAATATAATGAAGGAGTTCAGTGTATTGATTTCAGTCTATGCACGTGAGCAGAGCGATTATTTAAGATCTGCCTTGCATAGTGTGTTTGAACAGACTGTGCCACCTACAGAAGTCGTATTGGTTGAAGATGGTCCATTGACAACTGAGCCTGGAGGCTGTCATTACCGATTTTTGTGAGAAATATAACACTTTGAAAATAGTAAAGTTAGCGAAGAATATGGGGGTTGGGCAATGCGCTGAATATAGGCTTATCCGCATGTACTTATGATTTGGTTGCACGTATGGATAGTGATGACCTATCGTTACCTAACCGGTTTGAAGGCTCAATTAAAAAGTATTTGAAGAAAATCCGGAACTTTCTGTTGTAGGAGGATGGATTTCTGAATTTGATAATGATCCCCAAAGTATAATTTCATATCGGAAGCTTCCACAAACAGATAGAGAGCTTAGAAGAATGTGTCAGTTGAAAAATCCGTTGAATCATATGACAGTAATGTTTAGTAAAAAAGAAGTGCTTGATGCAGGAGGATACCAGCATTTTTACTTGTTTGAGGATTACTGGTTGTGGGCAAGAATGATAAAGAATGGGGTGAAATTGTATAATGTACAGGACGTGCTGGTCAATGTACGGGGCGGAAGTGCTATGTCTGCAAGACGCGGAGGATGGAAATATGCGAAAAGTGAAATACGGTTTCAAAGAAAAATATTGCAAATGGGCTTAATCAGTTTACATGTATTCTTAAGAAATGTATGTGTCCGTTTTTGTGTCCGTATGATGCCAAACGGTTTGAGGAGTTTGGTATACGAAAAAGTATTAAGGTAATTCTTTCAATTTTTAAAAATATGGGGTATAGTGAGGACTTCATTCCGGACGGAATGAATGCTTTTGAGCGTAATGTAAAGCGAATAGGGGATTGCATTATTGCGGGAGTTTTATTATTAATATTTTCTCCATTGTTCTTAATCTGTTATCTGGTGGTGAAGCGTGAGGATGGCGGCCCGGCTATCTTCAAACAGGAGCGTGTCGGTCGTTTTGGCCGCCCGTTTTATATTTATAAGTTTCGCAGTATGCGACTGGATGCTGAATCTATGGGACCTCAGTTATATAAAGGCGGAAGAGATCCCAGGTTAACTAAAGTGGGTAAATTTTTACGCGAACACCATTTGGATGAGTTACCGCAACTTTGGAATGTCTTCTGTGGTGATATGGCTTTTATAGGCCCCCGTCCGGAACGTAAATTTTATATTGACCAAATAATGGAACATGATCCGCGTTACCGCTTTTTATATCAGATTCGTCCCGGGGTAACTTCGTATGCAACGCTTTATAACGGTTATACAGATACGATAGAAAAGATGTTACGTCGCTTACGTTATGACTTGTTTTATCTGCAACATCGCTCCTGGTGGTTTGATTTTAAAATATTAATAAAGACCTTTATCTGTATTGTTTTCGGTAAGAAATTCTAATAAATAATAGTAAAAATAAGATGAATAAATTCTTTTTAATTGTATTGCTGGCTTTTGTGATGACTGGCTGTCAGTCTTATAAAAAGTCCCCTATCTGCAGGATGCAGAGGCCGTATCGCATGGAGTTCAGAACGAACAGGCGCCTGTATGATGCGAAGATAATGCCTAAAGACTTGTTGACCATTGTGGTGTCATGTACCAGTCCTGAATTGGCAGCTCCTTTCAATCTGACAGTTGCTACACAGGGTAATGTTGCTTCGAACTATACAACCGCTCAGCCGGTTCTGCAGCAATATCTGGTGGATAATGAAGGTAATATAAACTTTCCGGTATTGGGCGAACTCCATGTGGGAGGGTTGACAAAGAAGGCAACGGAACAAATGATTGTAGAAAAGTTGAAGCCTTATATAAAGGAAATTCCTATTGTGACTGTCCGCATGGTGAATTATAAGATTTCAGTGATCGGCGAAGTTGCCCGTCCCGGCACTTTTACTATCTCGAATGAGAAAGTAAACTTATTGGAAGCATTGGCCATGGCAGGAGATATGACCGTATATGGACTGCGTGATGACATTAAATTAATAAGGGAGGACGCTAACGGCAGACAGGAGATTGTAACCTTGATTTGAACAAGGCAGAGACGATTCTTTCACCTTACTACTGGTTACAACAGAATGATATTATTTATGTCACTCCCAACAAGGCCAAGGCCCGTAATTCGGACATCGGAAGCAGTACCAGCCTGTGGTTCTCCGCCACTTCTATCCTGATTTCCATTGCCAGTCTATTGTATAACATTTTAAGATAATACCGGAACAATGAAAGAGGAACTACCAAACGAGAAATTGCGCGAAGCGGAGGATATGGAAATAGATATTAAGGAACTGCTTTTCAAATGCCTGATCCACTGGCCTTGGTTCGTAGGAACGGTGGTGGCTTGTTTGATTGCCGCCTATGTTTATTTGTATGTTGCTACTCCTGTATATAACATTTCGGCTACGGTTCTGATAAAGGATGATAAGAAAGGAGGAGCCTCAAATAATGTGGGCGGTTTGGATGAACTGGGCCTTAGCGGATTAATCACTTCTTCGCAAAGTATAGATAACGAAATAGAGGTGCTGCGTTCCAAGACGCTTGTAAAAGAAGTTGTCAATTATCTGAATCTCTATGTGACTTATAAGGATGAAGATCTCATCCCTTCGAAAGAGTTGTACAAGACTTCTCCGGTGCAGGTAAACATGACCTCCGCAAGAAGCGGAAAAAAGCTGAAAAAAGACATTGTTGTTGAAATGGTGGTACAGCCACAGGGCAGTTTGGATGTGAACGTGAAAATGGATGATAGGGAAATTCAGAAACATTTCGAAAAGTTGCCTGCCATTCTTCCTACTGACCGGGGAACGATTTCTTTCTTTCAGGCTACTGATTCTATCCCTGTGGAGGGGGGCTTCTTCAGTTCAGGGCGCACGGCATATCACAGCTACCATTAGCTGTCCCATGAATGTGGCAAGAGGATATTGTGGAAATTTAGTTATCGTACCTACCTCGCAAACGACTTCTGTGGTAACGGTTTCCTTTGAAGAATTCCAGCTTGCGTCGCGGACAGGATTTTATCAATCAGTTGCTGGAGATGTATAATCGCAACACGAATAATGACAAGAATGAGATTGCGCAGAAAAAACGGCGGAGTTTATCGATGAACGCATTGGCATTATCTCAAAGGAACTGGGGAGCACGGAAGCTGACCTGGAAACTTTCAAGCGTGATGCGGGAATAACGGATTTGAGCAGTGACGCGCAAATCGCTTTATCCGGTAATGCCGAATATGAGAAGAAGCAGGTGGAAAACCGTACTCAGATCAGCCTGGTGGAGGATTTGAAGAGGTATTTAAGTCATAGTGAATATGAAGTGTTACCGAGCAATGTCGGCTTGAAGGACGCGGCCCCTTGCCACGCAGATCGACCGTTATAATGAGATGCTCATTGAACGTAAGCGTCTGCTCCGCACTTCTACGGAGAGCAATCCGGCTATCGTCAATTTGATACCAGTATCCGTGCGACGAAGGCGAATGTGCAGGCTACCATTGAAGGCACGCTCCAAGGGCTGTTTATAACCAAAGCTGATCTGGACCGCGAAGCCAAACGCTATATGCGTCGTATCAGTGACGCCCGGGGCAGGGACGCCGGTATGTGAGTATCGCCCGTCAGCAGGAAATAAAGGCCGGATTGTACTTGATGTTGTTGCAGAAGCGTGAAGAGAATGCCATCATGCTGGCTGCCACTGCCAATAATGCGAAGATAATAGATGAAGCAATCGCTGATGATATTCCGGTATTTCCCAAGCGCGGTATTATTTATTTGGTTGCATTGGTCTTGGGATTTGTGATCCCTGTTGCCGTTATCTTCCTGATTGACCTGACGAAGTTCAGGGTCGAAGGCCATGCGGATGTGGAGAAACTGACGAGTGTTCCGATTGTGGGTGATATCCCATTGACTAATGAGAAGAACGCCAAAGACGGTTCTATCGCCGTATTCGAGAACCAGAATAACCTGATGAGCGAAACTTTCCGTAACATCCGGACGAATATCCAGTTTATGCTTCAGAATGACAGGAAAGTAATCCTTGTGACTTCAACGGTCAGCGGTGAAGGTAAATCTTTCACTTCGGCTAATCTGGCTATCAGCCTGTCTCTTTTGGGGAAGAAAGTTGTGATTGTAGGTCTTGATATCCGTAAGCCGGGATTGAACAAGGTTTTTAGTCTTTCGAGCAAGGAGAAAGGTATAACTCAATATCTGTCCAATCCGGAAATGGATCTGATGAGTCTTGTGCAACCGTCCGATGTGAATAAGAACCTGTTTATTCTTCCGGGCGGAACCGTTCCTCCTAATCCGACGGAATTGTTGGCTCGTGATGGCTTGGATAAAAGCTATTGATATGCTCAAGAACAATTTTGATTATGTAATTCTGGATACAACTCCTGTCGGTATGGTTACCGATACTTTATTGATAGGGCGTGTGGCTGATTTGTCGGTATACGTATGTCGTGCCGACTATACTCATAAAGCGGAATATACATTGATCAATGAGTTGTCTCATGAACAGAAGTTGCCTAATCTTTGTACTATTATTAATGGAGTAGACCTGAAGAAAAGAAAATATGGCTATTATTATGGCTATGGTAAGTATAGCAAACATTACGGCTATGGCAAACGGTATGGGTATGGCTATGGTTATGGGCAGGAAAAATTAAAAGATAAAACAGCTATGGGAGGCAGTGAAGTACTATTTCCCCGTAGCTGTTTAGATATTTGAAGCTATGCTGGTAAGGAAACTATATAGTGATATATTTCTTTGACCACACCCCCGCATCAGGATAATGACTGATGCAAATTTTCCACTATATCGACTGTCTGTGAAGATCGTTGATATTTTTTATAATTCTGCATATTCTTTTCGACAGTCAAAACAAGGACAGGCTTTATGAATCGAAGCACTAAGTTGATAATGCCCCAGGATTTGTGCTTTCGGATACTGATGCCTGAGTATAGTTAACAGATCGAGTAGTGTAAAACGCTGCGCCTGGGTCCTAGTGTCTGCCGGGTATCCATTTTCATCCAGTCCGCCTTCATAGCAAATGCCTATGCTGTGCCGGTTAAAGCCTCGCACATGCGCACCCGGCTCTGATACCGGACGGCAGTGATGAAGTTCTCCGTCCCTGGTGATATAAAAATGATATCCGATGCATTTGAAACCACGTTGCAAATGGCATTTGAGTAATTGTTCTTCTGTAAAGGGGATGTTGGCACGCGTAGCGCTGCAATGTACTACAATATATTGAATGCTTCGTGGCACATATTCTTCTTCTGAAGAAAATTCTTTTAACTCTTTCATCTTATTCGTTCGTTTAGATATGGGCTACACCAGAGGTTACCCCCAAGGCAGAGATGATTGAAGTGGCTACCGTGATAAAGATTTGTAAAATTTGTTTCCAAACTGATTTTTTCATGACTTTTGATTTTAAATAATTGAAAATAAAAATGAGATTATAAAAATAGAGTTGACTTGTGAGTTGCCAGCATTAAACCGGCAACTCTGTGAAGCATAAATACCGTGTTATTTTATATGCTCGGGTCCGGTGTTTGTCCTTTGTCTTCGTCCGGATCAGGTACTACAACGTCGCCACCTTCACTTCCTTCACCTTTCTTTACTTGTGTATATTTCATTGCCTTACACATGTCCAAAAGCATGCTTCCCGGATGAAAACGGACACGGGAAATCTTGATACAGGTGGCCGCCTTGAATTTCTCTGCCGTTTCGCTGGCATTACCAGTAACAATCGTTACACGGAAACTCCCCATATCGCCAAGCAGGACGATATTACCCAATGACAACTGATTCTTCATTTCCAACAGAAACTCAGTAATACATCCTTTCAACTCACCGATAGAATAAGAGGAACGCTCTGATACACGACTGATAACTTCGTCTGTATCCACTCTGCGATTGCTACGAGCCATTGCATAAAACTTGGCCGGCTCTTGTGGCTTTAACGGATTTTTACGTTCTACCACGACATACTTCTGTGCCATAAATCTTTTTCTTTTTTAATTGATTCTTAATTCTTAAATCATATCTCTGTAATCGATTACACCGCAAAGATACCATATTGAGAATGGGTGATGAACGTCAGTGAACGTTATTGAACGGTGGTTATTTTATTTGACTAAATACTTGCTGAGGTATGTAAAAAACACTATCTTTATATCATTAATAACAGAATAAGTAGGATAAAATGGAAGAAGTAAAATTTTATGTGAGATGCTATGATAAGATTGAGTTGGCGAGAATGTATTTCCCGAATTTGAGTAATCCCGTATCTGTAGCAAAGCCCGTCGTTGGATGCGTAATTGTATGCCCTTAATGGAGGAACTTATGGCAGGAGATTTTCATCCGAAAATGAAAATGTTTAGTGCGCGGGAAGTCAGGCTTATCGTACGTTATTTGGGGGAACCGGACGGATACGTTTTCATGCATGAACATGCGGATGTAAAATGACTGCTCTTTTAAATGAAAACGACCGCTTTTTTCTTAATAAGGAGCGGTCGTTTTAGTGTAAACATACAGTCGTTTACGTTGAATTGACCGCTCGATTTATATAAGTCAAACGGTCGGTTGAAACAGGTCAGGCAGTCGTATTCTTTTTCATCCAGGCTATGCCGGGCACGTAGTCCTCCAGTTTTGTCATACTCGGGTCATGTCTGAAATAAAGTTCTTTTGTCGTACCGTTGCGGTGTTTGACAATATCTATCACTCCCAGTCCTTCAGTTGGATACGTACTTTTTACGGTCTGTGTCACGTCCGGAAAGAGCAGGGCGTGAAAAGCATCAATACCAGATCAGCGTCTTGTTCGATAGCTCCGCTTTCCCGCAGGTCGCTCAAACTAGGACGACTGTCAGGACGCCCTTCTACATTACGGTTTAATTGGCTGAGTAGTATGACGGGAATATTTAGTTCTTTTTTGCCAGCATTTTGGCTTTACGGCTGGCTTGGGCTACTTCCTGCTCGCGGTTGCGGTTGTTCCGATCACTTTTCATGTCACATAATTGCAGGTAGTCAATGATGACACCGTCGCATTCACCTTTGCTTTGTAGCAGTTTGGCGGAAGAACGAACGTAATCCATACTCACTGACGGGTTATCATCAATGTGAATAGGTAGACGGGACAACTCAGCTGCAGCTTCGTGCAGTTGCCTCTGTTCACTGGGTGTAAGTTGGCCGCTGCGTACATTGTCGGGGTTGACATTGGTGGTAGCAGCCAGTAACCAGCGGTCACCCAAACGTTCTCCTAGCATCTCGAGACTGAATATAGCTATGTGATAACCGGCAGAAGCAGCGGCACGCGCCAGGTGCAGGGCGAATGACGTTTTACCTACTGCAGGACGGGCAGCAATGACTACCTCGTCACCTGGTTGCCAGCCGCATGTCAGGCGATCAAGATCGGAGAATCCGGTAGGAAGCCCCGTTATACCATTCTTGTTGGAGCTGATGCGCGCTTCTATTTGTTTAATCGTATCATCCATCAGTTGTAACATGGAGCGTAGATGTTCGGTAGTTCCACATTCATTTTCCAGTCGGTCAAGGAGGGTATGAGCATCTGCCAATGTATCGTCTATATCGGTGGTTTCGTCGGCAGCCAACGCCAGAAGCTTGTGGAATCCCAGAATCGTTTCACGACGGATATATATTTCTGTTTAAGAATCCGTGCATGATATTCGAGGTGAGCACTGGAAGCTACACGCCCGCTGATGTGTGCCAGCGTGTAAGGTCCTCCGATGAATTCAAGTTTGCCGCGTCGGGTAAGTTCTTCTTTGACTGTTATGATATCTATTTTTTTCTGTCCGTTGCGATACATACTTTGTAACGTAGCGTAAATCTCCAGATTTTTTCATTATAAAAAGCTTTCCGGTCGTAGTATATCTGCAATCAATGTGATTGCTTTGCTTTCAATCAGGCAACTGCCAAGTATGACTTCCTCAAGTTCGGCATCCTGTGGATTTATAATTTCACTCATTTTCTTTACTAATAATCATATTCATTCAGGAATGCTTTATCGGATAGATATGTACTAGCCTGCATACAGTACTTTGTATCTGTCAGATTGTCATAATATTCATCAATATTCTTCAAGACTCAGGGCTGCGTTCGTGGGGAGACAATTTCTTCCATTCCCGGCGTGCGTGACCGGCCGATATTGGTTTTCGGCTTTTGAGTTACTTCATGATATTTAGCCCAGAATACTTCGAAAGTAACTCCATTTGCTTCTTCGTGGGCATTCTCGCGACGTTTCTGTCCTACAAGCAGATCATAACTGGGGATACGTATGTGAGTGATATATGGATTAATAACTCTTTCTATAATCCCTTCTTCATACATTTTATTGAAGAAATATCGTGTCCGGCTACGTTTCCAACCAAATAATTTCGCCCAATGAGCAATGGATATAACCGATTCGCCCCGCCGACATTCAAAAGTGTAATGTTTCACAGTACATTCTGTTGTGCTGTAATTGACGTGAGTTAGCACGAGGATGAAGGCGTCGAAGTATCCTGTCGCACCTTTTGTCTTTTTCATTTGCTCCTCAAACAATACTTTAGGGAAAAGGAGATATCCCTTCTTTTTAGCATTTCTGCTGTTGATTTAATCATAAGTTTACTTATTTAATACATATAAAATATTTCACAGTCGTCTTGGGAGGTACATTTTAGGACCTCCTTGAGCGACCTTTTTTGATTACTCTCAAACGTCGTGGTAGAAGATAGGGGGCGTATATGGTATTTTATGCTTCGACCTCTCTTTGGCCCACTAATATATATAATAAAAAAAGAATGTATTAAAATACATTATATCTTCATCCTCGACTTTCATTGTTCGCTATATTTAATTTTCGGCAAAGGTATAATTTGTCAATTTGCCTGAAAAAGCTTTTTTTGATGTACTGGTAATTTAAAAGTGCTATTATTAATAATATTTTTAATTAAAAATCTAATTATTTAAACAATCTTCTCTATCATTGCAAATGAAATTAGATTTTATAAAGGCTTTTTTAGCCGCTAATTGACGGCAATGTATTACTAATAGTATATAATTAAATTTTATGATATCACAAGGAAAAAAAGTAATAGAAGAACGTTTACAGCGCAAACGGGAACAGTGCATTCATCAAAAGGAGAAACTGGAACAAATGAAATGTACAATGCAGAAAACAGAAGAAGAAGTAGAACAATTGGAATATGTCCTTCATGAAATAGAGCATATAGAGAAATCGAAACGTGAACCACGGGTGATTCCTAATGCCGAAATAAGTAATGTCTTTGCATCTCTTTGTCGTGAATTTGATTATTTTTGCAGCATAGGTTAAAGCTGTTTTTAAAATATAAGCTGGTATGTGAAGTTATATTTGCTCGTTATCAATTCCGAAGCCGGTCACATGTTCCCGGACGGGAATATCTTAGCTATGCCACCGTGCTGACTTATTTTAAACGTGAAAGGGGGGATGGTGAACTCATGATTTCAAAAATATCGAAATATAAAGATAATAACATGAAAAACAAATGTTTTAGGAACAGAAATGACTAAATTGATATTTTTTCCTTATTTTTGTGTGTCCATTTTTGAATGATATGATACAGATAATACGATTAAAAGGAAAAAGACAAACATTTATATAGGCTTGTATTTGGCACCGTTGGTGATGGATCCTGAAGTAATACGCGCCAACAATAATTACCCTTTCAAGACGGGTGAAGAGTATGTGTGGTTCATTGCGATTGAAGATAAGGAAGTGTTGGGCTTCGTCCCCGTGGAGCAGAAAGGCCGGAAGAAAGCTGTAATCAATAATTATTATGTGAAGGCAGAGGGGACAGAACGGGAGGAGCTTTTTGTCGTTGTTGTTACCGGCTGTTATTGCTGAATTCGGATCTGAGACTTGGTTACTTAACTCTGTCACGCTGATACAAGACAAAAAGAAATCTTTTGAGAAGTTTGAATTTGTATCGATGGACAAGAAGTGGACACGGTATGTAAAAATGTATAGATAACTTATGGCGAAAAAGAAAATAGCAGGCACAAAGAATGTATATGAACTAGCACAAGAACGACTGAAAGTTATATTTAATGAATTTGATAATATATATGTATCATTTTCCGGAGGTAAAGATAGTGGGGTGTTGCTGAACAATATGTGTATTGACTACATCCGGAAAAAATAATCTAAAGATACGTCTTGGAGGCTTTCACATGGATTATGAAATCCAATATAAAATGACTATTGACTATGTGGACCGGATACTGGAAGCTAATAAGGATATTCTGGATGTATACCGGGTATGTATTCCTTTTTCGTGTAGCTACCTGCACCTCGATGTATCAATCTTTTTTGGCGTCCGTGGGAAGACAGTAAAAAAGAATATATGGGTTCGCCCCATGCCTAAAAAGGCAATGACCAAAGAAGATTTTCCTTTTTATAATACAACCATGTGGGATTATGAATTTCAGATGCGTTTTGCGCAATGGATACATAATAAAAAAGATGCAGTGCGCACTTGTTGTCTGATCGGGATTCGTACACAGGAAAGTTTCAATCGGTGGAGATGTATCTATATGAGCCGTAAATTCCAGATGTATCATAAATATAAATGGACTTCAAAAGTAGGGAATGATATTTATAATGCCTACCCTATTTATGACTGGAAAACAACGGATGTATGGACTGCCAATGGAAAATTCCAGTGGGATTATAATGTTTTATACGATCTTTATTATCGTGCCGGAGTCAATCTGGAGCGTCAGCGTGTAGCAAGTCCCTTTATTAATGAAGCACAAGAGAGTCTTCAGCTCTATCGGGTACTTGATCCCAATACGTGGGGCAAGATGGTAGGACGAGTGAACGGGGTTAACTTTACCGGTATGTATGGTGGTACTCATGCAATGGGATGGCAATCAGTGAAGCTGCCAGAAGGGTATACATGGCGTGAGTTTATGTATTTCCTGTTGTCTACTTTGCCGGAACGGGCACGGAAGAATTATCTTCGGAAACTGTCGGTAAGTGTAAATTTTTGGCGGACAAAAGGCGGTTGCCTGAGTGACGCTACTATCCGGAAGTTAATTGATGCCAAAGTACCGATAATCGTCATGGATAACAGTAATTACAAAACACTAAAGAAGCCGGTACGTATGGAATATCAGGATGATATTGACATTCCGGAATTCAAAGAAATACCCACGTATAAGCGAATGTGTGTTTGTATTCTTAAAAATGACCATGCCTGCAAATATATGGGATTCTCACCTACAAAGGAGGAGATGAGTAAGAGAAGTCAAATTATGGAACAATATAGAATCATAGTATCATGAGTGTAGATAAAAGCCCTGTTTACGAGGTAAAAGCGGTGCCCGTAGAAAAAGTATATGCAAACGATTATAATCCGAACGTCGTTGCACCGCCTGAAATGAAGTTACTGGAACTTTCTATTTGGGAAGATGGCTTTACAATGCCATGTGTATGTTACTACAATAAAGATGAAGACCGTTATATCCTGGTGGATGGTTACCATCGCTATACGGTATTGAAAACTTCCCAACGAATCTATAAGCGTGAAAACGGTTTGTTGCCGATTGTGGTGATTGACAAGGATTTGTCGAACCGGATGAGTTCTACTATACGTCACAACCGCGCTCGTGGGATGCATAATATAGAATTGATGTGTAACATCGTTGCGGAGCTTGATAAGGCAGGTATGTCCGATCAATGGATAATGAAAAATATTGGTATGGATCGTGATGAATTGTTGCGCCTGAAACAAATTTCAGGACTTGCTGATCTGTTTGCTAATCGCGAATTCAGTATTCCTGATGAGGTGGCACCTACGGAAACTGAGCGTAAAACCTTATAATCTGATAGTTATATATATACAGAAATTGAACATTCTACCATTTAGGCATGGATTATACAAGTTTTCGGCTTTTTTATTGTGTAAAAATAGTCGTTTCTCTTGTCTGATTTATGCCTGGATTGTATCTAAATGATATGAAAATCTATTAGTATTTTCCTATCTCTTTATTTTATATTTCGTAATCCCCTGATTTGTAGTTTACATTAATAGTCTTGTTTTCAGACTCGGATTATCTGTAACAGAAATGAAATCAACGGACTATGGAAGCTCGGATGATTATAAGTGATAATACCAGGATTACTGTTCTACAACTGGCTTTTGACAGGCTGGCTGTGCAGTAGAGGTGTTATTGGAAGCAAAAGATAATTTTGACGAAGTTTTTGAAGGGATTACATTTAGTAATATTCCTAATCTGGTACCTTTGACAGAAAACTATGTAGCGGATAGTGAGGAAGCGACAGTAAAATGGAAGGAAATTACATAACTGTACGTCACTTCAAAATTGATATACGACACATAGATACGAACAGTGTGTTACCATTCTCTGTTTTTACCTTTAGTGTCAGGATCTTCCAGTTCGTTTGTCAGGAGGAATAATTCTTACTTGATATCTTCTTTGGCTTCATTTCCCTAACTTTCTCGAAACGAGAGCCGCTTCTTGTAAAGTGAAAGGAACCTCACCACGTAACCTTCTATATACGGCTTCTTTGCCTATATAGAGAGTATCCATTAACATATCTGCCAGTTGTCCTTTGAGCGGAAGCTTTTCTTTCATCGCTTCTATGAGGTTTGTATTCGGGTCATTTGTTATCATAACAGTTTGAATAAGTTGTTCTTTAGTATTATAAACATTTCTCAGTGATGAGTTGTTTCGGAAAGTGAAACTATTTAATTAATCTTTTTTCAAAAAATATCCTTCTTTAAAATTGTTTATTTTGAGCAAATCGGTTACATTTGTGTCCATAAACAAAAACGAAGAGACAGTGTCTCTTTAGTAAACAATAGAAAAATTATATAATGAAAAGAATATTGGTTAGTGGCGGAGCCGGATTCATTGGCTCTCATCTCTGTACTCGGCTTATAAACGAAGGTCATGACGTGATATGCCTTGATAATTTTTTTACAGGATCAAAAGATAACATCATGCATTTGATGGATAATCATCATTTTGAGGTGGTACGACACGATGTCACTTACCCTTATTCGGCTGAAGTAGATGAAATTTATAATTTGGCTTGTCCGGCATCTCCTGTTCATTATCAACATGACCCGATTCAAACTGCCAAAACATCTGTGATGGGAGCCATTAATATGCTGGGATTGGCAATGAGACTGATGCCAAGATTCTGCAGGCTTCTACGAGTGAGGTATATGGAGACCAATCGTTCATCCGCAACCGGAAAGCTACTGGGGAAATGTGAATCCGGTAGGATACAGATCATGTTATGATGAAGGAAAACGCTGTGCGGAAACTTTGTTTATGGATTATCATCGTCAGAATAATGTGCGTGTGAAGATTATTCGTATATTCAATACGTATGGTCCACGGATGTTGCCGAATGACGGACGAGTCGTTTCTAATTTCATTTTACAAGCGCTACATAATGAAGATATTACTATTTATGGAGACGGGAAACAGACACGTAGTTTCCAATATATTGATGATTTGGTTGAAGGGATGATACGAATGATGAATACGGAGGATGATTTTACGGGTCCTGTAAACCTTGGAAATCCAAATGAGCTTCCCCGTATTGAATTGGCAGAGAGAATAATTCGTATGACCGGTTCATCTTCGAGAATTGTATTTAAGCAGTTGCCGGATGATGATCCGAAACAACGCCAGCCGGATATCACACTGGCAAAAGAAAAACTCGGCTGGCAGCCTACTGTTGAACTTGAAGAGGGGCTGAAGCGTATGATTGAATATTTTAAAAATGTCTGAAGCATAAAAAAAGAAAATTATGAATATGGAAATTAATCCTTCTGAATATAAAGTCCTTATTGTGGACGATGTAATATCAAACGTCCTTTTATTAAAGGTACTTTTGACCAACGAGAAATTCAAAATTGTGACTGCCGGTAATGGAACACAGGCGTTGGAACAAGTGAAGAAGGAAAATCCGGATTTGGTGTTGCTGGATGTAATGATGCCGGATATCAGTGGATTTGAAGTGGCTCAACAGATGAAGGCAGATCCGGAAATGTCTGAAATTCCTATTATCTTTCCTGACTGCTCTAAATAGTACGGCGGATATCGTAAAAGGATTTTCCAGGTAGGTGGTAATGACTTTTATTTCAAAACCTTTCAACAAGGAAGAATTGATAATTCGTGTAACACATCAGATTTCGCTAGTGGCGGCTAAACGAATTATTGTTGCACAAACAGAAGAGTTACGTAAGACAATCATGGGACGTGATAAACTCTATTCTGTGATTGCGCATGACCTGCGTTCTCCAATGGGCTCTATCAAAAATGGTACTCAATATGCTGATTCTGAACTTGCCGAGCGAAACAATCGGCGAGGAGATGTATGAGTTGCTTACAATGGCGAATCAGACAACTGAAGATGTATTCTCATTGCTTGATAATCTGCTGAAATGGACGAAAAGCCAGATTGGTAAACTGAAAGTGGTTTATCAGGATATCAATATGGTAGAAGTTGTAGAGGGGGTAAGTGAGATCTTTACAATGGTAGCCGGCTTGAAGAATATTAAGATTGTGCAGGATGTACCTGTTGCAGATGTAGCTGTTCGTGCTGATATTGATATGGTTAAAACGGTAATCCGTAACCTGATTAGTAATGCTATCAAGTTTAGCAATGAGGGGCGGAAGTGGTGGTATCGTTGGCTGAGGAAGACGGTATGGCAATCGTTAGTGTGAAAGATAGCGGATGCGGTATTGATGACGAAAATCAGAGGAAGTTGCTGCATACCGATACTCATTTCAGTACCTTTGGTACAAACAATGAAGAAGGTTCGGGACTCGGATTGTTGTTGTGTAAGGACTTTGTTATCAAGAATGGTGGTAAACTCTGGTTTACTTCAAAGAAGGGAGAGGGATCTACATTTAGTTTCTCAATTCCATTACTGGAAAAATAGAATATGAAACGGTAATTTATAAATCATGAACGGTGAATGTTTTTTGTGCTTGTATGCAGCATTCACCGTTCATTTTTTATTCAATCATTATCATATTTATGCTCATCGTTTGCAGATTGCTTTGAAATCGCAGTAACTACACTTTTTAATATCTTCTGTTTGAGTGAAAGGTTCGTTTTCACTGAAAATCTCTTCTAATAATGTTTGTAATCGCTTGCGGAACTCGTCTTCGAAAAAGGTGAAGTTATTGACCGGTATCTTTGGCTGGCGGGGTTCTCCCATTTCTATAACAGGTGAGTAACTATCGGAAGCTGCCCGGTGAATATAGAGCAGGGCAGGAGCCACTTTCAATGTTTGTTGCCGGCACATAATGGAGGCATACAGGAAAGTTTGGAAGATATAGTTCGGACGTGTTTCCGAAGGGGTGAATAATTGTTCGATATTAGCCGGTATCTTGGGGTTTCCTCCGGTTTTATAGTCAACAATCCGTAATGTGCTTTCTTTGGCATCCATGCGGCTATGGTTCCGCCCAAGCGAACTGTGAAGGGACCTAGGTCAGTTTGAATAGTTATCTTTTTTCGGAAACAGCGCTTGTTTCCATAGCAACCATTTCGAAAGGGGCATATTGGAGGTCATTGCGTAATAGTTGTCGCAGATAGGGAGGTGAT
>VOFK01000808.1_pt1 | contig 25660 bp, 35 predicted proteins | sample 5384121 | NCBI WGS metagenome assembly VOFK01 (sample SAMN12384730, study PRJNA508395) | human gut metagenome | isolation source: healthy gut J | host: Homo sapiens | reverse complement strand
CCATGGATGACGATAAGGTTCAAGTCCTCGTAGCGCTTGCTGTTCTCCTTGGCAAAGCGGCGGGCCACGGCCTTCTGGTTCAGCGCGTGGAAGATGGAACGGCGGGGCAGCTCCGGCATACCGGAAATGCGGGCCTTATCGGTCAGTTCGTCCACAACCACCGGGTCCACGATGTAGCTGGGCACACCCAGAAAATCGCCGATTTCGCGGGCCAGAATACCGCCCAGATTGAGGCGTGCTGGCCCTGCACACCGGCCTTCAGGTCAGCCAGAAGGGCATCGCTGACGGCATAGGTGCCGCCGGGAATGGGCTTGAGCAGGCCGCCGCGACCCACAATGACGTTCAGCGTCTTGGGGTCACAGTTCTTTTCCTTCAAGAAGTCCAGAATGATTTCCTTGCGGAAGTCCTTCTGGTCGATGACGCTGGCGTACTTGGCAATTTCCTCGGTGGGGTGGCGCAGCGTTTCCTCAAACAGCAGGGTCTCATCCTCGAACACACCGACCTTGGTGGAGGTGGAGCCGGGGTTGATGACCAGAGTTTTGATAGACATTATAAACGTCTCCTTTTATTTTCAATCGTTTTACTGGTTCAGACCTGCGGCCACAACGGCGGCCAGCGCGATGGAGTTGACCTTGGTCTGGAAGGAATCACTGCGGCTGGTCAGGATGGCCGGAACCTTGGTGCCGGTCAGGGATGCAGCCGTTCTTGCAGTCAGCCGTGTGAACCAGCGTCTTTGTAGACAAGGTTGCCCGCCTGGATGTCGGGGAAGAGCAGGATGTCCGCATGGCCTGCAGCCGGGCGGTCCTGGGCACCCTTGTGGTGGGCGGCTTCGGGATCGATGGCGATGTCCATGGACAGGGGGCCGTCCACCACGCAGCCGGTGATTTTGCCCTCCTCGTTCATCTTGCGCAGCTCCTCGGCATCCACGGTGCAGGGCATCTTGGGGTTGACGACCTCAACGGCGGCCAGCGGGGCAACCTTGGGGCAGGCAACGCCGCAGGCATGGGCCACGGCAACGGTATTCTCGATGATATGTACTTTATCCTCCAGCGTCGGGTAGGTCATAAAGGCAACATCGGTCAGGAAAAGCAGCTGCTCGATGCCCTTGACCTCAAAGACAGCCACATGGGACAGGGTGTTGCCGGTGCGCAGACCGACCTCCTTGTCCAGCACGCTCTTCAGGAAGGTCTTGGTGTCCAGCAGGCCCTTCATGTACATATTGGCCACGCCGTCATGCGCCAGCTTGACAGCCTTCAGCGAGGCCTGCACCTTGTCCGGCTCGTTGATGATTTCATAGTCGGAAAGGTCGATATTCAGCTCGGCGGCAATCTTGCGGATGGCTGCCTCATCGCCAACCAGAATGGCATCGGCAATGCCCTGCTTGTGGGCAGCGTCAACAGCCTCCAGAACGGCGTCATCCTCCGCAGCGGCAACGGCCAGCTTCTGCTTGCCGCAGGTCTTTACTTTCGCAATCAGGTCCTCAAAATTCATTTTTACAGCACCTCGTTTTTTCTCATTCAGACGCCGGGGCTGTGTAGAAGGCCCCGTATGTTAAAATAATAACACGTTATCTGCCGCGGGTCAAGAGGGGGAAGGGGAGAGGGGGTGCAAAAAATAATTTTTCCGGGATTCTGTGCGCTGCTATTTAAATAGGTGGGCGCACAACAATTTTGTGCAAATTTGACTGAATTTTAACAAATTCGTCATTGACAAAACCTTAACAAGATGGTTAAAACTATATTAGCGGTTCAAGGAAACACTTGACCGCAGCGGCACCAGTCCGCCGTACTTCTGACCCAATGGACAAGCCCCAAAGAGCCAGCGCGGCGCCGGTGCCTTGCTTTTACCCCTAAAGTTGTTTAATTTTTTAACAGGTAGAGCGAATTTCACCCCGGAAAGGTCACACATCATGCCTACCATTGCCATGTATCCCGGCAGCTTCGACCCCGTCACCAACGGGCATCTCGATATCATCAAGCGCTCCAGCCGTATGTTTGACAAGGTGATTGTCGCGGTGCTGGTCAACAGTGCCAAGACCCCGCTGTTTACGGTCGAGGAGCGCGTTGCCATGCTGCGGGATGCCTGCAAGAACATCCCGAATGTCGAGGTCGACTCCTTCAACGGCCTGACGGTCAGCTTCGCCAAACAGAAGGGAGCCACCGTTATGGTGCGCGGTCTGCGGGCGGTCACGGATTTTGAAAACGAAATCCAGCTGGCCCACACCAACTTTGCCATGATGCCGGAGATCGAGACGGTGTTCCTGGCCACGGCCATCAAGTGGAGTTATCTTTCCTCCACCATCGTGCGGGAGGCCGCCCACTACGGGCAGGATGTTTCCCGCTTTGTGCCCCGCAATGTCGAGCGTGCGCTGATTGCCAAGCGCGAGGCAGGGGAGCTTTAATTCACATTCATGCCGCGTTTATGACGGCCTGAAGATAGATTGTTACTCAATAGTCCATCCAAAGAGAGTTTTTTAGGAGGCTACTTATGAAAAAAATCGTCATCGCCAGCGCCTGCCGTACTGCCATTGGCAAGTTCGGCGGCACCCTCGCCAATGTCCCTGCCGCTGAGCTGGGCTCCATTGTCATCAAGGAGGCCCTGAACCGTGCGAACGTCAAGCCGGAGCAGGTCGACCATGTTTACATGGGCTGCGTCATCCAGGCTGGTCTGGGCCAGAACGTCGCTCGTCAGGCTTCCCTGAAGGCTGGCCTGCCCATCGAGACCCCCGCCGTCACCGTCAACGTTGTCTGCGGCTCCGGTCTGAACTGCGTCAACATGGCCGCCCAGATGATCGAGGCCGGCGATGCCGACATCGTGGTTGCCGGTGGTATGGAGAACATGGATATGGCTCCGTTCGCCATGATGAAGGGCCGCTACGGCTACCGCATGGGCTACCCCATGGGCAAGAGCGAGCTGGTCGACACGATGGTCAACGACGCTCTGTGGGATGCCACCGGCTTCAATATGCACATGGGCATGACCGCCGAGAACGTCTGCACCAACGAGACCTACCAGAAGAAGTACGGCTACAGCCCCATCACCCGTGAGCAGCTGGATGCCTTTGCTTATCATTCTCAGGAGAAGGCTGCCAAGGCCATCGCCGACGGCGCTTTCAAGGACGAGATTGTTCCTGTTGTCATCAAGGGCAAGAAGGGCGACACCGTGTTTGATACCGATGAAGGCCCCCGCCTGAGCTCCATGGAAGTTCTGGGCAAGCTGAAGCCCTGCTTCAAGAAGGACGGCATCGTTACCGCTGCAAACTCCTCCGCCATCAACGACGGCGCTGCTGCGCTGGTCATCATGAGCGAGGAGAAGGCCAAGGAGCTGGGCGTTGAGCCTCTGGCCACCTGGGTTGCCGGTGCTCTGGCCGGTGTTGAGCCCGAGGTCATGGGCCTTGGCCCCATCGCCGCCACCAAGAAGGTTATGGCCAAGACCGGCCTGACCGTCGACGATATGGACCTGATTGAGGCCAACGAGGCTTTCGCTGCTCAGTCTGTTGCAGTCGGCGAGGCTCTGCACTTCGACCAGGAGAAGTTGAACGTCAACGGCGGCGCTATTGCTCTGGGCCACCCCGTCGGCGCTTCCGGCGCTCGTATTCTTGTCACCCTGCTGTATGCCATGAAGCATCGCGGCGCACACAAGGGCCTGGCTACCCTCTGCATCGGCGGCGGCATGGGCTGCGCCACCATCGTTGAGATGTAATTTTTACCGGAGGAATTCAAAATGTCCTTTGTTACTACCGAAATTCAGGACGCTGTTGCTGTCCTGACCATCGACCGCCCGAAGGCGCTCAACGCCCTGAACCCCGAGGTTCTGGCCGACCTGAAGGCCGCCTTTGAGGCCATTGACCAGAACACCGTCCGCTGTGTTGTGCTGACCGGCGCCGGTGACAAGAGCTTCGTGGCCGGTGCCGATATCGGCTCCATGTCCACGATGACCAAGGCGGAGGGCGAGGCCTTCGGCAAGCTGGGCAATGACATCTTCCTGATGATTGAGCATTTCCCGCTGCCGGTCATCGCTGCTGTCAACGGCTTTGCTCTGGGCGGCGGCTGCGAGCTGGCCATGAGCTGCGACATCCGCCTCTGCTCTGACAATGCTGTCTTTGGTCAGCCCGAGGTTGGCCTGGGCATCACCCCCGGGCTTCGGCGGCACCCAGCGTCTGGCACGTCTGGTCGGCATGGGCATGGCAAAGCAGCTGGTCTACTCTGCTCTGAACATCAAAGGCAGACGAGGCTCTGCGCATTGGTCTGGTCAACGCCGTTTACACGCAGGAGGAGCTTATGCCCGCCGCGCTGAAGCTGGCTGGTAAGATTGCCAAGAACGCTCCTATCGCGGTTCGCAACTGCAAGAAGGCCATCAATGACGGCATCAGCCTGCCGATTGCGCAGGCCGTTGAGGTCGAGGAAAAGCTCTTCGGCGATTGCTTCGAGACCCACGATCAGGTCGAGGGCATGGGCTGCTTCCTGAGCCGCGGGAAGCCGAAGCCGAAACCGGTTTTCACCAACAACTAATCTTAAAATCGTGCGCAGCGCGCACACCGATTTTATTATCTCTTATCTCTTATCTTTTATCTTATATTGGAGGTACTTACTATGAAGGTAGGCGTTATCGGTGCCGGCACTATGGGCCAGGGCATTGCAAAGGCTTTTGCACAGGTTGAGGGCTACACCGTTGCACTGTGCGACATCAAGCAGGAGTGGGCCGAGGGCGGCAAGAACAAGATTGCTGCCGGCTATGCCAAGCTGGTTGCCAAGGGCAAGCTGGAGCAGGCCGAGGTTGACCGCCGTATGGCTGCCATCACCGCCGGTCTGAAAGAGGACCTGTGCGCTGACTGCGACCTGATCGTTGAGGCCGCATTTGAGGATATGAAGGTCAAAGCAGACCACCTTCGGCGAGCTGGACAAGATTTGCAAGCCCGAGTGCGTTTTCGCTTCCAACACCTCCTCTCTGTCCATCACCGAGATTGGCAAGGGCCTGAGCCGTCCTCTGGTCGGTATGCACTTCTTCAACCCCGCTGACCGCATGAAGCTCATCGAGGTCATCGCCGGTGTCAACACCCCCGCCGAGACCGTGGAGACCATCAAGAAGATCAGCACCGAGATTGGCAAGAGCCCCGTTCAGGTCAATGAGGCTGCCGGTTTCGTTGTTAACCGCATCCTGATCCCGATGATCAACGAGGCTGCCTTCATCAAGATGGAGGGCGTTTCTGACATCGCCGGTATCGACACCGCCATGAAGCTGGGCGCCAACCACCCGATGGGCCCCCTGGAGCTGGGTGACTTCGTTGGTCTGGATATCTGCCTGGCCATCATGGACGTCCTGTACAAGGAGACCGGCGACAGCAAGTACCGTGCCTGCCCGCTGATCCGCAAGATGGTTCGCGGCGGCAACCTGGGCTGCAAGACCGGCAAGGGCTTCTACGTTTACAACGCAGACCGCACCAAGACCCCGGTCGACGCCCTGTAATTTCGTAACTTACGCGCCTGGCGCGGGCAAAACCGTGCCGGGCCGCGTTTGTTTGGCCGGGCAATACGCCCCGGCCCCAGTATATGGAGGTTTTATCAATGGATTTTACTCTGTCTAAACAGCAGCAAATGGTCCAGAAGATGTACAAGGAGTTTGCTGAAAACGAAGTCAAGCCCCTGGCCAAGAAGGTCGATGCCGAGGAGTACTTCCCCAAGGAGACCGTCGAGAAGATGGCCAAGCTGGGCATGATGGGCATCTACTTCCCGAAGTCTGTCGGCGGTGCAGGCGGCGACGTCCTGTCCTATGTTATGGCTGTCGAAGAGCTGTCCAAGGTCTGCGGCACCACCGGTGTCATCCTGTCTGCCCACACCTCTCTGTGCGCAGCTCCCATCTATGAGAACGGCACCCCCGAGCAGAAGGCCAAGTATCTGCCCAAGCTGTGCAGCGGTGAGTGGATTGGCGCGTTCGGCCTGACCGAGCCCGGTGCCGGCACCGATGCTCAGGGTCAGCAGACCTTCGCCGTGGACGAGGGCGACCACTGGAAGCTGAACGGCTCCAAGATCTTCATCACCAATGCCGGCTTTGCCAATGTGTTCATCGTCATCGCTGTCACCGGAACTTTGTGACCGACAAGCGCGGCCGCAAGCAGAAGGAAATCAGCGCCTTCATCGTTGAGCGCACCGACCCCGGCTTCAAGGTCGGCAAGCCCGAGGACAAGATGGGTATCCGCGGCTCCTCCACCTGCGAGCTGATCATGGAAGACTGCATTATCCCGAAAGACCGCCTGCTGGGCGTCAAGGGCAAGGGCTTCCAGCTGGCCATGGCCACGCTGGACGGCGGCCGTATCGGCATTGCCTCCCAGGCTCTGGGCATCGCTGAGGGCGCCATTGACGAGACCGTTGCCTACGTCAAGGAGCGCAAGCAGTTCGGTCGCAGCATTGCACAGTTCCAGAACACCCAGTTTGAGCTGGCCGAGATGAAGGCCCGCGTTGACGCCGCCAAGTACCTTGTCTATGCAGCTGCCCAGAAGAAGCAGGCTGCCATGGACGGTGCCAAGGTGCGCTACAGCGTTGAGGCTGCCGAGGCCAAGCTGATTGCCGCCCGCACCGCCAGCGACGTGACCCGCCGCTGCCTGCAGCTGTTCGGCGGTTACGGCTACACCCGCGATTACCCCATCGAGCGTATGATGCGTGATGCCAAGATTACTGAAATCTACGAGGGCACCAGCGAGGTTCAGATTGATGGTCATCAGCGGTGCGCTGCTGAAGTAAGGAGGACAGACGTAATGAAAGCAATCGTTTGTGTCAAACAGGTTCCCGATACGCAGGGCAAGGTCGCTGTCAAGGCTGACGGCACGATGGATCGTTCCGCAATGGCTACCATCACCAACCCTGATGACCTCAACGCCGTTGAGGCTGCCCTGCAGCTGAAGGACGAGACCGGCTGCGAAGTCGTCGTCGTCACCATGGGCCCGCCGCCGGCAGAGGGTATGCTGCGTGAGCTGATGGCCCGCGGCGCTGACCGCGGCGTGCTGGTTTCCGGCCGCGAGTTCGGCGGTTCCGATACCTTCGCCACCTCCCAGATTCTGGCTGCTGCCGTCAACAAGATTGGCGTCGGCCCTGAGGATATCGTTTTCTGCGGCCGTCAGGCTATCGACGGTGACACCGCACAGGTCGGCCCCCAGATTGCTGAGAAGCTGCACCTGCCCCAGGTCACCTATGTCACCGACATCCAGAAGGATGGCAACTCCCTGACCGTCAAGCGTCAGCTGGAGGACGGCTACATGGAGCTGAAGGTTCAGACCCCCTGCCTGCTGACCTGCATCAAGGAGCTGAACACCCCGCGCTATATGAGCGTTTCCGGCATCTTCGAGTGCTACGACAAGCCGCTGGAGGTCTTTGACTACAATGCTCTGAAGGATGATCCCCTCATCGAGACCGACACCATCGGTCTGAAGGGCTCCCCGACGAACGTTTACAAGTCCTTCGCTCCCCCGGTCAAGGGCGCTGGCATGAAGGTCGAGAATGCTGCCCAGCTGGTCGGCATCCTGAACGACAAGCACCTGATTTGAGGAAGGAGAAACGAACAATGGCTGAATTCAATGCAATGGACACCGCCGCTTTCAAGGGCGTGTGGGTATTCTGCGAGCAGCGCGAGGGCGAGATCCAGACCATCAGCTACCAGCTGCTGAGCGAAGGCCGCAAGCTGGCCAACGACCTCGGCGTGGAGCTGTGCGGCGTTGTGATGGGCAGCGAGCTGAACGAGGACTACGTTAAGGCGCTGGGCGGCTACGGTGCCGACCGCGTGTACTACATCGACAGCCCCCTGCTGAAGGACTACACCACCGACGGCTATGCCAAGGCTCTGTGCGATCTCATCATGGACAAAAAGCCCGAGATCATGCTGATCGGCGCCACCAACCTGGGCCGTGACCTCGGCCCCCGCTGCGCAGCCCGCCTGCACACCGGCCTGACCGCCGACTGCACCCACCTGGACGTGGATGTCGAGAAAGTACAAGAACTTCCTGCAGACCACCTCCACCATGGATGTGGACAACACCAAGTTTGAAGAAAACACCAACCTGAAGATGACCCGCCCCGCTTTCGGCGGTCACCTGATGGCTACCATCATCTGCCCCCGCTTCCGCCCGCAGATGTCCACCGTACGCCCCGGCGTTATGCAGACCCAGCCGTTTGACGAGGCCGGCGCTGCCAAGGTCGTGATCGAGAAGGTCACCCCCGCCCTGACCGCCGAGGACATCCATGTCGAGGTCCTGGACATCAAGAAGAGCGCCGAGAAGCTCGTTGACCTGATCGGTGCCGACGTTGTCGTTTCCGTGGGCCGCGGCATCTCTGCCGACCCCGAAAAGGGCATCAAGCTGGCCGAGGAGCTGGCCGGTGTTCTGGGCGGCGTCGTGGGTGCCTCCCGCGCTGTCACCGATGAAGGCTGGCTGTCTGCTGACCATCAGGTCGGCCAGACCGGCAAGACCGTGCATCCCCGCATCTACGTTGCGCTGGGCATCTCCGGTGCCATCCAGCACGTTGCCGGTATGCAGGATTCCGAGAACATCATCGCCATCAACAAGAACGAGAACGCCCCCATCTTCGACGTTGCCACCTACGGCATTGTCGGCGATCTGTACAAGGTCGTTCCCGAGCTGATTAAGGAAATCAAGGCGGCCAAGGCCTGATTTGACCCGCGATAGGGGGAGCCGTGCTTCGCAAGGAGCGCGGCTCCTTTTTTGTTTTGGCAAAAATTTTGTCGGCGCTGTAACGCAAGACGCCCTTTTTCCGTCTTGTAGGGTGAAGGCGGATGTGCTATGATAGTGCAATACGCAAGGGAGGTGCCGTCCATGACAAAGCAGGAGGCCCGCGCGCTGGCAAAAGCCCGGCGCAGGGCGCTGGATATGCAGGCCGTGGGCAGCGGTATGGCGCAGGCGCTGTTTGCGCTGCCGTGCTGGCAGCAGGCCGGTACGGTGCTGGCGTTTGCCGCCATGCCGGACGAGCCGGACACAGGGCTTATCCTGCGCCGCGCTCTGGCGGACGGCAAGCGTCTGCTGCTGCCCCGGGTGCTGAGCCGCGCCGAGATGGACTGGGTGGGAATCCCGGATTTAGCCCTGCTGCGCCCCGGCAGCTACGTCATCCCGGAGCCGCCTGCCAATCTGCCCGCCCCTTGACCCTACCGGGTGCGCTGCACCGCTGGCACTGATTCCTGTCTGGCCGCAAGCCCGGATGGGGTGTGCGGCTGGGCCGGGGCGGCGGGTATTATGACCGCTTTTTGGCACAGTATAAGGGAGCAAGGCTTCTGCTCTGTCCCACCGCCACTGTGCTGAATGGCCTGCCCTGCGATGCATGGGACGCCCGCTTTACACCCGAAGAAATTCTGACCGAGAAAGGAATCCAACTATGAAAAAGCTGCTTTTTGCAACAGCCCCCCTGCTGGCCGCGCTGCTTTTGAGCGCCTGCGGCAAAAACGGACGATGACCTGATGAACCAGCCCGCATCCACGCCGGAGGCTGGTATGGAAATCGACCCAGAATTCAGCGTTGACCCGGAGGACACCGCCGAGAACGCCCAGCCCGCCCCGGATGCCGAGCTGAACGATATGGTAGACGAAATTTATAAGCTCCAGCCGGTCGACCTGATGGGCATGGAGACCACGGCCATCGACCTGACCGACGAGAGCTGGTACAGCTATCTGGCGGGCCTGACCGCCGACAATGTGGGCAAGGTGGACGCCGCCGTTATCAGCGAGTCGATGACCGGTAGCCAGGCCTACAGCCTTGTGCTGGCGCGGGTCAAGGACCCCGCCGATGCCAAGGAAATTGCAACGTCGATGGAGGACAACATCGATCTGCGCAAGTGGGTCTGCGTGGCCGCCGACCGCGCCCGCGTGGTGACTTTTGGCGACAAGGTGCTGTTCGTTATGGCCGACAGTGAGCTGGCCGATGTGGACGCGCTTGTGGACGCCGCCGCGCAGGCATTTGGCGTCACCTTCGATATGGATGATTCCATCGTTTCCAATGACGCCACCGAGGGCGATCTGCCGCCGGAGCTGCTGATTGACGCCCCCGCCGTGGCAGACTGATTTTTTGAGGATACGCACCTGACCGGGTTGCCTGCCCTGTAGGGGCCGTGGGTTTCCCATAAGCAGCCGCCCGCCACCGGATTGTGCAAAAAAACATCCGCAGCATTTTCGCTGCGGATGCTTTTTTATGCCCGGGGTAGGGGACGTATTACAGGAAGATGTACTTGAGGATAAACAGCACGGTCAGCACATACATCAGCGGGCTGATTTTCTTCTCCTTGGCCTTGCCAGTCAGGACGTTGATGAGCGTCCAGGAGATAACGCCGATGGCGATACCCTCGGAGATGCTGTAGGCCAACGGCATAATGAGGATGGTCAGGAAGGCCGGGATGGCGTCGGTCATGTCGTCAAAGTTGATCTTGGCGACAGCGCCCATCATGTAGAAGCCGACGACGATCAGCGCCGGGGCGGTGGCGAAGGAGGGAATGGTGAGGAACAGCGGGCTGAAGATGCTGGCCAGCAGGAACAGCATGCCGGTAGTGGCAGCGGTCAGACCGGTGCGGCCGCCCTCGGTCACGCCGGAAGCGCTCTCGACATAGGTGGTGGTAGTGGAGGTGCCCAGCACAGCGCCTACGCTGGTGGCAACGGCGTCCGCCATCAGTGCGCCCTTGATGCGGGGCAGTTTGCCGTCCTCGTCCAGCATATCAGCCTTGGAGGCCACGCCGATCAGGGTGCCCAGCGTGTCAAACAGGTCAACGAACAGGAAGGCAAACATAACAACGATAAAGTTGCCGAGGTTGAAGTTGGAGAAATCCTGATGGAATACCTGGCCGAAGGTCTGGCCCAGAGAGGAGAAGTCGAAGCTGACAAAGGCCGTGGTGGGGATGACGGAGTACATACCGGCCTCAGGGTCAGGCACGTAGATGCCTGCCAGCTCGCAGACAATGCCCAGCACCCAGGTCAGCAGAATGCCGTACAGGATAGCGCCCTTGACGTTCTTGATGAGCATGACGGCAATCAGCAGCACGCCGATGAGCGCCAGCAGGGCACCGATGCCGATGCTGTGGAAGGTCTCGCCCTTGAAGTGCTGGTAGGTCAGCAGCGTGGAGTCGCTGTTGACGATGAGCTTGGCATTCTGCAGGCCGACAAACGCGACAAACAGGCCGATGCCCACACTGACCGCTGACTTGAGCGTCATCGGGATGGCGTTGAAGATAGCCTCGCGCACATTGGTGAGGGACAGCACGATGAAAACAATGCCCTCCACAAAGACGGCAAGCAGCGCCATCTGCCAGCTGTAGCCCATCGTCAGCACGACGGTGTAGGCAAAGTAGGCGTTCAGGCCCATGCCGGGGGCCAGTGCAAACGGATAGTTGGCCAGCAGCGCCATAAGCATCGTGCCGAAGAACGCCGCCAGCGAGGTGGCAATCAGCACGGCCTTGGCGTCCATACCGGCCGCGGACAGAATGTTGGGGTTGACCGCAAGGATGTAAGCCATCGTCATAAAGGTCGTGATACCGGCCATGACTTCGGTCTTGACATCGGTGCGGTTCTCCTTCAGGTGAAAGAGCTTTTCCATGATGTACCTCCGATTTTTTTGGCAACGCCGCATAATTCTAAGTGCCGCTTAAGCCGTCAGGCGGGGTAATTGTGCGGTGCTGCCTTTGGGCAGTTGTATCGTTCCGCTGCGCCCGAATAAGACCCGCAAAGGCGCAACAGTTTTATTGTACTCTATAGCCGTACATTTGTAAACAGACGTTTTGCTATTTCCGTAATAGGAACCGGCATCGACAAAATTTGCCCGCCATCTTGCCCAATACGGCATAATAGAGTATAATATATCCTGTATCGCTATGTATCAGACGACGTATGAATATAAAAAGGAGAAATTTACTATGAGCAAGTTCAATTTTATCAAAACCGAAATTCCTGAGGTGCAGGTTATCGAGCCGACCGTCTTTGGCGATGACCGCGGCTATTTTATGGAGACCTACCAGATTGACGAGTTCGCCGCTGCCGGCATTGACAAGCCCTTTGTGCAGGACAACCAGAGCCGTTCCAGCAAGGGCGTGCTGCGCGGCCTGCACTTCCAGACGAAGCACACGCAGGGCAAGCTGGTGCGCGTGACACTGGGCGAGGTGTTTGACGTTGCCGTGGACTGCCGCCCCAACAGCAAGACCTTCGGCAAGTGGGTGGGCGTGACCCTCTCCGAGGAACAAAAAGATGCTCTGGATCCCCGAGGGCTTTGCCCACGGCTTTGTGGTGCTGTCCGATGTGGCCGAGTTCTGCTACAAGTGTACCGATGTCTACGACCCCACCGCCGAGGGCGGCATCCCTACGATGACCCGACTGTCAATGTCCAGTGGCCCGACTGCGGCTGCGAGCACAAGACCAGCGCCAAGGACAAGGAGCACACCCCCTTTGCCGCCCAGAAATTCGAGTATTTTGAGAAATACTAGGAGTCACCGTGCAGAAACTGAAAAATACCTTCGCGGGCTTCTGGAAATACCGCTATCTGCTGCAGAACCTGATTACCCGCGATTTCAAGCTGAAATACCGCCGCAGCGTGCTGGGCGTGGCCTGGAGCGTGCTGAACCCGCTGCTGACCTGCCTTGTCATGTGGGCCGTGTTCGGTCGCGCTGTTCAACCAGCGCGGGCAGGGGGATTGAGGATTTCCCGCTGTTTTTGATTATCGGCCAGTTGATGTTCAACTTCTTCCGCGAGAGCACCACGATGGCGATGGAAAGCGTGCTGAAAAACGGCCCGTTGCTGCGCAAGGTCTACATCCCTAAGTATATCTTCCCGCTGGAAAAGTGCTGCTTTGCGCTGGTAAACTTTTTCTTCAGTCTGGTAGCGCTCTTTATCGTGGCACTGCTGACATGGTCACACATCTCGTTCCAAACCGTGCTGCTGGCTGTCTATCCCATCGTTATGCTGTTCATTTTCAGTCTGGGCATCGGGCTGATTCTGTCCACGCTCTACGTCTTTGTGCGCGATATCATGCACATCTGGGAGGTTTTCTGCACCCTGCTGGTCTACGGCAGCGCTATCTTCTATGACCCGCGCCAGATGGAAAGCTGGATGCAGTTTGTCATCAACCTCAACCCCATCTACTGGTACATCACGGCGGTGCGCTCCTGCGTTATGTGGGGCGAGGGTCTGACCCCCAATATGGTGCTGATTCCGTTCCTCTGCGCCGCCATCAGTCTGGGGCTGGGCGTCTACGTCTTTAAAAAGAATCAGGACAAGTTCGTCCTGTATATGTAAGGAGGCATCGGAATGGCAGAGCAGAAACCCATTATCTCCATCGACCATGTCTCGATGCGCTTCAACCTTGCCAAGGAAAAAGCACGAGAGCCTCAAGGAATACTTTTGGCCCTGCTGCACGGCGGCGTGCGGTTTGACGAGTTCTTTGCGCTGGACGATGTCTCGTTTGATATTATGCCGGGCGATTTCTACGGCCTGATTGGCTTAAACGGAAGCGGCAAATCCACGCTGCTCAAGGTTATTTCCGGCGTGTACAAGCCCAGCGCAGGCAAGGTCACGGTCAACGGCACGATTGCGCCGCTGATTGAGCTGGGCGCAGGCTTTGATATGGACCTGACCGCCCGGGAGAACATCTACTTGAATGGCACCGTTCTGGGCTACACGCCGAAATACATTGACTCCAAGTTTGATGACATTGTGGAATTCAGCGAATTGCAGGATTTTCTCGATGTACCGCTGAAAAACTACTCCTCCGGCATGGTGGCGCGTCTGGCCTTTGCCGTGGCAACCATGACCAAGCCCGACATCCTGATTGCGGACGAGATTCTCTCGGTCGGTGACTTCCTGTTCCAGGAAAAGTGCGAAAAGCGGATGGCCGAGCTGCTTTCCGGCGGCACAACGGTCATTCTGGTCAGCCACTCGATTGACCAGATTGAGCGTATGTGCAACAAGGTAGCATGGCTGGACCACGGTCATCTGCGCCGGCTGGGCGCGACCAAGGAGATTACGGCCGAGTACCGTAAATTCGAGAAAAAAGACGCTATGCCAGCAAAAAATCACTGAGGAATAAACTATGCCTGAAAAGCCTAACAACGAGCGCCCGGCTGATTTGGCCGTGCAGGACAGCGTGGGCGGCATGGCAAAACGCCTGCTGAACCCCGCACATCTGCGCGACCTTGCCACCCGCAGCGTGCACACCCTGCAGGAGCAGGGGGCCGAGCAGCTGTGGCGCGATGTGAAATTCCGCGTCGGGCTGGCCCCTGCACCACGATGACTGGCGCCACCGGGCAGACATTCCGCTGCGCCGGGAGCTGAAGGCCCAGCGCGTCGCCAAGCTGCAGGGGCCGACCATCAGCATCATTGTGCCTCTGTACAACACCCCGGCGAAATTTTTTCGATGAAATGCTGAAAAGCGTTATCCAGCAGACCTACACCCACTGGGAGCTGGTGCTGGTGGATGCCTCGGACGCTGGCAAGCGGCTGGAAAGCCGTCTGCCCAAAGCCGTGCCGGGTACGATTGTATACGAGGCTGTCGAAAACGGCGGCATTGCCGCCAACACAACCCGTGGCTTCGAGCTGGCCCACGGCGATTTCATCGCCCTGCTTGACCATGATGATGTACTGTACCCCAATGCACTGTTTTAGGTTGTGCAGACCCTCCAAAGTACCGGGGCCGATTTTGTCTACAGCGACGAAATCGTGCTTTCGGCAGATTTGAAGGAGCTGGGCGGGTATCACTTCAAACCGGATTTTGCACCCGACTATCTGCGCGGGGTCAACTTCATCACCCACCTTGCGGTGTTCAGCCGCCCGCTGCTGGACGCCGCCGGGGCGTATGAGTCCAAGGAGTTTGACGGTGCGCAGGATCACGATTTGATTCTGCGCCTGACCGAAAAAGCACAGCATATCGAGCATATCAAGAAGGTGCTGTACATCTGGCGCGGCCACGCGGGCTCAACGGCCGCCGGTATGGAGGCCAAGCCCTACGCCGTCGCAGCAGGGGAGCGCGCCATTGATGCCCAGCTGCAGCGCTTAGGGCTGCCGGGCCACGCCATGGCCGTGCCCGATGCCCCCGGTGCGTTTCAGGTGCGGTATGAGCTGACAGGCCACCCAAAAATCAGCGTTCTGATTCCCAACAAGGACCACGTGGAGGATTTGGACCGCTGCCTGACCAGTCTGTACAAAAACGCTGGGTACGATAACTTTGAGGTTATTGTCATTGAGAACAACTCCACCGACCCCGCCACCTTTGCCTATTACAAGACGCTGCATGACAAATTCCCGACCTGTTGGGTGGTTACGTTTGAGGGGCATGGGCCGTTCAATTTCTCGGCCATCAACAATTTTGGCGCTTCCTTTGCCGAGGGCGAGCATCTGCTGCTTCTCAACAATGACATTGAGATTCTCTCACACGACTTCCTGCGGGAGCTGCTGAGCTACAGCCAGCGGCCCGATGTGGGCGCCGTGGGCGCAAAGCTCTACTACCCCGATGATACCATCCAGCACGCGGGCGTGCTCATGGGCATCAACGGCTCGGCCGGGCACAGCCACAAGAGCTACCCCCCGCACCGCCGTGGGCGATATGTACCGTCTGGTCACCACGCAGGATTATATGGCCGTGACCGGCGCCTGCCTGATGACGAAGGCCACGCTCTGGAAGGAGCTCGGCGGTCTGGACGAGGAGAAGTTCGCCGTGGCCTACAATGATGTGGACTACTGCCTGAAGCTGTGGCAGAAGGGCCTGCTTAACGTCTACACCCCGCGTGCCGAGGCCTACCATTACGAGAGCAAGAGCCGAGGCCTTGACACCCTGAGCGAGAACGCCCGCCGCTATGAACGCGAGAAGGCCAATTTCTACGCCAAATATAAGCAGTATATCGACAATTATGACCCCTACTACAACCCCCATTTCAACAATTTGTTTGAGAATTTCGGGTTGAAGTGAGGAGGGTGTTTTGCATGGAAAATAAGTTTGATACCCAGTTTTTTAATCGAAGGCCACGACCTCGACGAGGACGCCATCCACGACGGCATTTTGAACAGCGCCAAAGGGCGATTGCCTGTTGGTCGTCGGCGACGAGGATGTCGTCAAGGTGCATTACCACACTGACACCCCGTGGAAGGTTTTGGAGTACGCCGCCGCCCTCGGCGAATTGAACACCATCATCGTAGAAAACATGGAGCGCCAAGCAAAAGGGTTGCACGGGTAAATTGGCAAGGCGCAAGGTTAACCGCCTGACGGCGTATGATTACGCCCAAAACGGTGCGTATTTCATCACGATTTGCACGCATGGGCGGCAGAAAATTTTGTGGAAAAGCGATGTCCTTACGGCGGTTGAGGATGTAGGGGCGCACAGTGTGCGCCCGCGCCTTGCCCCGGAGTTATCGCCTTACGGGAAAGCCGTTGAAGATGCCATTTTGCAAATTTCCATTCGGCATCCCGCAGTAAAGTTAATAAAATATGCCGTAATGCCAAATCATGTTCATTTATTGTTGTTGATTCAGCGGGAACAGGGCGGGCGCACACTGTGCGCCCCTACAATTTCACTGGTCATCAAACAGATGAAAGAGGCTGTCACGAAAGCGATTGGCTGTCCCATCTGGCAAAAATCCTTTCACGACCACGTTGTGCGCACCGAGCACGGGTACGCACAGATTTGGCAGTACATCGACACAACCCCCCAAAACTGGCACAAAGATTGCTTTTATGAGGAGCCACCCCATGAGTCTTGAGACAAAACGCATCAAAGAACTGTTCGGCTATGCGCGGACCCTGACAAAGGAACAGGGCGTCGGCGTGATGGCCGGGCGGGCCGCCGGATTTTTCAAGCGGCGGTTCTTCGGCAAAAAAGCACGGTATCTGCCCGCCAAGCAGACTCTGGAGGCCCAGCGGGCCGACGCCGCGCAGAACGCCCACGGCTGGCCAACCATCAGTATTCTGACGCCGCTGTACAATACGCCGCCGCAGTTTTTGAATCAGCTTCTCGACAGCGTGCAGGCACAGACCGCCCCCAACTGGCAGCTTGTGCTGGTCGATGCGAGCGATGACGCCCACGCCGATGTGGGCCAGACTGTGCAGGCCCGCGCCGCGCAGGATGCCCGCATTGTCTATGCCAAAATCAAAAATGCGGGCATCGCCGCCAACACCAATGCCGCCGCCAAGCTGGCCACCGGCGAGTATCTGGCGCTGGCTGACCACGATGATATGCTGGCCCCCACGCGATCTACTGCATGAGCAAGGCGCTGGCCGACAGCGACGCAGACTTTGCTTACAGTGACGAGGCCCTGTTTGAGAAAGCGCCCGAGCACCCGCGGGTCGGCCATTTCAAACCCGACTATGCACCTGAGTACCTGATGGCGGTCAACTATATCTGCCATCTGGCGGCCTTTAAAAAGGCGCTGTTTGACGCGGTCGGCGGCGAGCGCCCCGAATGTGACGGCGCGCAGGACCACGATTTGTTCCTGCGCCTCATCGACGAAATGCAGCGCCGTGACCCCGCCGCCAAGCCGTTGCATATCCCGCAGGTGCTCTATTACTGGCGCGTGCACGCAGCTTCCACCAGCGGCGGCACAGCCGCCAAGCCCTATGTGGAGCAGGCCGCCCAACGCGCCGTTGCCGACCATCTGGCCGCAACCGGGCGGCAGGGCAGGGTGGAGGCCGGGCGCTTTCCCGGCACCTGCCACGTGGTGTGGAACATCCCCGAACCGGAACCGCTGGTTTCCATCCTGATTCCCAACAAGGACCACACCGATGATTTAGAGAAATGCCTGCACAGCATCTACGCCAAAACGACCTATGAGAATTTTGAGGTCATCGTCATTGAGAACAACTCCACCGACCCCGCCACGGCAGCCTACTACAAAAAGCTGCCCGACCGCTATGACCATGCCCGGGTTGTGACCTATAAGGGCGGGTTCAACTTCAGCCGCATCAACAACTTTGGCCGCAAATACGCCGCCGGAAAGTATCTGCTGCTGCTGAACAACGATGTGGAGGTTATCAACGGCGACTGGCTCACCCAGATGGTGGGCGAGTGCAGCCAGCCCGGCGTGGGTATCTGCGGGGCGATGCTCTATTACCCGGACGACACCATCCAGCACGCGGGCGTCATCACCGGGCTGGGCGGCTATGCCGGGCACAGCCACAAGTACCACAAGCGCGGCGGCAGCGGGTATATGTTCCGGCTGGCCACGGTGCAGGATTTCTCCGCCGTGACCGCTGCCTGCCTGCTGGTACGCACCGCCGTCTACGATGAAATGCACGGTCTGGATGAGGAATTTACCGTTGCCTACAACGATGTGGATTTCTGCCTGCGCGTGCGCGATGCCGGGTATCGCATCGTCTGGACGCCCTACGCGGAGCTCTACCATTACGAGAGCAAGTCCCGCGGCTCTGACGAGAATGACCCCGCCAAAAAAGCCCGCTTTGACGCCGAGCATGACTGCCTTTACGCCGTGCATGGGCGGCAGAATATCCTGCATGACCCCTACTACAGCCCCTCGCTCTCCCTCGATTATGAGGACTTCCGCGAAAGCGGCGATTTGCGGAATCTGAAGTAAACTGCAGCCGCGCCCCCTTCCGGCCCTGCGGGGCCACCTTCCCCATAGGGGAAGGCTTGGGGCTTACGGCAAACAAACCAGCGCCCGAACATTTTTTCGTTCGGGCGCTGATTTTTTATTTTTCTTTCTTGTCAGGCGGATACTCGCCCTGCTTTTCGGCTTCCAAGCGGCTCAGGCGGGCTTCCAGCTCGGAAATGCGCTGGTTGACGATATCCGGCAGATCCTGCTGGTCCAAATCGTCCGCCGGGCAGCACTTGATATTGCCCACACGCACGATCTCCGCCGGGACACCGACCGCTGTTGCGTTGGCGGGCAGGTTTTTCAGCACCACGCTGCCTGCACCCACGCGGACATTATCGCCGATGTAGACCGGCCCCAGCACCTTGGCGCCCGCGCCGATCAGCACGTTATTGCCCAGCGTGGGGTGGCGCTTGCCGGTGTCCTTGCCGGTACCGCCCAGCGTCACACCGTGATAAATCGTGCAGTTATCACCAATTTCGGTGGTCTCGCCAAAGACGATGCCCATACCGTGGTCGATGAACAGCTTGCGGCCAATCTTCGCGCCGGGGTGAATCTCAATGCCGGTCAGGTGCCGCGCCAGCTGGCTGACCAGCCGCGCCAGAAAAAAGCACTTATGATTATACAGAAAATGTGCAATCTTATGCGTTACCAGCACATGAAAGCCGGGGTACAGGATAATAACCTCCGCCACATTGCGTGCGGCGGGGTCCTTATCGCGGATATTTTTTGCATCTTCCCAAAGGCCCATAGTCCGTTCCTCTTTACTTTACCATACTTGTTTATACTATAGCACAAATCTCTGCAAAGCGCAACGGCGTGCGGTTTTATCATTTTATACAAAAGTCGGCGCAAAAATCCATAAAATCCCTACTTTCGCGTTTTGGGTGTTTGCATTGACACTGCCGCCCGCACATGGTACAATAAGTAAAACCTACGTAAAGTGCCGGGAAGGAGTGTGCCGTAATGATGATGCAGTTTGTTTCTTGCTTCAAAATTCACGGTGCAGTGTTTTTCCCTGCCGCGCATTTAAGTATGCCTTTTTTTGACTTTTCCCTTTTTGGGAAAAGTTTTTTTTTTGCAAAAAATGCCGTGTCACAGAGCTACAGGAGGTCCACACCATGCTCATCCGCAATGCAAAGAACAGCGCCGGCAAACCTGTTGAGGTTTGGCTGTGCGACGGCAAGATCGCCGCTGTCGGCCTGGGGCTGCTTGTCCCGGAAGGGGAGGACGGTGCTCGACGCCAAGGGCCGTACCGTTCTGCCCGCCTTCATCGACACCCACTGCCACTGGCGCACCCCCGGCTTTGAGTACAAAGAGGATATCGCCACCGGCTCCGCTGCCGCTGCCGCAGGCGGGTACACCTTCGTGAACCTGATGCCCAACACCAAGCCGGTCTGCTCCTCCGCCGAGATTGCCCACGCCGTGGAGGCCGAGGCCGCCCGCGTGGGGCTGTGCGATGCCAACCAGACGGTTTCCATCACGAAGGATTTCGACGGCAAAACGCTTGACCATCTGCTGACCCTGCCCGAGGATGTCAGATTCATCACCGAGGACGGCAACGGCGTGATGAACAACGCCGTTATGGCGCGCGCGTTCGCCATTGCCACCGAGCGCGGCCTGACCATCATGTCCCACGCCGAGGACCGTGAAATCAGCCCATGGGACTACCGCCTGGCCGAGAACATCGAGACTGTGCGCAACTGCCACCTGGCCGAATACTACGGCACCCGCCTGCATATGTGCCACGTCTCCACCAAGGAGTCGGTGGACGCCGTGCGGATGAGCCGCCTGAAGGGTGCGCGGGTCAGCTGTGAGGTCACGCCCCACCACCTGTGGTTTGATGACAGCCGCCTGCAGTACCGCGTGAACCCGCCCATCCGCAAGGCGGAGGACGTGAACGCGCTGATTGATGCCATCAAGGACGGCACCGTGACCTGCATCGGCACCGACCATGCGCCGCACACCGCCGAGGAGAAGGAGAAGGGTGCCGCCGGTATGGTGGGGCTGGAAACCGCCTTCGGCGTCTGCTACACCAAGCTCTGCCGCGAGCAGCGCATCCCGCTGGAGCTGCTCAGCTTCCTGATGAGCGCAGGCCCCGCCGCCGTGCTGGGTCTGGCCGACCGTAAGGGCCTGCTGGAGCCCGGCTATGACGCCGATGTAGTGCTGGTGGACCTTGACCATATGTATGAGGTCAAGGCGGACGAGCTGCACAGCAAGAGCAAGAACTGCCCCTATGACGGCACCCTGCTGTATGGCAAGGTTGTGACCACCATCAAGGGCGGGAAGGTCACGTTCCAAATCGACGAATAACATCGTAATACGTGCAAAACACCGTAGGGGCGGATTCCGCAATCAATTTCACAATATAATTTCACAGTGTAATACGCCCCTATTCTATACAAAGGCAAACCAAAACGGAGGATTAGCAATGTTGACAAGCATGGACAAACTGTATGAGAGCGTCGCGGCCAACGGCCCCTGTCTGCGTGGGACTGGATACGGAAATCAGCTATCTGCCCACCACCGACACTGCCAAGACGGCAGGGGAGAACGTGGTTGCCTTTAACCGTGCCCTGATTGACGCCACCAAGGGTGTGGCAGGCTGCTACAAGGTGCAGATTGCCTACTATGAGTCTCTGGGTCTGGACGGTATGCGCGCCTACGCCGAGACACTGAAGCTGGCCCGCGCCACCGGCCTGCCGGTCATTGCCGACATCAAGCGCGGCGACATTGCCAAGACCGCCGAGATGTACGCCAAGGCGCACTTTACCGGCGATTTTGAGGCGGACATCATCACGCTGGCCCCCTATATGGGCCTTGACTCCATCAGCCCCTATCTGCCGTACTGCGCCGAGCAGGGCAAGGGCGTTTTCGTGCTCTGCCGCACCTCCAACCCCGGCGCCAAGGACTTTGAGTACAAAAAACTGGACGATGGCCGCCACGTCTATGACCTTGTCGGCGACAGCCTGACCGCCATCGGCAAGGACTATATGGGTGAGCACGGCTATTCCAGCATCGGTCTGGTCATCGGCGGCACCCACACCGAGGAGGCCACCGCCATCCGCGCCGCCTACAAGGACACTTTCTTCCTGATTCCCGGCTACGGCGCGCAGGGCGGCAAAGCGGCAGACATTGCCCAGTACCTGACCAAGGGCAATGGCGGTGTGGTCAACTCCAGCCGCGGCATCCTGCTGGCCTACAAGAAACAGCCCGGCGTTGCCTTTGACGAGGCCGCCTACAATGAGTGCGTGCGTATGCGGGAGGATATTCAGGGTGAATGCAACAAGCTGTAATCTGACGGTGCTGCGGCAGGAAGCTGTCGCGCCCGATATCAGCCGTCTGGTGGTTCAGTGGCAGGACCCCAGCCGGGAGCCCCACGCCGGGCAATTCTATATGCTGCGCGCCTGGGCGGCGGACGCCACGCCGATTCTGTCCCGCCCCATCAGCGTGGACGATTTTGACAACCAGACAGGTGCTCTGACCTTCCTCTATCAGATTAAAGGCGAGGGCACGCAGAAGCTGGCCGCGCTGAAGGCAGGGGACACCCTGACCGTGACCGGCCCCTGCGGCAACGGCTTTGACACCGCCGCGCTGGCTGCCGCCCACAAGCGCATTGCCGTGGTCGGCGGCGGCATCGGCACCGCACCGCTGCTGTTGCTCTGCAAGGAGCTCTGCCGCGCCGGTGTGCGGCCCGATTTGTATGTCGGCTTCCGCGATACCTCCTACGGCATGGAGAGCTTTGTGCCGTGGTGCCACAGCATCCATCTGGCCACCGACTCCGGCAACGAGGGACATCACGGTCTTGTCACCGACCTGTTGGACGTGCGGCAGTATGATATGGTGCTGACCTGCGGCCCGATGGTGATGATGCGCGGCGTGGCCAGGCTCTGCGCCGATGCGGGCGTACCGTGTCTGGCCAGTCTGGAAAAGAAGATGGCCTGCGGTCTGGGCGCCTGCCTTGGCTGCACCTGCCACACCAAAATCGGCCCGGTGACCGTCTGCAAGGATGGCCCGGTATTCAATGCACAGGAGGTGTTTGACTGATGGCAGACCTGCACGTTGATTTTCTCGGCAAGCGGCTGGCCGGGCCGGTTGTGGCCGCCAGCGGCACCTTCGGCTTCGGGCCGGAGTACGCGGGCATTGAGGATTTGCGCCTGCTGGGCGGCATTTCCGGCAAGGGGCTGACACTGAACGGCCAGCCCGGCAACGAGGGCGAGCGCCTGTATGAGACGCCCTCCGGCCTGATGAACTCCATCGGCCTGCAGAACCCCGGTGTGCAGCACTTCATCGACCACGAGCTGCCCGCCATGCGGCAGTGCGGTACCACCGTCTGGGCCAATCTGGGCGGCCACACGATAGAAGAAAACGTCGAGGGTGTGCAGATGCTCTGCGCCGCGGGCGTGGACTTCATCGAGCTGAACATCAGCTGCCCCAACGTCAAGCAGGGCGGCCTTGCGTTCGGCATCCGCGCCGCGGACGCCAGCGAGGTGGTCAGCGCAGTGCGCAAGGTCTGCACCGTGCCCCTGATTGTCAAGCTCAGCCCGCAGGCCGAGAGCATCCCCGAGATGTGCAAGGCCGTGGAAGCCGCCGGTGCGGACGCCATCAGCCTGTGCAACACCTTTCAGGCCTGCGCCATTGATCTGGAAAAGCGCCGCCCGGTGTTCAACAACACCTTTGCGGGCCTGTCCGGCCCGGCGGTGCGCCCCATCGCCCTGCGCATGGTCTGGCAGGCCGTGGGCGCTGTCAGCATCCCCGTGGTGGGGCTGGGCGGCATCCTGACCGGCCGCGATGCACTGGAGTTTATTATGGCCGGTGCCACGGCGGTACAGGTCGGCACCGCGAATTTCCTGGACCCGAAGGCCTGCACCCGCATCACCGCCGAAATTGCACAGTGGATGGACGCACACGGCGTCAAGACGCTGGATGAAATCCGCGGCTGCGCCCGGTAAAAATTTCGCCGGCATATACATTATGCTTGCAGTTTTATGCAATATATGCTAAGATTAAATGAATAATATACAGGAGGAACTAGCTATGGCACGTGAAGCACTGGAAGTTTTAAAGGAATGTGAAGCATTTTTAGAGGGGGCACTTCCTGCTTTCCTCCGGCCGTCACTCCGGCGCATACTGCCAGATGGCCTTTCTGCAGCAGTACCCCGACAAGGCTGCCGAGGTCATGGCCCCGGTTGCCGAGAAGCTGAAGGAACTGAATGTCGACGTTGTGGTCGGCCCCGCCATGGGCGGCATCGTCTACGCCTATGAGCTCGGCCGCCAGATGGGCAAGCGCGCCATCTTCACCGAGCGTGTGGACAACGTTATGACCCTCAAGCGCTTCCGCATCAACCCCGGTGAGCGCTGCATCATTGCCGAGGACGTTGTCACCACCGGTGTTTCCAGCCTCGAGACCAAGCGCGTCATTGAGGAGGCCGGCGGCGTCTGCGTGGGCATTGCCTGCGTGGTGGACCGCACCCGCGCCGAGGCTCCGTCCCCGATTCCCATTGTGGCCAGTGCCCTGAAGCTGGACCTGCCCAACTACGCTCCGGAGGAGTGCCCCATCTGCAAGGAGGGCAAGCTGCCGCTGGTGCATCTGGGCAGCCGCAAGATGAAAGAAGCTGCAAAGCAGACGCTGTAAGATAAATAATAGAGAATAAATAATAAATAATAAATATGGTGGTTCGCATCGCTGCGCGCTGCTCAAAAAAATTTGTTTTTCTTATTTATTATTTTTTATTTCTTATTTATACAATAGGAGATAACTATGCAGGCATATCTGATATTGGCAAACGGCCGGGTGTTCCGCGGCGTCAGCGTGGGCTGCCCCGGCACAACCATCGGTGAGGTCGTTTTCGCCACCGGTATGGTCGGCTTTGAGGAAACGCTGACCGACCCCAGCTACTACGGCCAGATTATCACCCAGACCTATCCGCTGATTGGCAACTACGGCATGAACAGCGAGGACGTGGAAAGCGGCAAAAATCTGGGCCAAAGGGCTACATTGTGCGCGAGGCGTGCAAGAACCCTTCCAACTTCCGCAGCGAGGAAACGCTGGATTCCTTCTTGAAAAAAGCACGGCATCATCGGCATTGAGGGCATCGACACCCGCAGCCTGACCCGTACCCTGCGCGAAAGCGGCGTTATGAACGGTGCCATCACCACCGAGTTCGACCCCGACGCCGAACCCGAGAAGAAGGCTGCCCTGCTGCCGCAGATTGCTGCCTACGCCGTGACCGATGCCGTCAAGACCGTCACCTGCCGCGAGGCCAAGACCTACGAGCCGACCCAGGCAGGGGAGGGGCGACACGCCGCTGCACGTTGCACTGCTGGACCTGGGCTGCAAGAACAACATCGTGCGCTGCCTGCAGAAGCGCGGCTGCCGCGTGACGGTTCTGCCCGGCACCACAACCGCGGCGGAGCTTGCTGCGCTGAACCCGGATGGCCTGATGCTCTCGAACGGCCCCGGCGACCCGGCCGAGAACGTTGAGATCATCGCAAACATCCGCGAGATGCTGAACACCGGCATCCCCACCTTCGGCATCTGCCTCGGCCATCAGCTGACCGCACTGGCCGCGGGTGCCAAGACCTGCAAGCTGAAATACGGCCACCGCGGCGCCAACCAGCCGGTCAGCCACATCAGCAAGACCCGCACCTTCATCACCAGCCAGAACCACGGCTACGCGGTGGAGGACAAGACCCTGCCCGCCGGGGTGGGCCAGATGAGCTACTTCAACGCCAATGACGGCACCTGCGAGGGTGTGGACTACTTCCAGTGGAACTGCTTTACTGTGCAGTTCCACCCCGAGGCCAACGGCGGCCCCAAGGACACCGAATTCCTGTTTGATCAGTTTGTCAGCCGTATGCTGGCAGCGAAAGGAGTCATCGACAATGCCTAAAGACCCGCGTATCAAAAAAGTCCTGGTCATCGGCTCCGGCCCCATCATCATCGGCCAGGCGGCGGGTTTGACTACTCCGGCACGCAGGCCTGCCGTGCGCTGAAGTCGGAGGGCGTGGAGACCGTACTGGTCAACTCCAACCCCGCCACCATCATGACCGACCCCGACATTGCCGACCACGTCTATATCGAGCCGCTGACCGCCGAGGT
>VOFK01001374.1_pt1 | contig 25698 bp, 51 predicted proteins | sample 5384121 | NCBI WGS metagenome assembly VOFK01 (sample SAMN12384730, study PRJNA508395) | human gut metagenome | isolation source: healthy gut J | host: Homo sapiens | reverse complement strand
TGGATTGGAAGCGGTATTAAAAGAGAGATACTGAATCTGGGATATGATATCTCGGAAGTAGAAGATGGAAGAGTTGGATTTTGTTGGGAGATGCGGAAGCAATCTGCCGTGCTAATATATTCCTGAGAACTGCAGAAAGGGTGCTCTTAAAAGTAGGAAGCTTTAAGGCTACCAGTTATGAAGAATTATTTGAGAATACAAAGGCACTCGACTGGGAAAAATTATATACCGGAAAATGGAAAATTCTGGATTGCAAAAGCGGCATCTGTAAAGAGTAAATTATTCAGCCCGTCGGATATCCAGTCAGTAATGAAAAAGGCAATGGTAAGAAGACTTCAACAGAAATATCATGTAGAGTGGTTTGAAGAAGACGGTGCGGCTTATCCGGTAAGAGTTTTTCTGAAAAAGATGTGGTAACGGTCGGTATCGATACATCGGGAGTATCACTGCATAAGAGAGGGTATCGTGAAGTTGCGGGAAAAGCCTCCGATCACAGAGACACTTGCAGCGGCACTGATCATGCTGACGCCATGGCACAAAGACAGGATTCTTGTAGATCCGTTTTGCGGAAGTGGAACATTTCCTATAGAAGCAGCGATGATCGCAGCAAATATCGCACCCGGAATGAACCGGTCATTTACAGCGGAAGAATGGACGAATCTGATTCCAAAGAAGCTTTGGTAATGATACGGTGAATGAGGCAAATGAACTGATCGATGATGACATAGAAGTTGACATTCAAGGGTATGATGCAGATGGTTCTGTAATTAAGATTGCAAGACGCAATGCAAGAGAAGCTGGAGTAGATCATCTGATACATTTTCAGAAAGAGATGTAAAAGATTTGAGCCACCCGAAGAAATATGGATTTATTATTACGAACCCGCCATATGGGGAGAGGCTGGAAGATAAGAAAGACCTGCCGGCATTATATAAAACATTTGGCGAGAGTTTTAAAAAAGCTGGATTCCTGGTCCGCATATATGATCACGTCTTATGAGGATGCAGAGCGGTATTTTGGACGCAAAGCAGATCGTAACCGGAAAATTTACAATGGAATGTTGAAGACATATTTTTTTACCAGTTCCTGGGACCAAAACCACCTAAGGCAAAGCGTCCGGGAGAAAAACAGGAGAAAAGATAAGATGGAAAAAATTATATTTGCGACGGAAATGCACATAAAATGATAGAGATCCGTGCAATCCTGAGTGATCTGGGAGCAGAGATCCTGTCACAGAAAGAAGCGGGGATTAAGGCTGATGTAGTAGAAGACGGGGCAACTTTTGAAGAAAATGCCATGATCAAAGCTACAGAGATTGCAAAGATTGCAAATCAGATGCCAGAATATAAGAATGCAGTGGTTCTGGCAGATGACTCCGGACTTGAAATTGATTATCTGAACAAGGAACCGGGGATTTATTCTGCACGTTATATGGGAGAAGATACTTCCTATGACATTAAGAATCAGACATTGCTGGATCGTCTTGAGGAGTCCCTGATGAAAACGTACGGCAAGATTTGTATGTGCGATTGCGGCCATGCCGGATGGTTCCTGTGAAGTGGTAAGAGGTACTATGGAGGGAATTATTGGCCATGAGATCGCAGGGAGAAAACGGATTTGGGTATGATCCGATATTCTTTCCTTCCGGAGTATGGCTGTACAAGCGCAGAACTTTCACCGGAAAAGGAAAAAATGAACTGAGCCACAGAGGCGAGGACTAAGAAAAATTGTAAAATTTGGAAGCACAGAAGATAAATAAAGTTAGAAGAATACAGAAAAGCAAAGATAGATAGATGAAAATATTGGATCATAAAGTGACACATGGCTCTCATAAAGAATTTTGACCGTGTAATAGAGAGTAAGAACGGCCCTTAGATATGCTGATCCATCTTGGAGATGTAGAGGGGGATGAGAGATTATATTCCGGCTGTTGCAGATTGTCCGGTACATATGGTGCGTGGAAATAATGACTTTTTTTCAGATCTTCCTGGAGAAGAAAGAATTTGGTGTAGAGGGGGCTATCATATATTTACAACGCACGGACACGGGTATTATGTATCTATGGGAGAAACGCGGTTGAAACAGGAGGCAAGAGGGCGAGGAGCGGATATTGTGATGTATGGCCATACGCATCGGCCGTTTTTATGAAAAGGAAGAAGGGCTTATTACATTGAATCCGGGAAGCCTTTGTTATCCAAGACAGCCGGGGAGAAAGCCTAGTTATATGATCATGCAGATTGACAGTAACGGAAAACTTGAAATTACGCAGGAAGTAAGCTTTAAATTAGAATATGAATAAAAAGTGCGGAAACCATTGATTTTTCAAGAAAATCCGCACTTTTTGAAAAAATAAAAAAAACAAAAAAGTTGTTGACAATTCACCAGTGAGGTCATATATAATATGTCTTGTGTCACGGAGGAGATAACAAAATGTGACACAAAAGAAAACACCATCGGGGTGTGGCTCAGCTTGGCTAGAGCGCCTGGTTTGGGACCAGGAGGTCGCAGGTTCGAATCCTGTCACCCCGATAGTATGCGGGTGTAGTTCAATGGTAGAACTCCAGCCTTCCAAGCTGATCACGTGGGTTCGATTCCCATCACCCGCTTTCAAAGAATGAGGAAGAAAAATTGTTTGTGTTTGTAGTTCAGTTGAAATACGAGTCTGTTCTTGAAGCTCAGCTGGATAGAAGCAACGGCAACGGCCTTCTAAGCCGTAGGTCGAGGGTTCGAATCCCCCCAGGCTCGTTTAAACCACTAAATTTAATATGGTGATACTTAGTTGGACAAAAGACAGTTCGATGATAAGTAATATGGTGGGTATGGTGCAGTTGGTTAGCGCGCCAGATTGTGGTTCTGGATATCATGGGTTCGAGTCCCATTACCCACCCTTTTTCTTTTTTATGGGCTATCGCCAAGCGGTAAGGCACAGGACTTTGACTCCTGCATTCGTTGGTTCGAATCAACTAGCCCAGTTTTTATGGGCGTGTAGCTCAGGTGGTAGAGCACTTGACTTTTAATCAAGTTGTCCGGGGTTCGAATCCCCGCACGCTCAGTACGAATGCAGGTTTTCAAAATGAAGAATCTGCATTTTGTTTACACGCGGATATGGCGGAATTGGCAGACGCGCCAGACTTAGGATCTGGTGTCCACGACGTGCAGGTTCAAGTCCTGTTATCCGCATTTGCAGAGACATTGCCAGTTGCAGGCAGTGTCTTTTTTTGATACCAAAGTATGCAAGAGAAGTTGCCGGTTGCCAAAGCGCCCGTAAGGAGCGCCGGTGGTAGATCCGGTAGGTGGCAAGTTCACTGTATAGCAAAAATAAAAATCCTGGAAGTTTTTCTTGATTAGAACTTCAGGATTTTTTGTATAGCTTCTATATTATTTGATTATAAATTTACGTGTATGATACAGCTTACAACTCCGGCGATACAGATCGGAAGCAGTGTGTCTTTTTAATCCGCCGTATACAGTCAGAGCATTATGAATACCCAGAAGTGCGGCAGGAGCCTGTGGGATGAGTACGGCAAACATTGCGGACAGATATGATCCGACAGCAATGATAATAAAGGATGTAAGTCCACGCCCATTATCAATACTGTTTCCTCTGCGTCCCTGTTTCTTGCTTCCTCCGAGAACGCAGAAAAAAGATGATCACTTCATAGAGCAATAATACCGCACCAACCGCGAGATATGCGATCAGTTCCTGATCCGCTGATGTTAAGCGGGAAACAATATTGCCAAACGAACCGGCATTGGCCAGAAAATGCAGTCCCAAAAGATAGATGATCCAGGCAATCAGCAGAAGTGTTCCCATTCTTAACAGAAGATTGATGAATTTGAATAGGATCTTTCCTCCGGCTTTAGCGGTTTTTGCAACCGGTTTTGCAACATTTGGAACTTTTACACCACGATTTTTGCGGCTTTTTTTCTCTTTCTGTCGGTTGTTACGAGGATCGTCGCAGTCGTCTTCATACTCATTATCGTAGTCGTCTTCATATTCATCATCGTAAAGGTCATCATCCAGCTCGTCAAAGATGTCGTCATCATAGTAGGCGGTATCAAAGAAGTTATCTTTTTACTTTGTTTTTGTTTTTCTTACCAGCCTTCTTATTTTTTATTCTTTAATTTCTTTGTTAGTCTGTCGTAATCATTTTTTTGATGTAATCTGTATGATCAATATCCGATAATCCACTGATAGTACATCGCGGTAGTCATCGTCATCATCAATAGAAATATCAGGAAGATCACCTTCGTAGATCACTTCGAAATCGTCGTCGAAGATATCGGAAGTAGATTGTGTTTTCTTCTTATTACTTAAACTCATTATTAGTCCCTCCTATTTATACCCATCTCTTATTCTATAATGTTTGAAAAAAAAACTCTCAAGAGTGGTCACAGAATATTCACGAAGTTGTAAGAAAAACTTTTTAGATTTGTATTACATGCAATAAAAGCTTAACAGATATGAAAAAGATGTTTATTGAGAAATAAGAAAAAGAATCACGTATAATGAAGTTTATTAATATAATGATACGGGGATAAAATGTCTTTTTGATCCTATTATCATATAATAAAAAGGAGAGAGTATATTTGACAGAGTTTTATTATTTTGCATTATCATTTTTTGTATATGGATTTCTGGGATGGTGTGCACGGAGGTTGCATATGCGGCTGTGAAACAAGGGGAAAATTCGTGAACCGAGGATTCTTAAACGGACCGATCTGTCCGGTATATGGAATCGGGTTGGTGTTGTAGTACAGTTTCTGACACCGGTTGAGAATAATCTGGTATTACTGTATATCAGTTCGACCATACTTGTGACGGCAATCAGAAGGGAATTACCGGATTCCTGCTGGAGAAGATTTTTCATAATAAATGGTGGGATTATTCAGACCAGCCATTGAATATCGGTGGATATGTATGTGCGTGTTGTTCTCATTGATATGGGGCGTGTTCTGCGTTCTGATCGTAAAAGTGATCCATCCGCTGATCTACAAGGTGTTGACAATGATTCCATTTGTTCTTGGAATTATAGTTATGGCATGTCTGGCTGTCGGACTTCTGGCAGACCTGTATGTAACAGCTTCCGCTATTCTGAAGATGAACCGCAAACTTGAAACGATGGAGAAGATTGCAGCCGAGCTGAAAGATCTGTCTAACAAGGTCGGAGAGAATATCTATGAAAATGTAATGGAAGGTATGGAATTCCAGGAAGAGAAGAAAGAGCAGCTTGGTAATGTAAGAGAAGAGCTGAAGGAACGTCTGGAGGAGCCGAAGGCAATCGTGAATGGTCTCAGAGACGGAGTAAAGGAACGCCTGGAAGAACCAAAAAGCCCGTATGGAGAAACTGGCTCCGAAGATCAATGTAGAAGAGATGAAGGCCCGTATGGAAGAGTTAAAAGCGAAATACGAAGAGATGGCAGAGAACCGTACAAAAGTTGGTGAGCGTCTCGTGAAGGCATTCCCGAAGATGCAGGTCGGGCAGCATAAGGAGATATTTGAGGAACTGCGGGAGCGGGTGCGGCGGAGTAAATAAATGGCTATTTAGTTCATCAAACCGGCTATATACTGTGTTCTTCAAGGACCGAGAGGCCAACTTCGTTAATCAATTAAATAACAAAAAAACCTTGAAGAATGAATCTTCAAGGTTTTCTTCATGCGGAAAAAAGGGACTTGAACCCTCACAGGATTGCTCCCACTAGAACCTGAATCTAGCGCGTCTGCCATTCCGCCATTTCCGCTTGACAAAAAGTATCTTATCATAGTCTGACGGAAAATGCAAACATTTTTTGTGAAAAATTGAAATTTTTTTAATTTTTTTTCTTCAAATACGATTTTTAGCCGTTCTAATTAATCTCAATCCCATTTACCTCAAGATGATCATCAATCGCAATCACCAGACAGCGGCGTCCGTCAATCTCACGTGTCTCTACCAGAGCGGCACGTTCGGGATTAACTTTGACTACCACGTCCGGTGTCTCAATCTGGAAAGTCTTAGCACTGGCAATGTTGGATGCAAGCAGTGTACCATGTACACCGACTGTTTCATCAAATTCATCATCGAATGATTCCAGCTTTTTTTCTTCGGCAACACCGCTGCGTGTCAGGAGCTTCTTGACATCAGTTTTGGATAATTCCAGCGGTTCCGGTTCTTCCTTGGACTGTTCGATCATCTCATTTAAATTATCGTGGATGTTACGGACCACTTCGTAGTCACTGTCTTCGCCCAGGGTATCACTTACGATTACCTGGAAGGTTGTCTTCTGATCACCGGCAGTCAGTGGAGTAGTGCTTCCCAGGACGTGTTCTACGAAATATGGCTGTAACTCTTCCGGTTTCTTCGTATAATAAAGAACATTATGTACATCGGCTGCACGATCCTGGAATGCCGGGAATAAAAATCCTTTGACCGGAGCTTCTACGAACCAGTCGCGGATACGGTCTTCGATGTTATTTGTCTGTGCATTGTATGTAAGTCCGGCTTTTGTAAGATTGACCGGGCAGATGCTGCAGAGGATGTGCTCATATACGGTATCGGAGGCGTCTTCCATCTCCAGACCATCTTTGGTCTTACCGGGAACATCGTATACGGCATGGATCAGGATGATATAGTAGTTCTCGCCGTATTCATAACTTTCCACAACTTTATCATAGAATTCTTCGAGAAGAAGGTCGTCCTGAAGCTTGCTGTTCTTTAATTTCATCAGAAATTCCTGTGTGCCGCCGTTCAATTCCTGGTCGAGTGGGGAATTCCATGTTGATGAGGTTCTTTCCGATCGTTCCGGAAAGTGTATGTTTGAAGATATCAAAATATTTGAAAGCCTCTTCTTCCGGTAAAGATAAGAAGGCTTTTTTTCATTTCCATTTTTTCTTTTTTCGTGATCGACATAGCATCCACAGATATGCGTGTGATGGCGCAATTTTCAGGAGAAAACTGTTTGCGGATCTCTAATACTTCTTTTTTGTTCATATTTGTCACTTCCTTATTAATCATATGCTGGGAGGATATATTTTAACCCCAGGTATCATAAAATGTTAGCATATCAGCCGGAAAAAACAATCATAGACCATTGTAAAAGATGGGGCGGGAACGTATAATAATAGATAGAATATGTCAAAAATACGTAACTATTCAACACTGGAAAATATGGGGAAAGGGATAGTTATAGTAAAAAAAAAGGGAAATAAGAATATGGGGAATATATTCGACATTTTAGACCGGTGATGGTAGGTCCATCCAGCTCACACAGCAGGGAGCAGTCAGGATAGGTATGGTTGCAAGACAGTTGTTCGGCCGTCAGCCGGAGAGGGCAGAAGTCTATTTACATGGTTCTTTTGCTGCAACAGGAAAGGGGCATGGAACGGACCGGGCGCTGATCGCCGGATTATTGGGGATGATGCCGGACGATATGCGGATACCGGACAGCTACGAAGTTGCAAAAAAGACATGGGGATGGATTTTGTAATGAAGAATAAGAACATCAAGGGTGCACATCCGAATACTGCCCAGATTATTATGGAAGCAGAGGGCGTACCACAGATGAAAATCCAGGCACATTCCATCGGAGGCGGACGTATCTGCGTCTGTAAATTAGACGGGATTGATGTGAATTTCAGCGGAGAGAGCTGTACGCTTATTATCCGTAATGTGGACGAACCGGGACGAATCATGGAGGTTGCTGCCGCGCTCAGTAAAGCCGAGATCAATGTGGCGACCATGCAGGTGTTCCGTGACAAACGTGGCGGAACGGCCGTTATGGTGGTAGAGACAGACCAGGTGATCCCGCAGAGTGCGATCGATGAACTGGAGAGCAAGCCGGGAATTATCCGTGTGAAATTTCTTGATCCGAATGGATCGGTATAGATAATGGAGGAAAAAGAACATATGTCATATCAGTCAATGGAAGAGGCGAAACTGAGAGGGGAAAAGAGAACATTCCATTCTGGAAAGCAATCCAGTTAGAGGATGCACAGGAGAGGGATGTGAAGATAGAAGATTCCTGGGAAAAGATGAAGTATATGTGGCAGTCCATGCTGGATGCGCTGGATGCTTATGAACCGGACAAGGTATCAAGAAGCGGGCTGGTAGGAACGGAAGGCGGTCTTATGGACAGCTACCGTGAAACAAAAGAACCGTTGTGTGGTGATTTTGTTGCAAAAGTGATGTCGAATGCACTGAAGATGGGATGCAACACATGCCTGTATGAAACGTATCGTTGCAGCACCGACAGCAGGTGCCTGTGGTGTACTTCCGGCAGTACTTGTTACTTACTATAAAGAAGTACAATGTTCCGGAAGAGAAGATGATAGAAGCGATGTATGTGGCGGCCGGACTTGGTCAGATCATTGCCAACCGTGCATATCTGGCAGGGGCATCCGGAGGGTGCCAGGCAGAGATTGGTTCCGGATCGGGAATGGCGGCCGGAGCAATCTGTTACATCAAAGGTGGAGATACTGATCAGATCGGACATGCCTGTGCGATGGCACTGAAGAATCTGATGGGGCTTGTATGTGATCCGGTAGGAGGTCTGGTAGAGGTACCGTGTGTGAAACGTAATGTAGGCGGTGCAGTGAATGCGCTGGCGGCAGCGACATGGCACTGGCAGGGATTACAAGTAAAGGTACCTGTTGACCAGGTGATAGATGCGATGAAAGAAGTCGGAGACAAGATGGACGTATCATTGAGAGAAACCGGTGTCGGTGGTGTTGCCGGAACACCTGCAGCACAGGAAGTAGTAGAAAAATTAGGGATGTAGCGCAAGCTACATCCCCTTTTTAAGAGAGCGTTGTTTTTTTAAATCGGTGCTATGAAAATAAGCGTGTGCTTTATCGAATAATTTGTTGCACAGGACCGTATAAACAGAACCAAACAGGTTGGCACCAATTCGGAGTGCTACTGCATATGGCATTCAAACAGACCGGACGCAATGGAAAGCGCTCCAAATGTATTGAACACTGTCTGCCAGGAATATCCTGCCGAATATCCGACACCGATTCCGCCGATGATTCCGATATAGGCATACATAGACTCAGGAAGAACCGTATACAGAACAACGAATAACAGACCTCCTACGATGTTGAACATCCAACGCTTTCCGGAACGTGCGACACAGTCATTTGTAAACGGAAGACACACGGACATACATGCGATACCTGCCCACATAGCTCTTGGAAGTCCGAGCAGGGACATGATGAGCATCGCCGATGATACGATGAATGTCAGCTTGATATACCATCTGCTGCGTGCGGAATGAATGTTGAATTCCTGAAACAGATGAGAAAAATTTACGCCGGTAAGGACGGTTCTTCTGATTCTTATAGAAAATGATCATGCAGAGGATCATTCCGACAAGGAGTCCTTCCAGTCTTAAAATGTAGGCATGTCCGCTTACATCATATCAAATAATAATAGATAGCCAAGGACAAAAGTAGAGTGATTGTACATGATCACATTGTGGCATCCGGAGGATCATCAGCAGCATGATACAGACCACATTGACAAAGAATGCAGGAACCGGGGATACCATGTTGGCAAGACGGGGACCTGCCATAAGGGATTGCGTAGATACCTGCGATAGAGGCAAGTCCGTGGGTGGTACGGATCCCGAAATCGGCCTGCCTGAGAACCAGCACGGCCAGAAGCACGGTAACTCCGACAACACTGTTGTCATTTCCGATGAATTTACTATATAAAAGATACAACGGCGACACAGAATACCATTACAAGATATACTTTAAAAGTTGTAAATGAGTATGTGACGGCGTTTTTCTTTTTATCGGTTGTGTTTTTAATCAGCTGTTTAAGAGCCGGTCGAGCTTAGTTGTAGTTCCTGGTAAAAAGTCATAATAAAATCTCCTTTATTTTTTTTTGTGAAGAAAGAATCTCGTTCGCTTCACGGATTAGTTGGAATAAAGTCTCAATTTCTCTTTCTTCATATTTTTTCTGTAATGTATAGAGTGGATCCAGATAGTAATAGTACATACGGTCAATCTCATCTTTTCCGGCACCGGTAATGCGGATGCAGTAACTGCGGCGGTCGGACGCAGAGGCCTCTTTACAGATAAACCCTTTGGATTCCAGATGGTCGGTCAGGCGGCTTACGATAGTCTTACTGATGCCCATAGCGCTGGTAATCTGTCTTGGGGTCAGAGGTTCTTCCAAAGCGCGATCCGGAACAGAAAATCAATCTCCTGAGCAGAAGTGTGCTCTGATTTTCCGGATTTCGGATCGCCATACTTGCGAAATGCCGGAGGTCGCCTTGTTTTGATACGATATCGGTCCAGTTTTTGTCTTTCATAGTTGCTCCTTTATAATAGTTTACTTTGTAAACAATTGCGATAAAAGTACTATAATAGATATAGGAGAAAATGTCAAGGGGATTTATGGAAGTACCTTTGGTTTATAAAAATAAAAAAAAAAAGTTTGTAACGAATTGAGAAAAATGACTCTTAATAGTAAAAGAAGATATAAATGAGAGAAGAGAGGTGAGTTCATGGAATCTTTTGAGGAAGTATATCAGAAATATTTAAAAGAGGTATATTGTTTTCTGCTGAGATTATCCGGAGACAGGGAAATAGCAGAAGAACTTACCCAGCAGACATTTGCCATTGCGTTTGAAAAATTGGAAAATTTCAGAGGTGAATGTAAATTATCGGTGTGGTTATGTCAGATTGCGAAGCATGAATATTATGCGTGGACAAAAAAGAGAAAAGATATGCAAATAAATTAGATGAAAATCATGCAGATCAAGGGAGGATTTATTAAATGGCATAATCAATCAGGAAAATGGACAGATCATCCGAAAGATTCTACATGACTTACAGGAACCGTACAAAAGAAGTATTCATGCTGCGGGTGATGGGAGAGGTATCATACAGAGATATCGGACAGTTATTTTCAAAAAAAGTGAAAGCTGGGCGAGAGTGACCTATTACAGAGCCAAGAAAATGATTGTAGAAAAGATGGGAGGCGCAGGCAATGATGAAATGTGAGATTATCAGAGATCTGATACCGTTATATCTGGATAAGGTATGCAGCGAAGATAGCAGAAAACTGGTGGAAGAGCATTTAGCAGAATGTAGTGAATGCAGGAAATATATGAAAGAATTAGAGACGGAACTGGAAGCGGTGAAACAGAAAAAAGAAGAAGATCTGGATGAAAAGCGGTTGTTACAGGAAGGAGCGGAGCGTATGAAGGAAATCGGCAAGAAAAAGTATCGTAGATAAGATGATTATTGTGGATACATTACTAAATTTCTTATTGATCGTAACGGCTGTAGTATTATGTAAACGGCAGATAGATATCGAAGGTGCCGATGCGGGATATTATATAGCAGCCATGGTATTCAGTTTTGGATTTATTATCGCATTCTTCATATGTGACTGCATCACACTGGTTCAGAAATGGAAGAGAAGAAGAAAAAATGCAGACGGAGTGGGAGTATAAACAGATTCCAATCTGTGAAAGTTATGCGAAGATATCTATAGGGGTAAAAAGTAATCGTTGTATTTATGCTGGTATGTGCGGCTTGTATATTGGGATTTTCACAGTTTGGAGGAATGTTTTCTATTTAATGCATTATGGCGGCTGTCACCGATCGGAATAAACTTACAAGGTCCTATCCTGTGCTGACTCAACATGGGGAAATTCTAAAACCGCAAAAAATTGACCTAAAAACAGCTCACAAAGCAAATCAAAACTCAACATTCGTCTCAGACAGTGGATTTTTGTGCTCACAAAAAATTGCCTGTCTGAGTCGAATGTCGAGGATTGGACCTTTTGTTTATTCCTGGTCAACGCATGCCATAATAATTAAATGGAGAACTGTAAGCTTTTATTAGGGGTTCGGGGATTTGGCCTAGTGAATTAAATAGAAACTTGACAACTATAGTTGTCATCTGTTAGAATTTTAAATGACAAGAAAAGTTGTCAAAATATGATTGATAAAGGAGATGAGCATTTGCCTTTACTAAACCGATTGAAGGAATACAGATTAAGACTTGGCGTCAATCAGACCGAGATGGGAAAAGCTCGCAGGCGTATCCAGACAGACGATCAGCCAGATAGAGAGGAGACTATTCGCCGTCAGTAACACTCGCATTAAAGATTGCGAAGATTTGTGAAGGCAGTGTAGAAGATATTTTTATATATGAAGAGGAGATAAATGATGAAGGAAAAAGAAAAAGTAGTTATTTTACCGCAACGTGGAAGATGCTCGCGGCAGTGATAATCGGGGGAATCGCCGGAGGCGTGTCGGTAGTCATCTATGAACTGATGAAAAAGGAATAGATGCAGGAATCAGAACGATTAACAGGAACGATTCAGCAATATATATTTCCAGCTCTGATTATAATCGCGGTTGTTACGGTAGTTGTTGGTGAATACAGTTTATACCGGTTAAAAAATGTATACAAAGAAATGAAGGGATGTAGAGGAGGACAGATTCTATGAACTGGATTACGAAGAAGAAAAATGGGGGAGCGTGGACCAGTGGGGTTAATTTGGTGTCACAGGTGGCCTGCATCATAATTTTATCCTTTGGATATTCTTTGAAGTATATAGAATCAGGAAAAATCCAGATATTTTTTATTCCTTCGCCTGCATTATATTTATACTGTGCTATTTCTACGATATTTATCTTTTGTACGTTATGTAAAAGAGATACAGGCGACACATCCGGAGAAAAAGGTGATCCAACTTCAAAGCAAATTTACGGAACAGTGGGTGGAAAGCTGTGATGAAGCAGAAAAAAGAAATTATATACAAAAGTGCATATAAGACGTATATTGTATTGAACAAAGTAATACCGATATTATTGTTGCTTACATTAATAGCAAATATGTTCTTGAATACTGGTATATTGGCGGTTCTTGTTGTAGCTGTCATTTATCTGGTCACAGGAATGACGTATATCAGATCCAGCATGGTTTCTAAAGCAAAAAAAGCGATTGGATAAAATAAAAAGTCATATTAGGTGAATGCATCAGATAAAACTGGTACATTCATGATTATAACATATCATTCTATATTATAATTCGTTGAGTTAAGGAACATTTCGTTCCAATCATGAAATACATCGATAAATATATCAAAAATTTTTTTTTCAAAATATATAACAAAAAGAATAAGCAAATAAATGTTGAATTATCAGATATTCGAAATGTGGGATTCCATTATGAAGGATGGAAACGGAAGATTAAAATCATTTTGCAAATATACTTGATAATATAATTATTATCGCATTGAAATACTGTAAAGATAAGTTTATACTGAGAGGAGAAGCCTATGAATAATACGAATTTGTTAAAGACAGGTTTTGTTAATGAACGGTTCCGATATTATGAGAAGTTAGTCGCAGAGCTGACAATGATGAGTGATATGTTCATGCGGAACGTGTTAAATATTCTGGAATGTGCGGAATATGTATTAAGAGTTATTACTGAAAATGATGATCTGGAATTAACAGAAGTCGTTGTTCAGAAAGATTACAAGAATTTACAGGGAAGATCGGCTGTACTTGACTGTGTGGCTGTGAATGGCAGAAAAAGAAATATATGATATAGAAGTACAGCAGGAAAAAAGCCGGAGCAGGCCCAAAAGATTGCGCTACCACAGCAGTATAATAGACGCACATAGTCTGTTTGCGGGAGAAGATTTTGAAAAAAACTGCCGGAATCAAAGGTTATTTTTATCATAGATGAGGAAGTAGAAAATGAAGTTGCACCCATCTTACATATCAAACGGACTGTAAGAGAAACCGGCAGAGATTATAATGATAAAAGCGAAATTATATATATTAACGCCCGGATGAAAGAAAATACAGATCTGGGCAGATTGATGCATGATTTTCATTGTACAAAGGCAGAAGACATGTATAGCAAAAAGTATTGGCAGAGCGGGTAAGAGTATTGAAAGAGAGACACAGGAAGAGTGGAGATTATGTGTAAAGAGATGGATAAGATTTACAAAGCGGGAGAGTTAATAGGAGAAGAGCGTGGAAAAGAAAAAGGAAAATATGAAACAGCAATGAAGTTGCTTGAATTAGGAGCAAGGGAAGACATGATTGCAGAAGCAGTAGGACATAGTGTAGAAGAAATAAAACGTTGGAAGAACGATATGAAACGTCAGTAATGATATTGTAAAAAATTAGAAAGATGGAAAAGGAGAATCTATGATGAAAGTATTTGCATACAGAAAATGCAGCACCTGCATGAAAGCATTAAAGTGGCTGGAAGTACACAACGTAGAATTTGAAGAACGAGCAATTAAAGAAGAAAATCCAACTTACGAAGAATTAAAAGAATGGTACACAATGAGCGGACTTCCACTCAAAAAGTTCTTCAATACCAGTGGTATGATATACAAACAGATGAACCTGAAAAGACAAATTAAAAATGACCGAAGACGACCAGTTAAAACTCCTGGCAACCGACGGAATGCTCGTAAAACGCCCATTAGTAATCGGAGATAATTTCGTTCTGACCGGCTTCAAAGAAAAAGAATGGGAAGAGAAACTGCTATAAGTTAAAATATATTATCATAATTATATGAATTCCAGGTAAACACCAGACGTCCGGAAAAATAAAAATATATTTTGATATTCAAAATACTTGACAAACAAAAATTATTGATATATACTTTGACAGTCAAAATAATTTAGAATCAAAATAAATCAGAGGTATTTTATAATGACTGGAAAGAATATGTGGGACAGGATCTTGCGTACCATCATTTGCAATGGACAACAATGACATTGCGAAACTGGTTGATACCAGTGATGAGTGGATCCGGGAGAGAACCGGAGTCGTGAGACGTCATATTATCAAAGAAGAGACGACGGTATCCATGGCAGCCGAAGCCGGAAGGCAGGCACTTGAAAATGCGGGAATTGCTGCAGAAGATGTGGATCTGATCATCGTGTCTACGATTTCTTCAAATGTAATACTTCCATGTACAGCCTGTGAAGTGCAAAGAGAACTCTGGGAGCAAAGCGTGCAACCTGTTTTGATCTGAGTGCGGCATGTACCCGGATTCGTAGTTGCTTATAATACGGCAGCGGCTTATCTGAATGCGGGCGTGTATCAGACTGCACTGATCATTGGCAGCGAGAGTTTATCGAATCTGACGAACTGGAAGGACCGCAGGACGTGTATCCTGTTCGGGGGATGGCGCAGGAGCGGCAGTGCTGAAGCGCGAAGATACGGGATATTATCTTCCGGTAACACACTCCGATGGCTTTAGGGAGAAGACACTTCGCTGTAAAAAGCAGATATGACAGAAGCGAATTATCACCGGAAGATATGCCAAAGCCGGAAGAAAAAAAGAATATCTGATGCAGATGGATGGAAGAGAAGTATTTATGTTTGCTGTAAAGAGCGTGCCGCAGGCAATAAAAAGTATTGGAAAAGAATGACACGGCACAGGAAGAAATCAGTTTTTACATCTTGCATCAGGCGAACAGAAGAATTGTAGAAGCAATCGCAAAAGCGGCTGGGGTGAACCGATAGAAAAATTTCCGATGAATCTGGAAGAATATGGAAATACATCTTCCGGCAAGTATTCCAATTCTTTCGATGAACTGAACCGAGCCGGGAAACTGAACAGAGGACAGAAGATTATCCTGGCAGGATTTGGTGCAGGACTCACCTGGGGCCAGCATTCTGGAGTGGTAAGTAAGCCTCAGATAAGCAACCCTTATAAGTGCAAAAAAAAGAATTAAAAAGGAACCAAAGCTAAAAAAAGAGAGACAAAAACAGAAATAAAAGGAGAACAAAGATATGTTAGAACAGATTAAAAAAAATGGTAGCAGATAACTTAGGAGTAGAGGAAAGCAAAATCACAGAAAACGCATCATTCAAAGATGACCTCGGAGCAGATTCCTTAGATCTTTTTGAACTGACAATGGCACTGGAAGATGAATATGGAATCGAGATTCCGTCGGAAGATCTGGAAAAGATCGTAACAGTCGGTGATGTTGTAGAGTATGTGAACGCTCATAAAGAGTAAGAAAATTATAAAAAGACAGGGAGTATAGAGATTATGCAGACAGAAGTAACCAGATTATTAGGAATTGAATACCCGATCATTCAGGGCGGCATGGCATGGGTGGCAGAATATCATCTGGCAGCAGGTGTATCCGAAGCCGGCGGACTGGGACTCATCGGTGCAGCAAGTGCTCCGGCAGACTGGGTAAGAGATCAGGGTACGCAAGGCAAAAGAATGACAGACAAACCGTTCGGCGTCAACATCATGCTGATGAGTCCTTATGCAGATGAAGTTGCAAAGGTGATTGTCGAAGAAGGCGTAAAAGTCGTGACGACCGGTGCAGGTAATCCGGAGAAATACATGAAGATGTGGAAAGAAGCCGGAGTAAAGGTTATTCCTGTTGTTGCTTCTGTGGCCGTGGCAAAAAGAATGGAACGCTGTGGTGCGGATGCACTGGTAGCAGAAGGTTGTGAAGCCGGCGGACATATCGGCGAGAGTACAACGATGGTACTGGTTCCACAGATTGTAGACGCAGTGAAGATTCCGGTAATCGCAGCCGGAGGAATCGCAGATGGAAGAGGAATTGCTGCGAGCATTCATGCTGGGAGCAAAAAGGCGTCCAGATGGGGAACACATTTTGTTGTAACAGATGAATCCCAGGTACATGAGAATTACAAAGAAAGAATCATCAAAGCGAAGGATATTGATTCCAGAGTAAACAGGAAGAACCACAGGACATCCGGTCAGAGCCCTTCGCAATGATATGACGAGAAAATATCTGGAACTGGAAAATGCCGGAGCAGAATTCGAAGAACTGGAAAAAGCTCACACTTGGCGGCCTCAGAAAAGCAGTCGTAGAGGGGTGATGTAAAGAACGGAAGCGTAATGGCAGGACAGATTGCCGGCATGGTAAAAGAAAAGAATGTCATGTAAAGATCTGATCCAGAAACTGGTAACAGAGACAGATGCATTAATCGGAGGACAGGGATTCTATGAGTAAGATTGCTTTTATTTATCCCGGACAGGGCGCTCAGAAAGCCGGCATGGGAGCCGACTTTTTATGAAAACAGTGAGATTGCAAGATACATATTTGACCAGGCAGGTGAGGAACTTGATCTGGATATGAAGGAACTTTTGCTTTGAAGAAAAATGACAGGCTGGATTTGACGGAATATACACAGGCAGCAATGGTCACGACCTGTCTGGCAATGACAAGAGTTGCGGAAAGTAAAGGACTGAAAGCAGATATCACAGCAGGATTAAGCCTGGGAGAATACCCGGCGATCGCAGCTGCCGGAGGAATGAACGATATGGATGCGATCCGCCTGGTAAGAAAAAGAGGAATCCTGATGCAGAACACGGTTCCGGCAGGAGAAGGAGCCATGTGTGCGGTCATTTCTATGGCGGCAGAGGAAATCGAAAAAAGTGATCGAACCGATTGCTGATGTGTCGGTCGCAAACTATAACTGTCCGGGACAAATCGTCATCACCGGTAAGACAGACGCTGTAGAAGAAGCGGCTGCAAAGTTAAAAGAAGCAGGGGCGAGACGCACCATTATGTTAAATGTCAGCGGACCGTTCCATTCTCAGATGCTGGTTCCGGCAGGAGAGAAACTGGCGGAAGAACTGGAACATACCAGATTTCACGAATTAAGAATTCCGTATGTAACGAATGTAACAGCAGAGAAGGTAACAGACATCAGAGAAACTCCGGGACTTCTTACGACACAGATCAGTTCACCGGTGCGCTGGATGCAGAGCATGGAACGCATGATCGCAGACGGTGTTGATACATTTGTTGAGATCGGACCGGGCAAGACACTGGAAGGATTTTTAAGAAAAATCGACCGAAGTGTGAAAGTATTCCACATTTCCCAGTGGGAGGATGTGGATAAAGTCTGCACCGAACTTGCAGATAGTGGAAAGATGATGGAGGAAGCTTAAAGATGAGTCAACAATGGAAGGAAAAAGTTGCAGTTGTAACCGGAGCGTCCAGAGGAATCGGAAAAGCAATCGCTGTAAAGCTTGCATCAAAAGGAGCAACAGTTGTGATCAACTATAACGGTTCCAGAGAAAGAGCCGAAGAAGTAAAGAATGAAGTTGAGTCTGCAGGCGGTAAAGCGGTGATCATACAATGTAATGTGGCCGATTTTTGATGCCTGTAAAGAATTCATCGAGACGGTGATCAAGGAGCAGGGAAGAATTGATATTCTGGTTAATAATGCAGGAATCACAAAGGATGGACTCCTTATGAAGATGTCAGAAGAAGATTTTGATAAGGTATTGGACACAAACTTGAAGGGAACATTTCATACAATAAGAGCTGCGCTCCGCCAGATGATCCGCCAGAGAAGCGGACGCATCATAAATATGGCATCTGTTGTAGGTGTCAGCGGTAATGCAGGACAGGCAAACTTATGCGGCGTCCAAAGCAGGTGTGATCGGACTGACCAAAACAGCAGCCAGAGAAGTGGCATCCAGAGGAATCACGGTCAATGCAGTTGCACCGGGATTTATCGAGACCGACATGACAGAAGTACTTCCGGAAAAGATAAAAAGAAGCGTCTGCCGCACAGATTCCGCTTGGAAAATTCGGAAAAGCAGAAGATGTGGCGAATGCGGTTGCATTTCTTGCGTCAGAGGATGCGGGATATATTACTGGACAGGTATTGCATGTAGACGGCGGTATGGTGATGTAAAGGAGATTAAGATATAAATGAAGAGAAGAGTTGTAGTGACAGGACTTGGAGCAGTGACTCCGATCGGAAATACGGTAGAGGAGTTCTGGAGCGGCATCAAAGAAGGAAAAAGTGGGAATCGGAGAGATTACCAAATTCGACACCACAGAATATAAAGTAAAGATTGCAGCAGAGGTAAAAGATTTTCAGGCAAAAGACAGAATGGATTTTAAGGCAGCAAGAAGAATGGAACCATTTTTTCCCAGTATGCGGTGGCAGCGGCAAAAAGAAGCATTCGAAGATGCCGGACTAGATATGTCAAAGGAAGATCCGTTCCGTGTCGGTGTAATTGTGGGTTCCGGTATCGGAAGCCTGCAGGCTGTAGAAAAAGAATACGAAAAAAATCCGGACTAAAGGACCGGAAGAGTTAATCCGCTTCTGGTTCCGATGATGATCTCGAACATGGCAGCAGGAAATATTTCCATTCAGCTCGGTCTGAAGGGGAAAATGTACGAATGTCGTTACAGCATGTGCCAGTGGAACAAACTGCATCGGTGATGCATTCCGTGCGATCCAGTATGGTGACGCGCAGAAGTGATGCTGGCGGGTGGAGCAGAAGGATGTATCTGTGAGACCGGAGTCGCAGGATTCACAAGTCTGACAGCACTTTCGACTTCTACAGATCCGATGAAGGCATCCAGACCATTTGATAAAGACAGGGATGGATTCGTTCTCGGAGAAGGTGCAGGTGTAGTTGTTCTGGAAGAACTGGAACATGCAAAACAACGTGGTGCAGTCATCTATGCCGAACTTGTCGGATACGGTTCTACGGGAGATGCATATCACATTACTTCTCCGGCAGAAGACGGAAGCGGTGCAGCCAAAGCAATGGAACTTGCGATGGAAGAAGGCGGAATCGAACCTTCCCAGGTGGATTACATCAACGCACACGGAACCAGTACACATCACAATGACCTGTTCGAGACACGTGCGATCAAACTGGCTCTTGGCGATGCGGCAAAAGATGTTGTGATCAACTCGACAAAATCCATGATCGGCCATCTGCTCGGTGCGGCCGGAGGTGTGGAATTTATCACTTGTGTGAAGACAATCCAGGACAACTTCATCCATCAGACAGTCGGAACTGAAAACTCCGGATGAAGAGTGTGACCTGAACTATGCGATCGGTGCGCCGGTAGAAAAAGAAGTCAATTATGTACTGACAAATTCACTTGGATTTGGCGGACATAATGCGGTGTTACTGTTAAAGAGATATGAAGACTAGCGGAGAATTGCAGGAGGGACAAAGACATATGGAAATGGAGAAAATGATCGAACTCATAGATGCTGTGTCAAAGTCAGATCTGACAGGCTTTAAATATGAGGAAGACGGTATCAAACTGCATTTGAGCAAGAAAGAAAAAATACATGCTATGTGACGGAAAATGTGTCTGCACCGGTGAATATGACCGGAACAGCTTCTGCCGGAGTGGTTTCTGCTGAGATGGGAAAAAAACGAATGCAGAAGGGGATCAGACACTGGGAGCAGCTGCGGAAGAAGCAGTCGCAGGAAATATTGTAGAGTCTCCGCTGGTAGGAACATTTTATTCAGCACCTGCAGAAGATGCAGAAAAGCTTCGTAAAAGTCGGAGACAGAGTAGAAAAAAAGGACAGACACTCGGAATCGTGGAAGCCATGAAGCTGATGAATGAGATCGAAAGCGATTACAGCGGAACGGTTGCAGAGATTCTGGTAAATAATCAGGAAGGCGTGGAATACGGACAGCCGTTATTTCGCATCGTGTAGGAGGACAATATGAATCATTTGAACATCAATCAGATCAAAAGAAATCATTCCGCACCGTCATCCATTTCTTCTGTTGGATTACATCGAAGATTATGTGCCGGGAGAATATGCAGTGGGATATAAATGCGTATCTTACAGAGAAGAATTCTTTGCGGGACACTTCCCGGAAGAACCTGTAATGCCGGGCGTGCTGACGGTCGAAGCACTGGCACAGGCCGGTGCGGTTGCAATCTTAAGCCTGGAAGAAAATAAAGGAAAGATTGCATATTTCGGCGGTATCAATAAATGCAAATTCAAAGGAAAGATCGTCCCGGGAGACAAGGTACGTCTGGAGACGAAAGATCATCCGCAGAAAAGGACCTGTCGGTGTCGGCGAGGCAGTTGCGAGCGTGGATGGAAAAAGTAGTCGTCAAGTGCAGAGCTTACATTCATGGTCGGATAGATAAGAGCAACATAGGAGAGTGTAAGGAAAGATGATTAAAAAGTATTGATCGCAAACAGAGGAGAGATCGCGGTGCGTATCATCCGCGCCTGCCGTGAGATGGGAATTGAGACCGTAGCGGTCTATTCCGAGGCAGACAAAGAAGCACTGCACACGAAGCTTGCAGATGAAGCAATCTGCATAGGGCCGGCTCCGTCAAAGGACAGCTATCTCAGTATGGAAAATATCATCAGTGCAACGATCATAAGCGGTGCAGATGCAATCCATCCGGGATTTGGATTCCTGTCAGAGAATAGTAAATTTGCAGAGCTGTGCGAGCAGTGCAATATTACATTCATCGGGCCGGATTCCAAAAGTCATTGCAAGTCTTGGAAATAAACAGGTTGCGAGAAATACGATGATGGCGCGGGAGTACCGGTCATTCCGGGAAGCAAAGAACCCGTCTACGATGCAAAGACCGGTGCAGAACTTGCCCGAGAGATTGGCTATCCGGTTATCATTAAAGGCAGCTTTAGGAGGTGGGGGCGGAAAAGGTATGCGTACCGCCTGGACACCGGAAGAGTTCGAGTCTGGCATTCCAGACGGCTCAGAAAGAGACCGAGATGGCATTTGCCGATTCGACGATGTACATTGAACATTTTGTAGAAAATCCAAGACACATTGAGTTCCAGATCCTGGCGGATAAATATGGCAATGTGATCCATCTGGGAGAAAGAGATTGTTCTATTCAGCGCAATCATCAGAAGCTGATCGAAGAATCTCCGTCTGTTGCATTATCGGATGAACTGAGAAAGAAGATGGGTGACGCCGCGGTAAAAGTCGCCAAAGCAGGTTATGAGAATGCCGGAACCATCGAATTTTTATTAGAAAAATCCGGGAACTTTTTATTTTATGGAAATGAATACCAGAATTCAGGTAGAGCATCCGGTTACGGAATGGGTGACAGGTGTAGATCTTGTGAAAGAACAGATCCGCATTGCATCCGGACAGAAATTATCCTATACACAGGAAGATATCAGACTGACCGGTCATGCCATTGAGTGCAGGATCAATGCGGAAATCCGGAGAAAGAATTCCGTCCGTGCCGGGAACGATCACCGATATGTACCTTCCGGGAGGCAAGGGTATCCGTATTGATTCTGCCATTTACAGTGGCTATACGATTCCGCCGTTTTATGATTCCATGGTGGCCAAGCTGATCGTGTGGGCGAAGAATCGTCAGAAGCGATCCGTAAGATGCAGAGTGCACTTGGAGAAGTCATTATAGAAGGAATCGATACGAATGTTGATTATCAGTATGGGATTGTCAATCATCCGGATTATATTGAGGGAAATATAGATATTGAATTTATTGAAAGGCTGTAGAGGTGACTGCTGATGAAGCTGGACAACGTATTTAAAAAGACCAGAATTGCTGTCGGAAAGAAAGAATTATATTACATTTACCAGACGACCGGAAGTTCCGGAAGGATTACTTCGCAAATGTAATAAATGTGGGGAGCGATCATTGCGGAGGATGTAAAGAAAGATCATTATATCTGTCCAAAGTGCGGAGGATATTTCCGCGTGCATGCAAGACGCAGAATCGAGATGATCACAGATGAAGGTTCTTTTGAAGAATGGGATTCGGATCTTCAGGGAGGAAATCCTCTGGAATACAAAGGATACGAAGAAAACTGAAGAAATTACAGGAAAAGACAGGGCTTTCAGAAGCAGTTGTAACAGGAAAAGCAAAGATTGACGGCCGCGAGGCGGTTATCGGAGTCTGTGATGGAAGATTCCTGATTGGCCAGCATGGGAGAGGCAGTTGGAGAGAAGATAGCAAGGGCGGTAGAACGGGCAACGAAAGAAAGACTTCCGGTCATCTTATTTGCCTGCTCCGGAGGGGCCCGTATGCAGGAGGGAATCGTCTCTCTGATGCAGATGGCAAAGACATCCGCAGCACTGAAGCGCCACAGTGATGCCGGACTTCTTTACATCAGCGTACTGACCGATCCCACGACTGGCGGAGTAACCGCAAGCTTTGCGATGCTCGGGGATGTGATCCTGGCAGAGCCAAAAGCTCTGATCGGGTTCGCAGGCCCAAGAGTGATCGAGCAGACCATCGGCCAAAAGCTTCCGGAGGGATTCCAAAGAGCAGAGTTTTTACTGGAACATGGATTTCTGGATGCCATTGTTGAGCGCCCTCAGATGAAAGAGACACTTTCTAAGATTCTTGCACTTCATGAGGTAGGAGAAGGAACAGGATTTAATAGAAAAAATGTGATGTGGAACTGACATCAGGGGCGGAAGGAAGATGAAAAATTAACCGCATGGCAGAGAGTAGAACTTTCAGACGCAAAAAGACCGGCCGGTAGGCAGTGATTACATTGACGCACTCTTTACAGATTTTGTAGAATTTCCACGGAGACCGGTATTTCGCAGATGACAAAAGCTATCATCGGTGGCGTTGCAAGATTCCATGGCACGCCGGTAACAGTGATTGCACAGGCAAAGGGAAGAAATACGAAGGAAAATATCGAAAGAAACTTTTGGTATGCCATCAGCCGGAGGGATACAGAAAAGCCTTAAGACTTATGAAACAGGCAGAGAAATTCTCTCGTCCGGTCATCTGTCTTGTTGATACACCAGGAGCATTCTGTGGGACTCGGAAGCAGAAGAACGCGGGACAGGGGAGAAGCCATTGCCAGAAATATCTATGAGATGTCCGGATTAAGGGTTCCGGTTGTTTCAATCATCATTGGAGAAGGCGGAAGTGGCGGAGCACTTGCGATGGCCACTTCAGATGAAGTATGGATGTTGGAAAATTCCATCTATTCCATCCTCTCACCGGAAGGATTCGCAAGTATCCTCTGGAAAGACAGCTCCAAGGCCAAAGAAGCAGCAGAAGTGATGAAATTGACGGCAGAGAAATCTGAAGGCACAGGGAATTGTAGAGCGTGTCTTTGCAGAGCCGGAGGAATATATCGTTCAGAATATGGATGTTGTGATCATGCAGATGGATGAGGCAATCGAAGAATTTTGATGAAATATAAAAGAAATTTGTCAGAGCAGGAGTTAATAGAACATAGATATGAGCGTTTCAGGAATATGTAATATGGAGCAGAGTAAATCACTGCTATATATCATAAAAAACGATGTATTTTACAGGCAATGTTTATGGACGAACAGATTCTATAATAGAGTGAGGAAAAATATATGAAAATACAACCACTGAAAATAGGAACAAAGACAGCAAAAGTTCCAGTCATTCAAGGTGGTATGGGGAGTTGGTATCAGCCTTGGGAAATCTTGCTGGAGCAGTTGCAAAGGAGGGCGGCATAGGGATCATCTCAAGCCGCTCAGCCTGGTTTTTAGAGAAGAAGATTTTATAAAAGATCCATTAAAAAAGCGAATTTAAGAGCGATAAAATCAGAGTATGAGAAAGCAAGAAAGATTGCATCGGACGGAATCATTGGATTCAATCTGATGGTTGCCATGGAGCACTATGAAGAATATGTGCATGCGGTGGTAGAAGCAGGAGCAGATCTGATCGTATCGGGAGCGGGACTTCCGACGGATCTTCCGAAATATGTGGGTGAGTCAGACATCTTACTCGCACCGATCGTATCGACTGCAAAATCGGCAAATGTGATATTAAAAATATTGGGACAAAAAATACCACAGAATCCCGGATCTGGTTGTGATCGAAGGACCGCTCGCAGGGGGACATCTTTGGATTTCATGAAGAGCAACTGGAAACGTATGGTATAGATGCTGGGGCAGAAGACTATGTAAAATGCCGAACTTCCTACGAAAAAGAAATCATAGCCATCATGCAGGTCATTCATACATTTTCGGAAAAATATGGAAAAAGATTCCCTGTTGCGATGGGGGGAATTCATGACAGTGAAAGCAGGCGCGTGCATTTTCCTCGGAGCAGATGCCATACAGGTGGCGACAAGATTCGTTACAACAGAAGAATGCGATGCAGATATCCGCTATAAAGAAGCCTACCTGAATGCAAGAAAAAAGAAGACATCGTGATCGTAAAAAAGTCCGGTGGGGAATGCCGGGACGTGCAATCTTGAATCCATTTATGAAAAAAAGTAAAAAGAACTGGGGCGTATTGCACCGGCGCATTGTTTTCAGTGTTCTGAAGCATTGTAATCCGGGAACCACGCCGTATTGTATCACTCAGGCACTGATCAATGCGCAAAAAAGGAAAGATAGATGATGCGTTACTTTTTCTGTGGAGCGTATGCATATCAGGCAACTCATCTGAAACTGTAAAAAAGAAGTTATTGATTCTCTGATACCAGAAAGGGTATAATAAAAAAAATAAGAGTAAAGAATGAAGAGTTAAAGTGAAGGAAATTACAGAAGATGGGAATGGATGATGCATATAAGATGATCAATCAGACACTGGTCAGTCTGATCAATGAAATATGGGAAACTGGAAGAAAAGGCAATCATTACGGATGAGTTCAAAGACCTTACGAATAATGATATGCATGTGATCGAGGCAGTCGGACTTGGCGACGGGAATAATATGTTTCGATTGCCAGAAAGCTTAATATTACCGTAGGATCCCTTACGACGGCCATGAACAGTCTGGTGAACAAAAAAGATATGTAGAGCGTCATCGCAGCGAAGAAGACAGAAGAGTCGTTCTTGTCAAGCTGACAGAAAAAGGTGTGAAGGCTTACCACCATCATGAAGATTATCACAGACAGATGACACAGGCCATTCTGGATAAACTGGATGATACCGAGCTTCCCGGTGCTTGTAGCGCGGCGCCGCCGA
>VOFK01002525.1_pt1 | contig 25709 bp, 57 predicted proteins | sample 5384121 | NCBI WGS metagenome assembly VOFK01 (sample SAMN12384730, study PRJNA508395) | human gut metagenome | isolation source: healthy gut J | host: Homo sapiens | reverse complement strand
TTCAGCCGATTCCATGCAACAAAAGAAACTTGCCAATGCTACTCCCTTATTTTTCCCACTGACTTTTTCAATCGAATCTATAAATTCCAATAATTTTAATCGATATCCTTCAATTTGATTGTCACTAAACTCTCTTGCCCGTTCTGAAAAAGAGTCTAACAATGTAGAAATTTTTCCTTTGTATCCCGTCAATTCAAACTGGTTATCGGTTCCTTTTATATAATAACAATCAACCGCACACATTCTCAAAAGTGTCTCAACATCTTTGCTTTCTTTATTCACTTCTGTTATTTTATTATTATATAAAAAATTCTCCATTTTTTGAGTTATCATTAATGTCATACAACATTTCATAAAATTTACAGCCATAAATTCCATTTCTCAGTTCCTGACTTGACAATGGAGTTCCACCAATATTTAAATTTTGCAAATATTTTATGTAAGGTTCTTTCTTTGTATTCTTTACTATCTACATTAATTTCCACCAATGTAATTGGAGAAAAATCGATCTTGCGTTTTACCCGGTCACTGATGTTTTGATAGGTAATATCAATGATCTGCGTCTTTCCATTTTTCCCCTCAGACTCCATCTGATACTTCTTTTCTTTTAAATCACAGCTTTCCAGGTAATCCCGAAATTTTATTGATCCATCGTTTGCTTTTCTGACATCAATAAATGCATTTCTTTTTCTTTCCTAAAAATTTCCCAATATAATAAAAATACAGACTCAGGACCCTCTGTTGTCCGTCTAAAATAACCACCTGCTGTTCTGCATTTCGGTAACCATAAATAGGCGGAATCGGCATTCCCCGAACCAGAGAAATCGCAAGCTGCTCTGCCTGTTCTTCTGTCCAATGATACATTCTCTGAAAATCCGGGATCACATAATCGCCTCTTTCCAGACCGAACATCAGCGAACTAAACGACAATTGTGTTGTTGCCGTCTGGATCATCACATTCTCTACTACTTCTATATCTTTTGCAGTCTCTATTGCCTCATCATATACTGTCTCTTTTTTTTCTTCTTTCATACGAACCCCATTTAAAAAATTTCTAAAAACAAAAAGCTATGAATATTATAACCTATCCATAGCTCATTGAAAAGTCGATGTTTATTTTATCTTTCGCGCCGGTACACCAACAACCGTACCTGCTTCCTCCACATCCCGCACAACAACGGCTCCCGCACCGGTACGCACATGATCCGCAATCGTAATTCCCTGAATCACCTTTTGTGCCAAGACCAATGTCACCGTGGCTTCCAATGTGTACTGCACCTGCCAGCTTCACATCCGGTGCCAGCGTGACATAATCGCCCAATCTGCCATCATGGCAAACCATTGCTCCGATATTTAAAAATACAAAATCTCCCATCCGGACATTGGTGGATACTCTTGCATCCATGCTGATGATACAGCCCTGTCCCAGTTTTACATCCGAACAGACCTCTGCTCCGTGGAGAATGATGTTCGGAAAATGAATATAGGGATTCTTCTGTAATTTGTGCGCGATCTTTTGTCGAAGCGCAGGGTCTCCCACTGCAATTGCAACGTTAATATCTCTTGTCTGTTGCAACAGAAAGTCATCATTTCCGAGATAAGGAATGGTTCGGTTCCCTATTGTGACGGATGTTCCGGTGGAGTTATATCTACATATCCTGAAATCTGCCAGTCCGGCATCTGCCATGCGAGTTCACGCATACAGCCGCCGGAGCCGGCGAGAATGATTTTGTGGTTTCATATTTCTTACCCCGCACTGCCTCACATAAAACCTTCGCCATATAATCCAGCTTCGCATCCGTCATCCCCGGATACACCCCCGATCCAGAAACTGTTCTCCATAATATGATCCGTCACATGCAGATCCCCGACCACACGATAGCCTTCATAACTTTTACGCATCTCATCAAAACAAGGCTGTTTGATCAGATTACCGGAAAACAGCATGCGTGTCTGTACACCATGGGATTCCAGATACTGTACCACATGATTTTTATCCACACCTTCGCGGCAGGTAATGAAAAACCAAACCACGATGGCTTTGAATTTTGACAGGCTTCCGGCAGAATCAGTCGGTCCTCTACTGCTGATAACTGCGCTTTCAGCCGCTCAAAATTTTCCCGCCGACGCTCTACAAACTGTGGCAGTTTCTTAAGCTGTGCACATCCGATCGCTGCCTGCAAATCCGTTGCCTTTAAATTATAGCCAAAATGAGAGTATACATACTTGTGATCATATCCCAGTGGAAGTTCCCCATACTGTTTATCAAAACGATGACCACACAGATTGTCCTTTCCGGACGGACACATACAGTCCCTCCCCCAGTCGCGCAGGGAACGGATAATCTTATGCAACAAAAAGGGTTGTCGGTATAAACTGCACCGCCTTCGCCCATCGTCATGTGATGTGGCGGATAAAAAACTCGACGTACCGATATCACCGATGCTTCCGTCTTTCTCCACACTCCATCCATGCAATACTCACTTCCAAGGGCATCGCAGTTGTCCTCTATCAGCCAGAGCCCATGTGCATCGCAGAACGAACGGATTGCTTTCAGGTCAAACGGATTTCCAAGCGTATGTGCAATCATAACTGCCTTTGTCTTCTCACTCAGTGCCTCTTCCAACTGGCTTACATCCAGATTATACTGTGGAATTGTCAGATCCAAAAAAACACGGAACTGCACCATATTGCAGATATGGAGTAACCGTGGTCGGAAAACCTGCCGCAACCGTGATGATTTCATCCCCACGCTTCACACGCCGCTCTCCCAGAAGTGGAGAAGTCAGTGCCATAAACGCCAGCAGATTTGCCGAAGACCCGGAATTGACAAGCGAACAAAAACGCACACCAATATAATCCGCAAGTTCCTTTTCAAACTGTTCTGTATATCTGCCTGAAGTCAACCAGAATTCCAACGCACTGTCCACAAGATTATACATCTCATCCTGATCGTATACCCGGGCAGCATACGAAATGCGGTCTCCTTCCCCTAAAGTCTTCTTTTTTTCGCATGAAACGCCTGATAATATCCTTCTACCATGGAAAGAATTTCTTTCCGTGCTTCTTCCTCTGTTTTATGTTCAAACATCACTTTTTCCTTTCCGTTCGTGGCAGTTACACCTTCCATGGTGCGTTTCCACTGTCCCAAAGCTTCTGTAAATATTCCCGATCATGAATGTTATCCATCGGAGACCAGAAGCCCATATGCTTATATGCCGCCATCTGCCCATCTGCGGCAAGCCGTTCAAACGGCAACGTCTCTAACATGGTACTTCCATCGCCCAGATACGGATATACTGACGGCTCCATCACCATAAATCCGATATTCACCCACGCCTGATCCGCGCGTGCCTTTTCTTTAAAAACCGAGCACCTGACTGCCGGTATCGTCCAGACGCAATGCTCGAAACGCCCTTCCGGCTGTGTTGTGGAAATCGTCACCGTCTTTCCCTGCTTTTTGTGAAATGCGATAAGCTCCCGGATGTTTACATCTGACACCCCATCTCCATAAGTCAGAAGAAACGGTTCTCCACCGATGTAATCGCGCACCTTTAAAATACGCCCCGCGGTAAGTGTTTCCAGTCCGGTATCCACCATGGTCACTTTCCATGGCTCGCTGTTCTTTTTAAGACCTGCACCTGCTGATCCTTCAGGCGAATTTCCAACTGGCTGTTATTCTGATAATAATTGACAAAGTATTCCTGATCATATGCCCTTTTGTACCCACAGCATATGATAAATTCGTTAAATCCATAAGAGGCATACTGCCGCATAATATGCCACAAAATCGGTTTCCCGCCAATCTCAACCATCGGCTTTGGACGCAGCCGGGATTCTTCGCTGATGCGGGTGCCCTTACCCCCTGCTAAAATCACTACTTTCATATCACATCTGCCCTTTTTCGCTGGTCATCTCTAAAAACTCGTTGATCTGTGTCTCCATGCATGCGCGGATATCCCCATGCGCTGCATATACCCGCGTCCATTCCACGGTTTTTTTCAATTGCCGTGCGGATATCCCAGCACGGTTTCCAGCCCAGTGCATACTTGATATGCGAGCAGTCCAGCTTCAGAAATTTTGCCTCATGTGGAATTCCTTCTTCACAGACATTTTTCCATTTCAGATCATGGTCCATGCCCTGCAGAATAAATCTGCAAGCGCGCCTACAGTGACACAGTCGGCTTCTTCCGGTCCCACATTGTAATATCCTGCTTTTTCGTGCTCCATCGCCTGTGCCGCCGCAATCTGCATATATGCTGCCAACGGCTCCAGCACATGCTGAAATGGCCGGATCGAGTATGGATTCCGGATGATAATTTCTTCCCCCCTGCAATGCAGATCTCACACAGTCCGAATAATGCGATCCCTGGAAAAATCTCCGCCGCCGATCACATTTCCTGCTCTTGCCGTCGAAACCGCAATTCCTTTTTCATCCAAAAATGATTTTCTATAACTGTGCGTCACCAGCTCGGAACAGGATTTGCTGTTGGAATACGGATCAAAGCCATCAAGCGGCTCATTCTCGCGGTAGCCCCACTCCCATTCTTTATTTTCGTATACCTTATCCGTAGTGACATTTAAAACAGACTGTACCCCCGGGGTGTTTCGCACGCATTCCAGCAGATTTACTGTCCCCATGACATTTGTCTCATATGTATATACCGGCTGCTCGTAGCTTGTCCGCACAATCGGCTGTGCCGCCAGATGAAATACAACCTGCGGCTGATACGTGTGAAAAACTTCCTGCAAGTGTGCCCGGTCACGAATGTCTCCCCTCTACAGAAACCATCCTCGCTGCCGCACCGGAACAGTCAAATAATACGGCATCTTTTTCCGGTGGCAGCGCATAGCCAACCACTTTTGCGCCTGCCATCTCCAGCATCACACACAGCCAGCTTCCCTTAAAACCGGTGTGTCCTGTCACCAGTACCGTTTTCCCTTTGTAATATTCCAACCACTTCATTTGTTTACCCTCCATGGTTCTCTCTATCTCCATCTTCCATGATGAAGCTTAATCTTCCCACACCTTCCACGGTGCTTTATGCTGTGCCCATAAGTTTTCCATCCAGGTCTTGTCACGGATCGTCTCAACCGGTGACCAGAAACCTTCATGGCGATAAGTCTGAACCGGCTCATGTGCTGCCAGACAATCCATAAGCGACAATGCAAAATGATTCTCCTGATTTTCCTTAAGGTAATCAAATGCGCGCGCTTCAATACCATACTGCAGGCATTTACCCAGGAATGTTTCTGCTTTTTTCCCTGCTTTGTGCCGATATAACAGCCCTGCTCATTGAGCGCAAGGATCTCATTTCGACCGGTCGGATGTGCAATTGCCACTGTAGCAAGCGACTGCTGCCTGCAATGACTTTCTATCATTTCCTGTATGGCAATGTCCGACAGACAATCTCCGTAAGCCACCAGAACCGGCTCATCTCCTGCCAGCTCACGCACCATGATCAGACGCTCCATCACCGAAGACTGCAGACCGGTATCCACAATAGAAACCTTCCAGTCCTCGGTCTGTTTTCTATGTATTTCCACTTCATTGGTCTGTAAATCCACTGTGATGTCAGACTGGTAGATATAAAAGTTCATGAAGTAATCCTGATCACTTCTCCTTTGTATCCGGTACAAATGATAAAATCATTGTATCCATAATACGCATATTGCTTCATAATGTGCCAGAGCATCGGCCGTCCGCCGATCTCTGCCATCGGTTTTGGCATCTTTTCGTCCTCTTCGATGAGGGTACTTGGAAGACCTCCTGCTAAGATGATTACTTTCATATTGTCTGTTCTCCATGATCAAATATACTTTCCGTCAAAAAAAAGCAATCTTCATATTAGAAGAAGCCTTAAAAAAATTCTGGAACATATCATTGATTTCCTCGTTTAATTCATCCCATTTATTATCCGGGTTGAGCGTCGGCAACGCCGCATCTGCATAACTTTCATTATACTTGTGTTTGAATCCATCAAAACCAGCCAGAGAAACTTTCTGTACATGAAGCTTGTCCAGCAGCCGAAGCGCATTGATTACCGCATTATCAAAATGCTCCCATCCGCGCTTAATCACACGGTTAAAATTGACAATCATTTCTTTTTTTCTTCCGGGCTCGTCTTGATATTGGATAACAAAATCTTCTGTACTTCGCCAAACTGTTTTGGATATACTTCTTTCGCATAATTATAGCGAACGGTATTCATCAGATACACAAATAGTCAAAGGTATAATTCGATTGATTGCATTGATTCCGATTACAATGGCATTGGTTTTCTGAATATATTCTGTAATCTGCTTCCAGTCTGTACTGCTGGTTTTTCCCAGGTGCAATGAGAACTACTTCCCGATTTGCCAGTGCATGCTCTAACTGCTCCATTACCGCATCATCATCCACAATCCGGTTCTGATTCTCGAGATATTTTTCCTCCAGCAGATCATAGTCATATTTCCGCCGTTCTTCCGGTGACAGGGATTCAATGATATTTCGCATATCAAGCGCATTCGTTCTATGATTTTTCAATAAATAAGCAATATTATTTACATGACAGCAATACATTCCTGCAATAAAATACGGTGTCGAATACCCCCATGTATAGTTTTTCCTGAAAATACTGCATATACATGTCGATCGCATCCATGATCTGATTCATATCATAATCACCATGCTGCTTACGGTTTAAGTAATTTGCGACCAACTCTGTCGTTGCATTTCCTGCACCACGTCCCATGCCGCACAGACTAGAATCCACAATACAGCCTCTTTTTTGAATCCTTAAGCAGTTCAACAAAATGCATCGTCAATGCAAAGGAAAGCTGCTGGTTATTATGAGAATGAAATCCCAGCTTGATCCCAGCATCCAGCTCACAGTCTAAGACCTGTACGATCCGCTCTAAATCTTCCTGATACATTGCTCCAAAGGTGTCAACCACCGATACTGCAACCGGATGTACCTGATTCATCTCTCTTGCAAGATCAATCAAATCTTCCTCGGAATAGGCAAGTGTATTTGCTGCCTGAAAATAGACCTGATAGCCCTTGCAATTTCTTTTCCTACCGTAATTCCTTTCCTTATGCTTTCCATGTGGGAAAACAACCCGGATCGCATCTAAGACGTTCCATCACACTGCGGCAGATAGGACAGGTCATATCTGTCCCAGTCGATCATTGCAACATAGGTCGTATGCGTTCTTCTCTTTAACAGATATTGTTTCCAGATCCTCCGGCACATGGTAAAAAGGAAGTGCCTTCCTCATGTGGTGCATTCTTCAGCCATCCACATTCGATAATATCCACTCCGGCATCCTGTAACTTCTTGATCATTCCCTTGATCGCCGGCACTCCGAACTTCGCATCTACGATATAAGCTCCGTCACGAAGCGTACAATCCAGTAATTGCATTTTCTTCATATGCTATTCCACCCCCCTATAGAATCACAATCTCGTTTCTATATATCTGCCCAATTTCTAAACTTCTCTCCATGCATACAATACAGTTCCGGAAAGATCAGTCGCATGATGTCTGACGGCAAACTTATAATCCGGTACAATTTCTTTTACCAGTAATGGTACACTATAAAGATCAATCGAACTATGATAAATACAAATAGCTAACAGTGGTCTGTTTGCCTGAATACTCTTTTTAGCTCCCTGTAACATACGATATTCAAAGCTTTCAATATCTGCTTTCAAAAAGGTATATGGTTCTTTCAGATATTCATCCAGGCAGATAACATCACAGTCTCCTTCAGCTTCATAATTGGTGATCTTAGAGCCAATTCCATCATTGTTCTCATATCTGGAAAAACAATTTTTCCCATTTTATCTGCAACTGCACAATTATGTATAACAATCTGGGAATCTGATAATCCATATTCATGATTCAGCCGTGCAATGTTCTTCTCTAACTTCTGGTAATTAATCCGGTCTGCTTCAAATGCAATAATCTTTTTAAAATTGTTACCTTTCACTTCACAATACCTTTCAATCGTATCTCCGATATAAGCTCCACAATCGACAAATATCTCATCTTTATTACTGCGTTTAAAAGAATCTAATACAAAATAATCCTCTGTCCTGTTAAGTGGATAGCGTGTCCTGCATCCTGTAACACGCCACTGTATAATCCCTGCATATACTTCTCTTTGACTTTTCATCCCCGAGTGCATCATAGCAGGCTAAAACCTCATTTGCATGATTCTTTAAAATCACCCTCATCCAGGTAATAGTTTTCAATCTTCCTTTTATCCAGTTCTGTTTTTTACACTATGCAGAACTTCTTCACGGATACTGCAGATAAGGACACATACATCTTCTATATTGTATAATGTTTCCGGCTCACAAATCTGTTTTGTTCCAATCGTATTTCCCTGTTTTTTCGGATCTGAATCCACATATCCTTCAATTACAAATCCTTCCTCTTCCAGTCTCGATAGTCCCTGCTGGTATAAAACAGCTGTATCACCGGCACCCCAGATCCATAAGTGCTTATTCGAAAGCTCTCTCTTTTCTTCTGTCAGTAACTTTTCTATTATTTCTCTATTTGTATCCATATAAATCCTCCCTATAAAATTACAATCTCGTTTTCGGTATGCATATCCTCTAACTGCTTTTTTTGATCTGCGCACTATAGAGCATTGAACAGATCACTACCGTACCATGCTTGTCCAATAAATACTCCGGTGCATAGATCAGACGTCCATACATCTCACGCCCTGCTTTGATCCGGTTGTTATCGACAAATCCAAGGACTTACAATTGCCTAATGCCGTAGTCGCAAGAAGGCTCATCACATAAGAACCGGTTCCCCCAGATGAATAACTCCTTCTCCTGCTTCTGTAACTGTCCGACCTTCGCTTCAATCTGTGCCTGACGTTCCTGCTGCCGGCTCAGATACCGTCTGACTGCTGCCTCTGTTTTCTCATCCCTCTTCCGCATGAGTTCTTCCGTCGTCTTCTTATAGACCTGTATCAGATCTGCTCCCAGCCTCTTTTGATCTACACGCTTTAACTGATACTGCGCCATCAGGGTGTCTAGGAAAATCCTCGGAAAAATAATTGATATGCTCCAGATTAAAGTAATTCGGAATATTGCAGGTATCTTCCGCAATCAGCGAATAATCGGGAACACTTAACATAAAATATCCACCCATCCGCAGTAACGCTGCGATATTCGCAATTCCTCTTTGCGGAAGAAGCAGATGCTCTGCTACCTCAAATAAGAATACTGCATCATATTTTCCCTGTTCGTCCGATGCAGGATCAGCATAAATATTCGTCACATAGGCATTCACACCTGCCTTCTGTAACCGCTCAACGCTTTCCCCGGATGGATCGGTGGCCGTGATCCTAGCATATCCATTTCGTTTTAACGCTATGGCATATCTTCCGTTGCCGGCTCCTAATTCTAACATCACCGAATCCTTCGTCAGATACTTCTCTAACAGTTCTTCCATCCAGTCATAGCGTTCGCTGTTGTCATCCTTGCTGTCATCACCGTAGAAGTTTGCAATGTGTATAATACCAGTCATAATCTTCCATAGATGCTGCCGTATCCGCATAGACCATTCCACAGTCTGCACACGCTACGACATCATATTGCGCCGGAAGATGATAATCCTCCGGTACGTTCATTTTTTATGTTCTGAATTACGGTCTGTTTTGTTCCCTTACATACCGGACATGCTCTCATGTTCTATCCTCCAATATTATTCATGAAGCCTTCGTGATGCATCTGTCAGGCACCCATAATAATATCTTCCAAATCCTGCTTTATCCATTAAGTTTCCTACTGTTCCAATATCATATTCTTCCCGATAAAATTGAAATGTTTTTCCATCATAGGTTGCAAAAAGCCGCCCTATTATCCCCATCTCTTGGCTGTCCTACTGAACCAGGATTACAGTAAACTCCTGTTTCAAATTCTTTATATTGCTGAATATGTGTATGTCCTGACACAAATACCTTTGCATCCATATTACCAAAAATACTCATTTGTAGGTTCCAGATACTCATCAATCGGATTTATCCAGCCTCCATGAACCATAGATATACCCTTATAATTCATAATAACAGGGAAACTACTGATCCATTCTTTGTTTTCCCTTGTAATGACTTTTTCTTTGATATTCCAGACAATCATTTACACTTTGTGATCTTAAGCACCGGCTTCCTGATGTCATATACCAGTCATGATTTCCCATAACACATTTCACATTTCTTTCTCGTAACGCATCACAGCACTCATTCACCTGTGAATAATAGCCTACAACATCCCAAGACAAAATATTTTTTTATTTCTAATTGTTCGATCTTTTTTTAAAACAACTTTCAGTGCTTCGTAATTTCCATGTACATCAGAAATTATCGCTATCATAGATAATAAAATCCTCCATATATCTGATTGCTTTTCCCGTTTTTATTGATGGTTGTATAATTTTCTTATGATCCAGAAAATAATCAATGCACATCTGACTCTCATTATATCCAAAAAGCCGTTCTTATGGATGTAGCAGACGATATTCTGGGATTTATCTCTAATAATTTCCATGCTCCCTGGTGCTTTCGGAACTGGAAATTCGTTGGTCCGACCGGTCGAAATATGACAGCTAATTCTTGCAAAATAGCCTTTATATTCTTATCTTCTATCACAGATGCAGCCTCAGTAAATCCCTGTTTGGAAAGCTTCCGCTTCATTCCGATAGATGCACATAACTGGCTGTCATCATCAAAAAAAGGCCGACACTGTATACTCTTCGTCATCTGTTCCTACAATCTGCTGAACCATTAACTTTTCACCAATATCACTTAGAAATGGTTCACATTCACTTGCAAAATGAATTCTTACAATACCTTTTTGATCCAAAACCACATCGCGGCTTCAAAAGTAACGGAAAACTCTGATCTTCTATGCTTAAAGACGTATCTATTGCATACTGCGGCTTATATCTCTTTAATTTCTCATAAAACTTCCATTTATCCAGACACAATTCTATCAATTCAGGATTATTTAACAGAACCTTAACACCCGCCTGTTCTAAATATTCCCGATTCTTATTCCAACAAGACATATCTGCTTCTATTGCAGGAATAATCATATTTATATCATACTTTCTTATAGTTTCTAATAACCATGGAAGATATGTTTTGTCTGCTGTTAATGGTGCCATCTCTACAACATCAGAAAAACATTCTGCCGGTGAATCCTCATAATATAGTTGTCCCAATTAACCGATAGCCTGATTTTTTTTTAGTGATTTTAATATTCCATAGCCAACAATGCCAGATGCTCCTGACACCAATATCGTATATTTCTTCATCTATATTTGTTCCACCTGTTCTCTCAATCTGGCAAATTCCTCTTCTGAGAATTCGGGCTGCTGTGTATATATATTCTCACCTGGTTCTGAACTCGTAATCTGCTTAACAGGTAACTTAATTTCTATCATAACAGTCTCTTCACTTTTTAAATGCTTTTCCAGATGCGGAAAATCTACATTATCTTTTATTTCTAAATAATCAAAGTCAAATGCCTCTGCTAAGTTACGAAAATCCGGTGCTGAATAGCCTTCAACAGAAGCATAATACCGCTCTTCCAAAAAGATTTTCCTGCAATTTTCTGATCAGCCCAAGACACTGATTATTAAATACAATAATTTTTTAATGGGATTCGCTCTCTTTTTAATTGTCTGTAATTCCTGGAGGTTCATCATAATCCCTCCATCGCCATTGATAGAAATGATCTGTCTGTTTTTTGAAGCGTAATATCCTCCAATCGCAGCCGGCAATGAATATCCCATGCACGCTAAGCCTGCCGAACACAAAAAATATATTATTTTTTCTTAGAAACAATGATTGTGCGCATACAATCTGGTTTTGTCCCACATCTGAAGTAATTATGGCATCTTCATCAAATAGCCTTGAAATTTTTTCTAAGATCTGATTTGCCTTCATTTCTTCATTATCACATGTTTTTTTTGAACAATCTTCCTTTTCCAGTCCTTTAATACCTGAATCCACTTATCATACGAGTGTTTTTCGAATCTTTTTTCCCAGTGTGGAAGAAAAAATCCTCTATTTTTTTGCCTGAATAGATAATACATTATCCGTTTTTCTTCCTAATTCATTCGGATCCACATCAATTTGAATAATTTTAGCATTCGGTGCAAACTGGCTCTTATTGTAACCCATCTGTCTTTCATCCAGTCTTGAACCTAAAACAATTAATAAATCACAACATAATATCGCTATATTCGCCCACTGATTGCCGTAAGATCCCAGAAAACCAATATAGTTTTTCTTCCTCGTGAGAATATACATCCAACCCCCTCATGGTAGCCACTACCGGAATACCTGATCTTCTCAGAATGCCTTGCAGTTCATGTTTTGCATTTTGGCATCCTCCGCCAATCAGAACAATCGGCCTGCGTGATTGCTTCAACATTTCCACAAACCGGCCGACATCCATTTCTTTTTCGAAGGGGCTTTCACAGGAATAATTCTCTATTTTTTCAACTTCTATCTCTTTGCGTTGAATATCATAGGGAATATCTACTAATACCGGTCCTTTTCCTTTCCTTCATTTGCAATATAAAATGCTTTTTTTCAAGCTGTCTGCCAATATCATTCTCATCCTCAATATAAATACTGGCTTTTGTAACAGAATCTGCTAGTTCTACGATATTTAATTCTTGAAATGCATTTTGCCGAATTGCATCCGATGACTTGCGCCCAAGTGTATGAACATTTCCGGTGATAAATACACATGGAATAGAATCATAGTACGCATTTGCCAGACCATTTATTAAATTAACTGCACCCGACCATACTAGATGCTACTGCTACACCGGTTTTTCCCGTAACCTGTGCATATGCATTTGCAGCGAATGCAGAAGCCTGTTCGTTATAAGATTGTATATATTGTATACTTTTTTTGTCCTGCATATGGAATCAATAATATCCGCAATGCTTCCACCTGTATACCCAAAAACCTTATCTATTTTCATCTGTTCAAGCTTGTATGCTATATAGTCTGACAGCTTCATTTTTCCCCACTTTACTCAATCTTTAATTCTGCGTATCCAAATCCTCTTTACCAAAATCATTGCCACAATAAAACATATAGTACTTATCTCCTATTTTAGATACATGTGGATAGGCTATCATTTTACTGTCCCAGCCATCTTTGGATAATTCAATTCCAACCATAGAATCATCTCTTGTCCAATTATATAAATCGTCTGAATATGCATAACCCATGGCATAACCCTTTCCTAATGTATGCCTAAAATCCAGACCATATCTATAGCAGAAAAACATATGATACCTATTGTCAATTTTGATAATCGCTGCGCTTGTCTGGCTTTCATATTCTACCTTAGGCTCAATGATAGGTCTTGGATCTCTGTTCCAATGAATTCCATCCTTTGAGATTGCATGAACCAACAGATATTGGGATTCCATCTTCTCTTCTCCCTGCAGCCATCTTTGACCTGACAGATAAAACATATGCCATTCATCATCTTTTTACACGATATACCTGCGGACACGCATGCAGATACGGTTCATCCATTGTCGGTAGATAACCGGTCCATTCTTTCCAACCTTCTCAAATGTCTCTGCATCTGTTCCTTTTGCAAGACCTATTTCCCAGCTATATGGTGTGCTGACTGCACGTGTCCAGCCACAAAAATACAAATAATATTCATTTCCCACTTTTACAATACTGTTAGGCATTGAACCAAATTCATCAAACTCTCCAATATTGCCAAGTTTCATCATAGGCTTGTCAGCAACTCGTATCACATGCTTCAAATTATCTTTTTCAAGATCTACCCATCCGCCGTATGCTCTACTCATTCCATCTTTGTATGCCTCTCTTGTTGAAAAAATACACTCTTATGAAATCTCCAAAATCATAAGTAAATGGACACTGTGCATGGCTATACATCCATTCTGAATGACCATTTGGTGAGAAGATCAATCCTTTTTTTTCCCATTTAAACATTATCGCTCGTCCTCCATTTCTTCCTCTATGCTCATCATAAATTCAATTCATATGCATTTAAAAACTGCTGTATTGTATCAGCACTACTATTCATCAGCACATCTATAATTGATAAATTACCTACAAACTCTTCCGGCTTTTGCTTATAAAAAATTTCATTCTGTTTCACATCCAGAAAATATAATTGCAATCTGTTTTCTTCAAAAAAGCACTATGCTGATATAACTTTCTTCCACCACATGGATTAATATATATATCTGCTTTTTTCCTTTTTACAGATCTCAATAATTCTGTCTTGTGCCTTTAATGATGCATCCTTCTCTATCTGTGAGGATCTTTTTAGATTCGTCTGTATGTCCAGATAGTGATTTATTTTTTTGTATACTGTACATTATAAATTCTGTCAGATCATCTTCCGGATTACCAATGATATCTTCAAGAAGCGGCATCACCTCTGCATAGTAATTCGATTTATGGTATGCATTTTGAATGGTTGCCAAAAAACTTCCGCTTATCTTCGTCACTAAAATTTAGTTTTGTTTCCATGATCAGTTTATTTTGTGAGGCTTTCTGGATCGGCACTGTAAACCGATGACTTTTTTACCATTTAACAAAATATTATTCCGATTTACGTATCCCCGCATAATATAATTTACATCATCCAGCAAAACAAATTCATCTACCGCATAAATAAGCTGCCAATAACCAATGTATGGAAAAAGGTATGGCTGCATAATTGCAATCTTCATTTTATCTCTCCCCTCCGGATCAATCGGATAATTCTATCCATTTGCTTTTGTTCCATGTCCTCATAAAACGGCAGTACTAAAACCTTCTCTGACAAACTTCTTGCATTCTCCAGCTTGGCATTCCTGTACTTGTTCCGAAAACATGCCTGATCAGCCGTTGCCGGATAAAAAATACTTTCGTGCATAAATATCATTCTGTTTTAACAGATCATATACTTCATTTCGTGTTTTTCCATATACTTTCTCGTCGATAAGAATAGGGAAATAAGCAAAATTTGAATTTGCCCATTCATTTTTTGGAAAAAGTATATTCCTTTTACATCCTCCAGATGTTTTTTATAATAATCATAACAAGCTTTTCTGCTTTCTAACGATTTATTTAAAGGTTTCAGATTACACAATCCCATAATTGCGCAGAATTCATTCATTTTGGCATTTGCGCCCACATCTGTTATACCAATTCCTCTCCACGGATGCCAAAATTTTTTAAATTATACAACTTTTCATATAATTTATGATCTGAAAAAAAATAACCGCACCGCCTTCAATGGTATTAAAAACTTTCGTTGCGTGAAAACTGAATACCGAGGCATCTCCGTAATTTCCGATTCCCTTTCCTTTATATTCCACACCAAATGCATGTGCTGCATCATAAATAACTTTCAGTCTGTATTTATCAGCTATCTTTTGTATTTCCTCAATATTACATATATTTCCATATACATGCACCGGAATAATCGCCACTGTATTCTCTGTTACTAAATCTTCTATTTTAGTTTCATCTATTGTTCCATCACATAGCTTTACATCGCAAAAAACCGGTTTTTAGATGATTACGCACAATCGCATGGGTTGTCGATATAAATGTAAACGGAGTCGTAATAACCTCTGCTCCCTCCGGAAATTTGAACGCCTGAATTGCCATCTCTAATGCCATATGGCCATTTACCATAAGTGAGAGTTCCGGTACTTTCAAATACTCTTTTAACTCATGTTCTAACTCCTGATGGTATTTTCCCCATATTTGTTAACCAGTGACTGTCCCACAATGGTTTAATTGCCTCTATATACTCTTCATATGGTGGCATACTAGAACGTGTCACAAAAGATTTTTTTCGTCCATCCTTTTCCCTCTCTTCTGCATCCTATTCAAATTTACATAACATATGGTTCGCAATAATTTGTTATTTCAAATTTGTCTAACTCCTGTTTAATACTGTCTAGATTAATTGGTTGAATTGCTAATATAAAGCCTATATTCTCCTTCGATTCACATACGATCTCACTCAAATAATACACATGCTTATCTTCTATGTTGTCTACCTTCAACTGACCATCGGTAACTACATAGCCTTCAAATGGAATTTTAGCAGCATCTAGTTGTTTTTACAGATCATTGAAAGCCGGCTTGTTCCATAAATAACTATTTTAGATGATCTTTCCTGTAATCTTATATAATATCTGCACTAACATATGAGGAAGAAATTTTTTTTTTGTAATATTGCGTAATTCGTTCAATGTCCAGTTTCTTTTTTCAAGAGCTTTCCTTACTCCCTCGTCCTGTTCGATCGATGTGCAATATCCATAATAATCTGAGTCAATCTTTCGCCTTAAAATTTCATGATATTTTTTCCCTGTATAGCGGTCAAATTCTTCAAAGAACCGGATCATCTCAAGTGTGTAATTATTATAGAATGACTGATCACCCGCGACCATCTTCATATATGATCCGAAACTGACACGCGGTAAACCGACATTGGCTTGGCATAATAATAAACTTTGCCCATACTTGCGTAATATTGACGTAATGGATAGTCCATTGCATTCGTCTTTTTAAAAAAGTCTGGCATATTCCAATATAACTCTGTTCTCATAACATAGGAAGAACACGCTGGAAAATTCGATCCTAATCCTGCAAGTATTTGTTCTTTCTGCGAATATGTTCCATCCTCTGGAAAAAGTATTTAGTAATGTTTCCTCACCGGTTTCATTATTCAACTTAATTGCATTATGATAACACATGGAATAATCTTTATGTTGTTCCAGAAAATCGACCTGACATTGCAGCTTATTTTCATCTATCCAATAATCATCTCCATCCAGCATTGCAAAATATCTGCCTTTCATCTGCGGATACAGATATGTTGTCGTAACCTGACATTTACTAAACTGATTTTCTGTTTGTAAGATCGTCCGGATTTTATCTGGATATTTTTTTTTTTTCATATTCTCTTATGATCTGCTGTGTTCTATCTGTTGAAGCATCATCATGTATAACTATCTCATAATCAAAATTTGTCTTTTTGATTCAAAGCACTTTCTATCGTCTTTGCAATATATTTCTCATGGTTGTATGTTGCAATAAGTACGGAAACCATTACATTTTCATTCAAAATATGTTCCTCCCGACCCGTTCTTTTTTCTTATGTATATCTATTCTCATTGATAAACATCCCCATGACTTATGAAAATCAATTACCCTCCTGATACCTTCCTCAAATTCCACCTGCGGCTTCCATCCGGTATCTGCTATCAAATTACTGCTGTCCGCTTCCAGATGCATGATCTGATCCGGGCTGTATGGTATCTTTCCGAGTCCTTCCCCGGCATCCTCCCCCAGTTGATCACACATGATTTTGATGTATTCTTTTAAAGGTCTGGCTTTTCCACTGCCAATCGGATAAATTGCATGATTTTTTCCCATGTTTTGCAATCAGATATAAGGCATTTGCAATATCATCCATATACACAAAGTCCCATATCTGTTCCCCCTTTGAAAATGCTAAAGGGCGATGATGAAGACTATTGACGATGTTTGCAATCAAAACCGATCCATCATTATCGTACTTTCCATATCCGCTTAATACACGTGGCCAGATATGCCTCATACCATACTTGTCACATAACATCCTCGTAGCATAACAGGAGCACAGCTTCATAATCCCGTAAGCACTTTCCGGTTCACAAAACATATCTCCGGTAAGCGGTTCCTCTTTCCGTCCATATTCTGCCTGGCTTCCCACGCCAATAAATGTGTGACAGCCGAATTTATGCGCTGCCTCTACTGCATAACTTGAATACCGGACATTTTTACTCTGTTCCTCGATATTATTACGAACGGTTTTTCCTGTATTTGCCCAACCCAGATGAAAGAATACATCATAATCATTTTCTTCCGGTTCATAGTCCTTTAACTGCTCCAGTGTGTAGTGCTCGATATGCAGATGTTCATGCTCCGGTACAAAAGCGGAGCGAAAAGAATATTCTCTCTGAAACAAAAAAAAAACTTCCACATGTTCCTCTAATAATTTCTGGATCAGGGCAAGCCCGATCGGACCACTGCCACCTGTCATTACAACTTTTTTGATTTCATTCCCTTTACGTTCCATCTTCATTCTATCCTATACTGCATACAATACCGTTTCATGCTGGCTGTATGTATAATGGCGCATATAAAACCGGTATTCTGGTACCAGTTGTGTTAAATATTCAACAATACTTACCGGATCTTCACATTTGTGATATACACAAATAGCCAGCTTCGGTTTATATGTCTCTATCAATCCCTTTGCACCCATTAACGCATCTAGTTCAAATCCCTCAACATCCATTTTCACAAAAGTGACAGGCTCTGCTATAACATCATCCAAGCAGACTAACTGTACAGAATTATTTCCTTCACCTTTAACAGAAGAGCCCGCGGTACCTTGCTGATCAAATGACACGGTTCTATTTTCTTTTCCTACTGCTGCATTTATCAGTTGAATATTTTTACAATTTCTGATTTTCTACATACTCCTGAATTTTTTTTTGCAATTTTCTACATCTGGTTCAAGTGCATATATTTTCCGATATTGACCTACATGTTTTCGATAACCGTCAATACTGTCGCCTATATAAGCTCCACAGTCTACAAATACTTCGTCCTGTGTATAATGCATCTCATCTACGTCAAAATATGCATCATGGTCAACCGGAATCTTCATAAAATCATACAAATCTCCATTCCGCAGAAATTCCATTCGTCTTCGAAAAAACTTCACATGACTTTTTCATCTGAAAGCTTTCCTTCTACTGCACGGATTCTGTTCTCCGCATATTCTGTTCCAATCCATTCATATATATCTCCAATGGTGTTATGTTCTATCTTCGTTTTTATATTCATGCAGTGTGAGCATCTGTTCCACCATTCCTTCCCAATCTGGAATATCAAACAGTGTACCTCCGCTAGCTTTAACTTGCTGGCTGATGCTCTGTCTGTATGTATCACTACAAACTATAAATATGCTATCCGAGAAATCTCCAATTCGTTTTGCATTATATACCGGTATTTTTTCAATATACCTTTCTTCTTTGCAATGGTTATCCAAAATTGCCCGGATATTTGCCTTTATACCCATTTCTTTGAATGCCAGTACCATCATATGTGCTCTTCCACCAGCCGCAAACACAGCACCACATCTTTGCCATCTAATTCCTTATAACATTCATAGAATTTTTCCTTACATTGTTTTATAAATCTTTGCTTTGCATTCAAAATCTGACACCCTCTTACTTTCTCTCATTTATCTGTAATTCACTGACATCTACCCATAGACACGCCATTCTACTTCATCTCATACAACGGAATCAACATATCCTGTTCAAACTCTTCCTGTTCCAAAGGCGGATTCATATATTCCAGTGGAAGTGATTCCATCTGTCCATCCGATCGCTTATAGGACACCTGTTTTGGAAAAGCACTCAGATCAATTGAACCATCACTTCGCAAATCACTGGTTCCATCATAATCCAGTGTTTCCTTTACACGTTCCTGCAGTTCTTCATTTGAATGAATCTGTACCGTTTTTAATCCATACGCCCCTGCCACAGCCGATATCGGTGAAAGCGTCAGATGGGAATCCGCATCACAGGCCACATAATGTCCCTGAAAAATATTTTTCTGTGTTGCGTGAATCTGCGCATATCCCTGATTGTTCAACACAAAAATCTTGATTTGAAGATTCAATCGATGTATTGTTTCCAGTTCCTGAATATTCATCTGAAAACCACCATCTCCATTGACGCATACCGTTCTTCTTCTGTCACCTGCCAGACATGCTCCAATTGTTGCAGGCACACCAAATCCCATTGACGCAAGACCTTTGGTACAAAAATACACGCTGTCCCTTTTTTTACGCGAAATGTCTGCATCGACACATCAATACACGTTCCTGAACTTCCGGACACATAAATATCGTCTGCGGTCATCTGCTCTGTAATCGTATCCAGTAGTGCATATGTATTAACCAACTCTTTTTTGTGTTCTTGCTTCCTCTGTGACAATTGGATACTTCGCTTTCATCTCTTTTGCATAGTTGATCCATGGCGTATAATCTTTTTTCTGAATCTCATCTTTATGTTCCAGCAAAAGCTGCATGAATTCTTTTGCGTCCGCCTCGATTGCGAGCATGCGGTCTGACATTGATTTTTATGTAACTCATTTTTATCAATATCTACCATCACTTTATAAGCAGCTCTCGCAAAATCCATCAAAATTGTAACCGGTCTGCAATAAATTCATCCGCGCACCAATAGATAAAAAGAAATCAGAATTCTGCTGTACAAAATTTGCATACCTCTGTCCCATTCCACCAGGTCTTCCGAAAAACAGCGGATGTTCTTCTTCTATCAGATCAATTCCATTCCAGGTTGTAAGAACCGGAACCTGCAGAGTCTCTACCAGTTTTTTCAAATTCGTCCCGTCCTTCCGAAAGACGGATACCATTTCCCGCCAGCAAAACAGGGCGTCGTGCCTGATTCAATTGTGCGATTGTCTCTATTACCTGTTGTTCCAGCCGTTTTCTTTTTTCATTTTTTTCCTGTTCTGAAATTTCTGCTGGTTTCCAGCCTCTTAAGGCTGTTTCCTCTATCATGGATGCCTGTACATCCAACGGAATATCCAGCCAGATTCCGGTTCCCTTTCTTCCATGTATGGCTTCATACAACGCACGATCCAGATGATACCTGATATCCTGTGGTTCTGTTACAAGCGCTGCATATTTTGTCACCGGTTTTACCATGGAAATGATATCTACTTCCTGCATGCCCTGCTGACGAATTCCCTGTCCGTTCACCATATCTGCGCGTTTAACCTGTCCGGACAATACAATCATAGGAGTTGATTCGATGTATGCTGCAGTCACACCTGTCAGAGCATTTGTTCCTCCCGGCCCGTTGTCACCATAAGAAGTCCTGGTTTATTTGTGACTCTCGCATATGCTTCTGCCGCTATGGAACAGGCCTGTTCATGAAGGCATACCACATATTGATTTTTTTGCTGTTCCCAAGGGAGTCATTTAAGTGCATGGCACCGCCTCCCGGAAGCATGAACATATGAGGTACTCCCCAGTTGTTCCAAATATTGAATTACATAATCTGATACTTTCATCATAGACTTTGTCTCCTAAAACTTTATCCTCATCACGTACTCCAGATCAATCCTTATTTTTTTCTTCCCTTCGTAAATCCGAATGTTCTTTTAACATATCAATATAAAGATTTTGTAAATAAACCAAAAGCCGTTTCGTTGCCTGTCCATCCAAATTAAAATTCATAATTGCTTCCATACAGATCTCCACATATTCTTTTAACCGATCCTCATAATGTTCGACATCATACTTACGAACACGGGCAATGCCAAATAAGAAATCAATTTTTCCCCATTACCGCGGCCATTCCCTGCTCCAACATTTCTGCATCGTCATTGAGCATAATTTTCAGGAATTCAATTTCACCCTTCATCTGTTCGATTCTGGCCTCATAAGTTGCATATACCGGTACAATCATATCTGCATCTACATCATCCTTATATCCCCACTCTTCTTTTGCCATGGAATCCTGCTCATCAATCAGTTCAACCGGTTCTTGCATGTAATCTCCTATTTTATTCAGACTTACACACCACCACATTCATGTGGATAATTTTGATAAAATGCATTATAAGAATATTGCTCCAACTGCTCGAAATGACATTGCATAAAATCTTTTCGTCTTACAATTAATCCTGAAAGATAATTTTGTCTCATAAAGCATAATCTTAATGCATCAATTCCTTTTTTCCGTATGCACGCTTATCAATCATGCAATACTGAAATTTTGTTCTTGCCCTGACAAGATTTACATTTGGATTGTCTCTGAGCAATGCAAGATAATGTTCGATCGCCTCTGGTATTACATCATCTTCATCCGAAACTAACAATACATATTTTCCATGCGCCATTTGTATGGAATAAAGCCAATTGAGCTCATATTTCAAATCCTTATCATGATCAAAATACTGTAATCTGGCATCCTTTATCTGACTGGCTTTGTCGTATTCTTCCTGATAAATTTCTGTGCCATTTTTCGACACTGTAAATTCAATTTCCGCATCATAAGGGAGCTTTTGCAGATTTTTCATGCGTTGAAGCAGTAAATGTCCTCTATGATACGTTGGTATTGCAATTGTCAATAATATTTTGTCCGTATTTCTTCCCTCAGGTGTCAGACGATATTCATGTTCCTTCTGTATCATTTTTTCTAGTTTAATCCGGTCTTCTTCATCTCCATACCATATTCCCGGTAAATACTCTGCTGTATGATCATGAAAATATTCCTGTAGACTTGAAATATTCGGAAATATCCAAATATTTTTTGTATACGGTTCCAGCTCCGGGATTTTATAAAATGCTGCGCATTTATCAATGTCTTCACAGACCAAATAAACCCTCTGCTTTTCTGCCTTTATAAGAATAGAATTTAATCTTCTCCAATCCCATCCCGCAGCTACAGTAATTGCAGAAAATTCTTTTTTGTTTCAATAACGGATCCGGTTCTGTCTGCATAAAATCATCAATTGAAAAAATGCCGATAAATTGCTGGATTTCCTTATCAAACATATGATACTGTCCATCTTTTATATGGTACAAAAAATCTATCTTGCAATCTTCATAGTTTACCTTTATACCCTTTGCGTGCAATTCAAAAACGCTTTTAAACTGTGATTCATTTCCATCAACATAGCACTGATAGATACTGTTTTTTAATCCAATCCCTCTCATAGCCTTTTCCGTAAAGTAAAATTAACGCTTCCAACGCCTCATCATATTTTTGCTGTTCAAATTTTTCACACGCATATGTATATAAAAGTTCTTCCCTGTTTTCCATCTGATTCCTTTCAATTTTCAAGATACTGTGCCATATCTTTTTTTGTTAAACCCTGCCAGGACAATTCTTCCTGTGCACGCCTTCTCCCTTTTTCTGCAATTTTTTCTGCCCACTCTTTATCTTCTAAAAAAAAGAGATTTGATCAATTCCGGCAGCTCTTCCAGCTTTTCCAGTGAATATGTGCACAATTCCTGATCTGTAAAATTCTCATCAATATACAAACTGTCATCTGTCACTGCAACGGTTCCACTAAGCATTGCAGAGTGCAATTCTCTCCCTGAAATCCGCCTTTAAACCAAGGCTGCGTATTCAATGAAATATATGCATTCGCAACCGCTTCTCTTGCAGCAAGATAATCTCCTTTTTCCCAAATCAGATTTGCGGCATCATTCCCAACAAAATCTCCCCATCCATTTCCAAAAACATGAATTTTAATTCCATTCTTTGTCAACGTATGTATAACCTTATCTCGATAATAAAATCGCGCATAATAGGATACTCTCCAAAATTCAGCTACCAGCTCATCAAATTCCTCGTCTGATACCTGAATATGGTTTTCGTTTAATACAACCTCCAGGCACTGTTCAATTGTCAGCCACGACTGTTCTTCCATCTCCTGTATCATCTGCTGTACAAACTGTTTCAAGACTCCCTGATATTGCTCTATAATTTTTTTCATATAACTCTTTTAGGTTCATAATAACTTCCGGTAAAAACAACATCATATTTTTCTGTCCTTATACGGAATATATGTTTTGGAATAACTTCCCGATGTTGGAATAAAACAGACACGCTTAATGTTCGGGTAATATTTTTTCTTATATATGGAATATGTAAAAAAGATCACATACAAATACAACCGCATCCTCATCCAGTTTTTTTCAACCGATCCCTGTGTTGTGCAGGATGATCACATAAATAGGTCACATACCTTGCATTTCCTAAATCTCTGCATTCCTGATAGAAGTTTGCATTGCAGGTAAATACATAATCTATATGAAATGTTTCAGTTGCCATCTTATATTCCTGCAAAAAGAAATCATGTTCTGCATCTATCACTACAGACTGATATCCAATCTGTTGAAATCCATCTGCGATCTCATCCAGATAATTGCGCATTGCATTGTATTGTGAAGCTCCCTTAATCAATAGTACTGTTTTGGTTTCATGCATTTTCTTCACCAGCCTTTTTCTGCTTTGCATATGCTACAATTGTATCTTCCGCAATAGTCTTTATTTCTTCTGCAGCAACGGCAATTCCATTATAACATAACTTTCCCCTGCTCTGCAATATCCGCAAACTCTGTTTTTTATCGTTCTGTAACTGATAAATCTGTGGGCGAAGAGCAAATTCAATCCTTTTACACTGTCGTTTACTGTTTCAGCCATATAATCTGTTTCCATATAATGATTTATCTTTTTAATTTTTTCAGGATTTTATGTAATTCTTTGTCCGAGATATTTGATTTTGCTGAAAGTTTCTCCAATTTTTCGTAATATTTCAAACCTTCCTGAGCTTTTTTTTTCTTACCTCCTCCAACTTTGTTCCTGCTTTTTCCAAAATACTCCAGCGGAATATACTGATACTCCTGTGGAAACAATTTTTTACACGACTGATATGCCACTTGACGTTAAAATCACGTTTACAATATTTTTTGAATAGCCTTTTTCAAAGTCATAATTTTGCTTCCATGTATCAAGGCCCGCCTTCTGTTGCATCTACTGTTGTAATCATATTCCAATCCCTGATATATTTTTCAAACCAGTCCAAATATACTTTAAAGTCAGCTCTCGTCAGCACCTTCCCCCCCCATCTACTGATTCCACCTCAAAGTATTCTCCGCTGCCGGTATCAATCTCCTTCATTTTGTCTTCAAATGTACCATCGGCATGTGTCTTATTTCCTGTCATTGCCAGATCCTGTCCCACAAGAATCACTGTTTTTTTGCACCCATTTGAATTCCAAACGAATATGCTGAGGTTGCCACCGATCCTCCTGTCGGAATATTTGGCAATGTCCGATCCTCTCCTTCCTTTCTGCTCAACGCAAACAATATCTCGCTTTCCAAGCTTGACTCGCTATAATAAAAAATTTTTCCCTTTATGCATATCCATTGAAGGAATGGATACGCCTGTCATAATAAGCATAGCCGTCTTTGATATATCTTTATGTTCAAATAACACTGCTGGTTTTAATCCATCAACAATTACAAACAAATCCGGTACAATTCCAGCATTTAATAATGGTTTCATAGCCGTGTCGGTGGCAATGATACATGCCTTTCCTACTGCTTTCTTTAAATCCTCAATATTTTTATTCAAAGATGGACCTGCAGATACAACAATTACTGGCACGTCATCCGGCAATATTCCCCATAAATCCTTTTGCATTGTATCCTTCTGCCAGATAATGCAGATTATGAAAAACATTTTTTGCATTGATATCCGTATAGCGAACTGGTTCAGTCATATTGCGGTGGAATGTCGGGAGAAAACTGCAGCAATGAGTGGTGTGAGCCAGTAACGGATGAGCAATATAACAGTGCTAAATAGAGAGGTTTAGAGGATATGGCAGTAAAATAGGCAACAGGAAGAACACAGTTGGGAGGATTTGCGCCAAAGTTTGCAAGTGAATGATGATGTGCTTTGGTGAAGTGTCGACAGAAAGAACAACTTTCCCTACTGACCGTTCCCTTATGACAGTTTGGCACTGATAGCACAAGGGACTTACCGATGAATCATTCAAATATCATCTGCAGAGT
>VOFK01004141.1_pt1 | contig 25714 bp, 29 predicted proteins | sample 5384121 | NCBI WGS metagenome assembly VOFK01 (sample SAMN12384730, study PRJNA508395) | human gut metagenome | isolation source: healthy gut J | host: Homo sapiens | reverse complement strand
TCTCAAATCCGGTCAATATGTGAAATAAGGAGGTTTAATATTCAATGCTTTATCCGAAATATCCAAAGTAATGGGTCCTGACTTCCGTTACACGGTCAAAAAACAATGCTCAACATGGCTTTACTGCAGCGACCACATTCATTTGCAAATGATAATGATGTTGAGCTAACGCCTCCCTCAATGGTAGCCACTTCAATAGTAGTCGGACTTAGTCCGCCATTCACTTCGTGAAAGTCGTTTTACTGAAATTCTACCCGGCTTCACATAAGCAGCACGTGTTTCTCCGCCTCGACGAAAAAAAGAAACTTCACTTCCCAACTCTGCCTGTACGGTAGAAGAATAAGTCTTAAAATACTGTTTGAAATCATCCGTGTATTCAATACTTATTTTAGTATTGGCCAACTTACAAGTAGTTTCCACAGGAGTAGTCTCGCCACCACGGATGTTAAAATCGGTAGTACCCTCATAATAAGGAGAATCAAAGCCTTCCTTCTCAATGTCACCATAGAAAGCTTTCAAGGTATAACTTCCTACCGGAAAAGTAGTGTCTTCATCATAGTCACTCAACTTATCCCAGGAAGCCTGCACTTTGTCACCTTGCAACACAGAAATAGAGAAATCTTGTATGGAAGGCAGTACTTCCTCACTCGAGCGTGTCGTAACATCTGTCACCGAAGAATTTGCGGATAGATGCAAGCTCATTCCGCCAAAGGCACCCGAACGCTTTCATCGTTTACACAACTGCACAACAATACAATCTCTAAAAATAAAATAAACTTCAAAATACCCTTCAGCATACCGAATTAAATACGCCTTTAAATAATACGGAGTCCCTCTCTCTGAAATCAAAGATAAGCTTAAATACCTAATATACAGGTGCTATCTTGTAAACTAACCGCAAAATACAGTTTTATTTCTTTATAATAAAGTATCTAAAGAAAGTTTTATTTCCGAATATGAAAAAGAAGACCACAATTAAGGCCTAGAATATGAAAAATAAAACATTTTTTAAGTAGATATAACAAAAGTTCTGCCTTTCAGATGAAAAACAGAACTTCATTATGTAATAGTTAAAACGTTAATAAAGCTTATTTATCGACACCTGGCATCAAGACCACTCCCAACTTCTTTTTTGCCGTCCATCTTGACTACCACAGGCTTTTCAAAGCGAACGTGACGGAGATAGTTCGTTTCCTGCACTGCCGGTTGCGCATTGAGGAAATCCTGATTGTAAACTCCGTCATTCATAAAGGCATTGATCGTGAAATACCCTACCCCGAAAGAAGTCAGATTCTGGAAGAAGTGTGTTCCCTGACTGGGATCTACCCGATAATTGGTCAGACCGGCTTCCACAATCACACGGGCAGCCGAGATATGAGGCCACTTCACCGGAATACCAAGCCATGCATCACTGCTCCCCCCAGCGTCCCGGACCAACCAATATATAGTTCTTTCCTTCATTCAAGAACTGTTGGTTGATCTTTTCTATCTCCCAAGCAATTGCCTGATTGTTGGAGGCACTATAATTATCGGTTTTTACATAGACCACATCATATACCTCATTCATAATGCCGTGTCCCAACGAATTATATGAGCGGAGAATCACATCTTCATCCGGTATCTCGTTCAAATCTTCGTCCAGCATTTCTTTGCTGTCTACGATAGGACGAATCTGCAATAGATGGAAAGTTCCGGATTTATCATGTTCGCGACTTAACGTTGCAGCAAATTCAATTTCAACCGGACGGCGCATCTCCTGTTCACCATATTTCAATACTAACTGCAGAATACGAGCTAACGGAAAAACATCATGTTGCAGGATATTAGCAAAAGTAATCACCTTACGTCCTCCCGGATATAAACCATCACGAATGATCTGATCGTACGGATCGTAGGTAGAAGCAATATAACGCAGAGCACCGTCACTTTCTGCCTCTTTGACATGAAGTTTCAGCAAATTAAAACCATCGTCGATAGAAAAATCATGTCCGGCATTTTTCAAATCCAATGCATAGAAACGGGTTTGAGTCTCCTTGAGAGCAATTTCCATTTCGCTGGTCTGTAACACCTGATTAGGGGATGATAAGGAGAAAAAACGAAGGGTCATGCCACCGTCAACAATATATTTTCCTAATCCCAAAGCCAGATTCACCGTTCCCTCTTCTGCCTTTTTCATTCCCCAACGGATAATAATTGAGCGAGCGTGCCACACCGGACATGGAAGGATAATAACGGTCACCATACTGATTGCCAACTACTTCCTGTAAGATAACAGCCATTTTCTCCTGATCGATTACATTCGACGTAGCTTGCATATACGCTTTGCTGTCACGGAAATAAACCGAAGCATACACCCCTTTGATGGCATCGGAAAGCATCCGCAACATTTCATAGCGGTCGTCCAGATAAGGAATCATGTAAGTGTTGTAAATTCCGGCAAACGGTTGATAGTGAGAATCCTCCAACAAGGAAGAAGACCGAATGGCAATCGGAGACTTCACGACATCGAAGAAAGTGAAAAAGTCCTCTATCAACCGGTCCGGTAATTTAGCCTTCAGGAAGTATTTCAAAATCGTAGCATCATCCGCATCCGACAGTGCAATCTGATACAAGTTGTTGGTGTCCATGAACTCATCAAAGACATCCGTACAAAAGCACCACTGTTTTAGGAATAGCAATACGCGCATTTTCAAACTCGTCAAACTCCGGATGACGCTTCACCATATTATCAATAAATGCCAGTCCACGCCCTTTTCCTCCGAGAGAGCCATCCCCGATACGGGCAAAGTTAGAATAACGGTCGAAGCGATCGCGCTTAAAAGACCGCCACAACTCCCTGGTTCTTCATCTTACGATATTTCACAATCGCCTCAAAGATGATTTTTACGGTGAGCATCCACATCCTGAAGACTATTCCAGGGTTATCGGTTTCAAAAAATTCAGCCACCGGGAACATGGCACGAGAATAGAACCAACGCGATACGTGATTCCGGCTGATATGATATAAGAAGGACTCCGCAGGCACGGCAAAAAGAATGTTTTGCAATTCTTTCAGATTCCGGACACGGGCAATCTCCTCCCGGTATCCGGATTGCGGAAAATAAAATCACCAAAACCAAAATTATCGGAGACGATACGGCGCAAATCAACGTCCATCTTCTTGGAGTTCTTATCGATAAAAAGCTAGCACCATACTTGACTGCATAAGACGAATTTTCAGATTCGGAAGACTGAATAATCAACGGCACAAACGGATCATTCTTACGTATCTCCGCACACAGCTTGATACCTGCCAGACCGTCTTTCTCTCCCCGTTTCACTTTCGGGAAACGGACGTCAGTGATTACTCCTAATATATTATTTTGATACTTATGATAGAATTTCCATTGCCTCCTGATACGTACGTGCCAGTACAATCTTAGGCCGCCCGCGCATACGAAGTGTGCGCTGGTGCGCATTCAGGGCTTCGGTAGAAAACTCCTGACTCTGCTTCAACACGAACTTATACAGGTTCGGCAAAATAGAAGAATAGAAACGAATGCCATCCTCCACCAAAAGAATCAACTGCACACCGACTTCCTGCACATCGTGTTCCAGATTCATCTTGTCTTCTATCAATTTGATAATAGACACCAGCAGGTCGGTATTACCCAACCAGCAGAACACATATTCGAACGCACTTAAATCTTCATTGATAATCCGTTTGGTAATACCATGGCTAAAAGGAGTCAGTATGACGATAGGAATATGCTCGTATTTCTCTTTGATGTGACGGCCGATATCGAAACTGTCATTATCCCCCGTGCTCGGCATACAAATCACCAGGTCGAACGACATATTTTCCAACTGTGACAATGCTTCCTCCTCCGTAGATACCTGCGAGAAACGAGGTGGATAGCGCAGAGACAAAGAAGTGTATTCATTGAAAATCTTCTCATCAATGCGCCCGTCATCCTCCAACATGAAAGCATCGTAAGGATTAGCGATTAATAACACGTTAAAAAATCCGCCTTGTCATCAAGTTAGCGAATTGCGTATCTTTGAAGTAAAGCTGGTTTAATTTATATTTACTAAGCATAAAAGTCATTCTCCTTTCTTATTTCAAATCGTCTATCTGCAGAATCACATTTTGCAAAGTTAATTCTTTAAATCTCATTTTCCACCATCTTCTTTATAAAGTTTACTTGTTTATCTCTTATTATTTTGTAGATTTGTAACTTTAAGTTTATTCAAAAAAAGACTTTTTATTCACATGAAAAAAGATAACTTTATTAATGAGTGGAATCATGGTGATGTCATGCGCTCCCCAACAGAAAAAGCTAGTCTACCCCGAGACGGCAAAGGTAGACACCGTAGACGTGTACTTCGGTACACAAGTTCCCGACCCTTACAGATGGCTGGAAAATGACACCAGTGCAGCCACTACTGCCTGGGTAGAAGCACAAAACAAAGTAACGAATGAGTATCTAAGTCAGATTCCATTCCGGGAAAACTTGTTGAAACGATTGACCACACTGGCCGATTACGAGAAGATCAGTGCGCCAATCAAGAAACATGGCGAATATTACTTCAGTAAAAATGATGGCCTGCAAAACCAGAGTGTATTCTACGTACAGGATTCACTGGACGGCGAGCCTCGCGTTTTCCTCGACCCGAACAAGCTCTCGGACGATGGCACAGTGGCACTGACCGGTCTTTACTTCTCAAACGACGGCAAATATACCGCTTACAGTATCTCACGCAGCGGATCGGATTGGTCTGAAATATTTGTCATGGACACTGAAAGTGGCAAGTTATTGGAAGAGCACATCGAATGGGCCAAATTTACCGGTGCCGCCTGGCAGGGAGACGGCTTCTACTACAGCGCCTACGATGCTCCCGCCAAAGGAAAAGAATTCTCCAACGTAAACGAAAAGCACAAAATCTATTATCACAAAATAGGTGAACCGCAATCGAAAGATAAACTGATTTATCAGAATCCGGCTTATCCGAAACGTTTCTATACAGCCAGCACCAGCGAAGACGAACGTATTCTCTTCCTCACAGAATCCGGTGCCGGAAGAGGCAACAACTTATTTATAAGGGACCTGAAAAAGCCGAATTCTCCTTTTATCCAACTGACTACCGACCTCGACTACCAATACTACCCGATTGAAGTGATCGGCGATCAGATGTATATTTATACTAACTATGGCGCACCGAAAAACCGGATTATGGTGGCGGACATCAACCGTCCGAAACTGGAGGACTGGAAAGAACTCGTACCCGAATCGGAAGCAGTGCTCTCCAAACGCGGAAGTGATCGGTGGCAAACTGTTCCCTTACTTACGACAAAGATGCTTCGAATCATGCATACGTTTACGGCCTCGACGGCAAACAAATCCAGGAAATCCAACTGCCGTCACTCGGTTCCGTAGGCTTTAGCGGCAACAAAGACGACAAAGAATGTTTCTTCGGATTCACTTCATTCACCATACCGGGTGCTACCTACAAATACGACATGGACCAGAACACCTACGAACTATATCGTGCCCCGAAAGTACAATTCAACTCGGACGATTTTGTGACCGAACAAGTATTCTTCGCCAGCAAAGACGGCGTAAAAATTCCGATGTTCCTTACTTATAAGAAAGATTTGAAGAAAGACGGCAAAAATCCTGTATTCCTCTACGGATACGGTGGTTTCGGCATCAGCCTCAACCCGGGTTTCAGTGCAATGCGCATCCCATTCCTCGAAAATGGCGGTATCTACGCACAAGTCAACCTGCGTGGTGGCAGCGAATACGGTGAAGACTGGCACGTAGCCGGAACTAAAATGCAGAAACAGAACGTATTCGACGACTTCATCTCTGCTGCCGAATATCTTATCAACGAAAAATATACGAATAAAGACAAAATCGCCATTGTAGGTGGCTCCAACGGTGGTCTGCTGGTAGGTGCCTGCATGACACAGCGTCCGGACCTGTTCCGTGTAGCAATTCCGCAGGTAGGCGTGATGGATATGCTTCGCTATCATAAATTTACTATCGGTTGGAACTGGGCAAGCGATTACGGCACAAGCGAAGACAGCAAAGAGATGTTTGAATACCTCAAAGGCTACTCTCCACTGCACAACCTGAAACCGGGCACGAAATATCCGGCAACACTGGTCACTACAGCCGACCATGACGACCGTGTGGTTCCCGCCCATTCATTCAAGTTTGCCGCTACCCTGCAAGCTGACAACGACGGTACCAACCCGACACTGATCCGTATTGACAGCAAAAAAGCAGGTCACGGTGCAGGCAAACCGATGGCAAAAGTACTTGAAGAACAGGCAGACATTTACGGTTTCATCATGTACAATTTGGACATGAAGCCGGATTTTAAGAAGTAAAAAGTACAAAGTATTAAATTCAGGTATCAAGTATTATAGTATTAGCACTGAATACTTGATACCTAATGCTTTTTTCTACTATCATTTTATCATTATTTAATCAAAATAATGGCATAAAATCAATCACATCTGAAAAATTTTCCTATATTTGCAGTGAGTTAGTTGACATTTTATCAGAATTAACCTTTTAAAATATAGTATCATGAACATCCAGAAAATCATGTCCTCTTTGGAGGCTAAGCATCCCGGTGAATCTGAATATCTTCAGGCAGTGAAGGAAGTTCTTCTTTCTATCGAAGATATATACAATCAACATCCTGAATTTGAAAAAGCTAAAATCATAGAAAGATTGGTAGAACCTGACCGTATCTTCACTTTCCGTGTGACATGGGTAGACGATAGAGGCGAGGTTCAGACCAATCTCGGCTATCGTGTACAATTCAATAACGCGATAGGCCCATATAAAGGTGGTATCCGTTTCCATGCTTCCGTCAACCTTTCTATTTTGAAATTCCTCGGCTTCGAGCAGACATTCAAGAATGCACTGACTACGCTTCCTATGGGCGGCGGTAAAGGCGGTTCGGACTTCTCTCCGCGTGGTAAGAGCGATGCGGAAGTGATGCGTTTCTGCCAGGCATTCATGTTGGAATTGTGGCGTCATATTGGTCCCGACATGGATGTACCTGCCGGTGACATAGGCGTAGGCGGTCGTGAAGTGGGCTATATGTTCGGTATGTACAAAAAACTGACTCGTGAATTTACCGGTACATTCACCGGCAAAGGATTGGAATTCGGCGGTTCATTGATTCGTCCGGAAGCTACTGGTTTCGGAGGACTGTATTTTGTCAACCAGATGCTTCAGGCAAAAGGGATCGATATAAAAGGTAAGACAGTGGCAATCTCCGGTTTCGGCAACGTTGCCTGGGGAGCAGCTACCAAAGCTACCGAATTGGGTGCCAAAGTGATTACGATTTCCGGTCCGGACGGATATATCTACGATCCGGATGGTATCAGTGGTGAAAAAATTGACTATATGCTCGAACTTCGTTCTTCGGGTAACGATATTGTGGCTCCTTATGTCGAACAGTATCCGAACGCAACCTTCGTAGAAGGCAAGCGCCCATGGGAAGTGAAAGCAGACATCGCGCTTCCTTGTGCCACCCAGAACGAATTAAATGGAGAAGATGCTCAAAATCTCATAAAAAATGACGTACTTTGCGTCGGAGAAATTTCCAACATGGGATGTACCCCTGAAGCTATCGATCTTTTCATTGAACATAAGACGATGTATGCTCCCGGTAAAGCGGTCAACGCAGGTGGTGTAGCCACTTCCGGTCTGGAAATGTCTCAAAACGCAATGCACCTTAGACTGGAGTGCTGCCGAAGTGGACGAAAAGAACTCCATGCAATCATGCACGGCATCCATGCACAATGCGTGAAGTACGGTACGGAACCCGACGGATACATTAATTATGTGAAGGGTGCCAACATTGCCGGATTTATGAAAGTAGCTCACGCAATGATGGGACAAGGCGTTATTTAAAGACTTTGTTTAGTTGTATTTGTATTTGTGGTTTGCGCTGCTCGCCTCCTGTGACAGGACGCGGGTAGCGCTATTTTTTTGAGATTAACATTATTTTCGCTGGAATTAATTATCTTTGTAGCATGATAGGTTAAATAATAGTTTGTGAATTTGTTATATCAGATAAACAACTCACAACTAATAATTTACCATTGATAGTTTTGTAATTAATAATCATGTAATAAATAAAAAATGCTACAACCCGAATTGAAATTTCGCCGTGACAAGATTCGCAGTCTGATGGTGTCGCAAGGCATTGATGCCGCACTTATCACTTGTAATGCAAATTTAATTTACACGTATGGCTGTGTAGTCAGTGGCTATCTTTACCTCCCCCTTCATTCGCCTGCACTATTGTTTTTCAAACGCCCTAATAATATCACAGGAGAGCATTCGTTCTCGATTCGCAAACCGGAACAAATCGTTGACCTGTTGAAAGAACAAGGATTGCCGATGCCAACCAAACTGATGTTAGAAGGTGACGAGCTCCTTATACGGAATATTGTCGTCTGGCCGGTCTCTTCCCGGAAGCGGAAGTGGTAAATGGTACCCCGTTGATTCGCCAGGCACGCAGCGTGAAAACACCTGTAGAAATTGAAATGTTCCGCCGCTCCGGCATTGCTCATGCAAAGGCTTATGAGCAGATTCCTGGTGTTTATCGTCCCGGTATGACGGACATTGAATTTTCCATCGAAATAGAACGCCTGATGCGCCTGCAAGGTTGCCTCGGAATTTTCCGGGTATTCGGACGCAGTATGGAAATATTCATGGGTAGCGTACTGACCGGAGATAATGCCGGTTACCCTCTCCTTATGATTTTTGGCCTTAGGCGGTCAGGGACTTGATCCTGCCTTGCCGGAGGAGAGCAAATAAAAACTTCGTTAAAAGAGGGACAAAGCGTTATGGTGGACTTGGGAGGCAACTTCAACGGCTACATGAACGATATGAGCCGCGTATTCTCAATAGGAAAGCTGCCCGAAGAAGCTTACACCGCCCATCAGGTTTGTCTGGATATCCAAGAAAAAATTGCTTCCATTGCCAGACCGGGTATTGCCTGTGAAGTGCTTTTTACGACACAGCAGTCGAAGTGGTCAAAGCAGCCGGATTTGCCGACAAATTTATGGGAACAGGACAACAAGCCAAATTTATCGGTCACGGCATCGGGCTTGAAATTAACGAAGCTCCGGTATTAGCTCCCCGCATAAAACAACAATTAGAACCGGGCATGGTCTTTGCCCTCGAACCGAAAATCGTTATTCCGGGTGTAGGCCCCGTAGGCATTGAAAACTCTTGGGTAGTAACCAACGAAGGAATAGAAAAACTGACGAACTGCAATGAAGAAATCATTGAATTAAGTTAAACAGACGATGAAAAAAAGATGTGTCCGGCAAAGAACAGGCACATCTTTTTCTACTAATAATAACAACACTTAACCCCCAAAAACAATGAAACAACCTTTCATTCTAACCCTTATGTCCACTGTTGCCTGCGCTGCAACAGCCGCCAATAAAGCACCGGAAAACACCACACCGACAAAGTCAAAAACACCCAACGTTGTATTTATCTACGCCGACGATCTCGGCTACGGCGATCTGGAATGTTACGGAGCTAAAAACGTACAGACACCCAACGTCAACCGACTGGCAAAATCGGGAATCCTTTTCACCAATGCTCATGCAACAGCCGCCACCAGCACCCCTTCCCGCTACTCCATGCTAACCGGAGAATACGCATGGCGCAAAGAAGGAACGGATGTAGCGGCAGGAAATGCCGGAATGATTATCCGTCCCGAACAATACACGATGGCAGATATATTCAAAAGTTCAGGCTACACCACCGGTGCTTTCGGCAAATGGCATCTGGGACTGGGAGACAAAACCGCACAACAAGACTGGAATGCTCCCCTTACGGCTCTCGGTGATTTAGGATTCGATTATTCTTATATTATGGCAGCCACAGCCGACCGTGTGCCCTGTGTCTTCATCGAAAACGGGCAGGTTGCCAACTATGACCCTTCCGCCCCGATAGAAGTCAGCTATACGCACAACTTCCCCGGTGAACCCACCGGAAAGGATAACCCGGAATTGCTATACAACCTGAAACCGAGCACGGACACAACATGTCGATCGTGAACGGAATCAGCCGCATCGGTTTTATGAAAGGCGGTGGAAAGGCACTCGTGGAAAGACGAAAACATTGCTGATTCACTTACCACACACGCCATTCAATTCATCGAGGAAAACCAAAATGAGCCTTTTTTCACGTACTTTGCCACCAACGATGTGCATGTCCCCCGCTTCCCACACGACCGTTTCCGAGGAAAAAAATCCGATGGGATTAAGAGGCGATGCTATCGTACAGTTCGATTATTGTGTCGGTGAAATCCTGAATACACTCGAAAAACTGGGATTAAGAGAAAATACACTCATTATTCTTTCAAGTGACAACGGCCCGGTAGTAGACGACGGATACGATGACAAAGCAGAAGAACTACTCAACGGTCATAGTCCTGCGGGACCACTACGGGGCAACAAATATAGTGCCTTTGAAGGAGGAACCCGTATTCCTGCCATCGTCAGCTGGCCTGCAGGAGTAAAAAAAGGAATGACTTCAGACTTATTGGTTTCACAAGTGGACTGGCTCGCCTCTCTCGCTTCCCTGACCGGAGCTACGATGCCTAAGAATACCGCACCGGATAGTTACAACTATCTGGGAAGTTGGCTGGGTAAAGAAAAGACAGACCGCCCGTGGGTAATAGAGCAGGCTTCAATCACACGCATTCTGTCCGCACCAAAGACTGGAAATACATCGAACCGAATGACGGACCGAAAATGATTCAATGGGGACCGAAGATAGAAACCGGAAACTCTAAAGAACCCCAGCTTTATAAGATGAAAGAAGTGAAAGAGGTAACCAACTATGCAAAGAATATGCCGGAGAGAAAGTGGCAGAACTGCAAAGTATCCTTCAAAAAGCGTACGCGAAGGAAAGAAGACTTAATCGGGAAATAATTCCAGATATGAAACACTGAAACGCTTTTAATTTTTAATGACAACAATATCATGAATTATCAATCAATCCCGTTGATAGGCAGTGCCCTGCTCCTATCTACCCTATCTGCCAACGGACAGAAAAAAAATACCCAGCCCAATATCCTCTTCATCCTTTGTGACGATATGGGATATGGAGACTTAGGATGCTACGGTCAACCATTTATCCGTACCCCTCATATAGACAAGATGGCGAATGAAGGTATGCGTTTTACACAGGCATACGCCGGCAGTCCTGTCAGCGCGCCTTCCAGAGCTTCATTCATGACAGGGCAACATTCAGGCCATTGTGAAGTACGAGGTAACAAGGAGTACTGGAAAAATGCACCGATCGTGGAATATGGACAGAATAAAGAATACTCAATAGTGGGGCAACACCCTTATGATCCCGACCACGTAATCCTGCCGGAGATAATGAAAGATAACGGCTATACCACAGGTATGTTTGGCAAATGGGCGGGAGGTTACGAAGGTTCCTGTTCCACTCCCGACAAACGGGGGGATAGACGAATACTACGGTTATATCTGTCAGTTTCAGGCTCATCTTTACTATCCCAATTTCCTGAACCGTTATAGTAAAGCGTTGGGCGACACCGGAGTGGTGCGGGTGGTGATGGATGAAAACATCCAATATCCGATGTATGGTCCCGACTACCTGAAACGTCCGCAATATTCGGCCGACATGATTCACCAGAAAGCATTGGAGTGGCTGGATCAGCAAGACGGCAAACAACCGTTTTTCGGCGTATTGACTTACACCTTACCTCATGCGGAACTCGTTCAGCCGGAAGATTCTATCCTGAATGAATACAAAGCTAAATTCAACCCGGATAAAGAATTTAAGGGAAGCGAAGGCTCACGATACAACGCCATCACGCATACACACGCCCAATTTGCAGGAATGATTACCCGTCTGGACTATTACGTGGGTGAAGTTCTGAAAAAACTGAAAGAAAAAAAGGGCTGGACGAAAACACATTGGTTATTTTCTCCAGTGACAACGGCCCTCACGAGGAAGGCGGAGCTGATCCTACTTTCTTCGGCAGAGACGGTAAACTACGTGGTTTGAAACGCCAGTGCTACGAAGGAGGTATCCGTATTCCATTTATCGCCCGTTGGCCGGGACACGTACCTGCAGGTACAGTGAACGATCACATCTGTGCATTTTATGATTTAATGCCGACGTTCTGCGAAGTTATCGGTATCAAAGACTACGAAAAGAAATACCGCAATAAGGAAAAAGAAGTCGATTATTTTCGATGGGATTTCTTTCGCTCCTACACTGCTGGGTAAAAATAAGCAAAAGAAACATGACTTTCTGTATTGGGAGTTTGATGAAACAGACCAGATTGCCGTACGCATGGATGATTGGAAAATGGTAGTGAAAAAAGGAACACCGTTCCTCTATAATCTAAAAACAGATATTCATGAGGATCATGACATAACACTCCAACATCCGGATATCGTGGAAAAGATGAAGGCTATCATCTTTTGAACAACATACTCCGAATCCTCATTTTTCGGTGACGTTGCCCAAACGATAAACACACAGATAAAGAAATAATGAGTAATCAGCAGTTGGAAAGCAAGTTATCATTCATTCCTATACGGTTTTCACCACAGAGGACACGGAGGGTACAGAGGTGAATCTTGTTCATGCCGGTACTGAAATGAACTAATTTCGAGCTTGTGCAGATTTATTTTTGATACCTAATGGGGTTATGGCTAATGATACATGAATTTATTCGTCTGACAGTTGTTGAACTTTCGTCTGACAATTGTCAGACGAAAAAATAACAGCTGTCAGACGAAAGTTCAACTATAGTCAGACGAATAAATCTATGTATGATGAATATTAAATCATCGCATATTACCAATTAAATCTTAGAAGAACTAAGATTAGTTCATTCCTGCCTTGTTTTACTCCAATTCAACTACTGATTCGCATAAACCTGTGTTTGAATACTATAGGATTACGATGCCTGATTTTATATCTGTTCCGTCCTTCTATCAGCGAATAGGCGTCATTCCCATCTTCTTTGCCCGTTCCAGCATGAAAGCATGAGCCGCCTCATATTCGTTCGGAATCACTCCATCCAAGATTGCATCCTTTATAGCACTTTTCAAGACTCCGACCTCACGACAAGGTTCCAAGCCGAAAATCTCCATAATTTCTTCTCCGCTCACAGGTGGCTGGAAATTACGGACACGGTCTTTCTCTTCCAAATCCTTCAGTTTCTGTCGAACCAACTGCGGAAGTTATTCAGGAAACGCTGCTTACGTTCCATATTCTTGGAAGTAATATCCGCTTCGCACAGCATCATCAAGTCGTCAATATCATCACCGGCTTCAAAAAGCAGACGTCGCACGGCGGAATCGGTTACTACATCATCTGCGATAACAATGGGGCGCATGTGCAGGCTGACCAACTTTTGGACATATTTCATCTTCTCATTCATGGGCAGTTTCATCTTGCGGAAGAGATCCGGAACCATTTTCTCACCGATAAAGTTATGATTATGGAAAGTCCATCCTATACGTGGCTCCCAGCGTTTGGTACGTGGCTTGCCTATATCATGCAACAGCGTAGCCCAACGCAGCCATAGGTTGTCGGTATGTTTGGAAATATTGTCCACAACTTCCAGGGTATGATAGAAGTTGTCTTTATGGGCACGCCCGTTCCGGGTTTCCACTCCTTGCAGCGCCACCAGTTCGGGGAAAATCAAAGGCAGCAGTCCGCAGCGGTCCAGTTCTATAAAGCCTTTGGACGGTATGGGGGCGAGCAGGATCTTGTTCAACTCGTCGGCGATGCGCTCTTTGGAGATAATATGAATGCGTTCCTTGTTGCGTGACAGTGCTTCGAAAGTGGTGTCGTCAATATAGAAGTTCAGTTGTGTGGCAAACCGGACACAACGCATCATGCGGAGCGGATCGTCACTGAAAGTGATGTCCGGGTCCAGCGGTGTACGGATAGTTCTCTCTTTCAAATCGTCCAGCCCGTTAAAAGGATCTACCAGTTCACCGAAACGTGCTTTGTTCAGGCACACTGCCATGGCATTGATCGTGAAATCGCGTCGATTTTGGTCGTCTTCCAGTGTTCCGTCTTCAACAATCGGTTTGCGCGAATCCGTTGATAAGACTCCTTACGCGCACCTACAAACTCTACTTCCGTACCTCTGTATTTTATCTTGTGCTGTTCCGAAATTCTTGAAAACAGAGACATGCGCACCACGTCCCAACCGTTTTCCAAAGGGCTTCTGCCATTGCAATTCCACTTCCTACAACTACTACATCTATATCTTTTAGAGGGACGTTGCAGAAAAATATCACGAACGTAGCCACCTACCACATAACACTCCATGCCGAGTGCATCAGCCGTTTCGGCTATCTGTCCGAAAGATGGGTTCGCTAAAAATGCTGCTTCAATTCCTCTTGAGTCAACTCTATCATTCTTTTTAGTTATAAGTTTTGAGGGGGACAAAATATATACAAAAAATAAGGGATATATTTGACATATTTTTCCGCTAATAATAGAACCAGTAAATAAAATTTGTGATGAAAAAAACTGATTATCCTCTTTTGTGGTACGCTGGCATTAGCTGCCTGCGGAAATGGCCTTGAGAAAAAAGCCAATGAAAAACTGATGGTTGCCAAGGCTGCCTACGAACGTGGCGACTATGAAGAAGCTAAGTTACAAATTGACAGTATCAAGATTCTGTATCCCAAAGCGTTCGAAGCACGTAAGGCGGGACAGGCACTAATGCTTGATGTTGAAACAAAAGCACAGCAAAAAACGCTTGCTTACCTGGATAGCACCTTTCAGGCAAAGACGAAAGAATTCAACGCCATCAAAGACAAATTCACACTAGAAAAAGATGCCGAATATCAACAAGTGGGCAACTATATCTGGCCTACTCAAGCCATCGAAAAGAATCTACACCGCTCCTTCCTCCGCTTTCAAGTGAACGAACAAGGCATTATGAGCATGACTTCTATCTATTGTGGTGCCGGCAATATTCACCACAACAAAGTGAAAGTGATTGCTCCTGACGGCAGTTTTGCTGAAACTCCGACTTCGAAGGACAGCTACGAGACAACGGACATGAACGAGAAAATAGAGAAAGCCGATTACAAACTAGGAGAAGACGGTAATGTGATCGAATTCCTACATCTCAATAAAGACAAAAATATCCGTGTGGAATATATAGGCGACCGTACCTATAAAACAATGATGAGTCCAACCGACCGCCAGGCCGCAGCAGGTGTTTACGAATTAGCACAAATCCTCTCGGCCATGGAACAGATTAAAAAAGAACAAGAGGAAGCCAACCTGAAAATCGGATTCATCAATAAGAAGAAAGAACGGAAAGCACAGGAAGAAATTACCGATTAGTAAAAGGAAAGCCATCCACCAGAAAAAGCCATTGGTTAATAATAAAATAGACGGGAATAGTTGTTATTTTTCATAAACGACAACTATTCCCGTCAAATGCATAATGAGACTCTTAATCCTCTGCGTGAGAGAAAAGGCGTTTCCTGGTAGGGAGAAAAGGCGTAGTCTGCCATCATCAAACGGCGTAGCCTGATAACCAAAAACGGCGTGGTCTACACGCCTTTATTTTATCCTTCTATTCAACTGATTATTAGCCTTTTCCTGCTTTGATTTTCCGACCCGTTTTCCGGTCGTCTTCTTTTTACCGACTGCAGACTTTGTCTTTCCGGCAAAAAGGATTGTTATTTTTTTTGATTGGCATAGACAGCACTTATATAAACAGTACTTATTTCTTATTCTTCTTATTCTCCTTCGTAATATTCGCCCAAAAACCAGCGAGCCACAAAATCCCAGTTTTCCTGCAATAACTCCTTTCCGTTCTCAAACGGGAACTGTGCTTCCGGCAACAAATCGTGTTCCATTCCATATTTCAGCAGATCGAACGGACACAAACCTTCTTCACAAAACAGCTCGTATGCTTCTTCTGCCAGTTCAGCATTGTAGAGCGGGTTGCGTTTGTCCGCAAAATATGGGGCCACATCAGGACCGATCAACAGACCTTTCGGATTGGCGAAAACCACGAAGTTACCGAAACTCTCCTTTAAGTCAGGCAACAAAGAATCCTCTTCATCTTCCCCACTTCAACGACTGCACAAAGAAAAATTTTAGCGCTTCGTAAGAGTCAAAGTACAAAAAGCGGTTCACCTTTACTTGCTTCAAGGAAACGCTCAACGTTGGCAGGCATTTTTTCTCCCGGCAAAGCTATCGGCAGAGGCATTCGCTTCTTTTGCATCAATTCCGTTTCCAGCATCCAGTCCGTTGCCAGATAATCGCTGATAGGAGCCAATTCGAACGCAGCATCCAAACGGTTGTAAAGCGTATCCGCAAACTCCAGCAAATCCGCATCCATCGGGTTCTCTACTCCATCAAAATCATCGCCAACCGGAGAATTGATGGCCCACAAAAAGGAAAACAATATCTTCACGGTTAATTTCGTCCGGCAAATATTCCTCCGTCAGTGCGTATAAAAGGCAAATAACGTCCGTAGCTTTTCCGGTGCCAATGAATAAACTGACGCCAATTTCCTCCGTTTGCCACGCAATCTTCCAAGTATAAGGCACACGTCAGAGCCACTTGCTTCTGGTCTTCCTCCCACGTCTTCCCACCGTATATAAAAGATTCAGCCACCAATGGCAATAGCTGGTTAGCGAAATCCAGATACCATTCATCCGTATCCACTACCTTTGCACGACCATGAGCGTCCAGCCATGCTTTCATATATATCTTCTGTTGCTTCATACTACAAACGTTTCAAAGCCAGTTTGATAACCTTTTCTACCGGAGCATCCGGCTCCTCCTTCAAGATAGCCAGCACCACCTTCTGTGAAGGTGCAGCAGCAAAACCTAGCATCGTCAATGCAGACACCGCCTCTTCCTGCACTTCCGCATTGGCAGGTTGCAACAACAAACCTGCGGAAACCCCCGGCGGCAGCAGACATACCCATTGTTTTTATCTTATCTTTCAGGTCGACAATCACACGTTGCGCTGTCTTCAGTCCGATTCCCTTCACCGTTTTCAGCAAGTTCGCATTTTCGGTGCTGATCACGTTCACCAGTTCCGCAGGCGAGAGGGCGGAAAGAATCATACGCGCCGTGTTCCCCCCGATTCCGGAAACGGAAATCAATAATAGGAAAATCTCCCGTTCCTGTTTCTCGGCAAATCCGTAGAGCACATACGCATCTTCACGAATCGCCTCGTAAATATATAGCTTACAACTTTTCTTTCCCTGAATAGCCGAATAGGTATTCAAGGATATATTGGCGGCATATCCCACCCCATTACAGTCGATCACTGCGGTTGCCGGACTAAGTTCGGCAAGTTCGCCTCTAATATATTCTATCATAACAGGGACAAAGATAAAACTTTCACCACAGATTACACTGATTTTCACAGATTATTCTTTTTTGTACATTAGATATGAAGAATATGAAAAAAATAAAAATATTAAAAAGCAGATGAACCAAAGTTAGTAGTAATTTGTTTACTTTTTGCAAGCAAAAGAAAGAAATTTGTTCATTAAAACCAAGAAAAGAATGAAAAAAGTAAGAGCAGCTATTGTCGGTTACGGCAATATCGGACACTATGTACTTGAAGCGCTGCAGGCAGCGCCTGATTTCGAAATTGCCGGAGTCGTTCGTCGTGCAGGAGCAGAGAACAAACCGGAAGAGTTAGCAAACTACGCAGTAGTGAAGGACATAAAAGAGCTGGGAGAAGTAGACGTAGCTATTCTTTGCACGCCGACCCGCAGCGTAGAAAAATATGCAAAAGAATATCTGGCGATGGGTATTAATACGGTAGACAGTTTCGATATCCACACTGGTATCGTAGACTTACGCCGCACACTGAATGCTGCCGCCAAAGAACATAAAGCCGTATCGATCATCTCTGCCGGATGGGATCCGGGAAGCGACTCCATCGTACGCACCATGCTCGAAGCGATTGCTCCGAAAGGAATCACTTACACCAACTTCGGTCCGGGCATGAGCATGGGACACACAGTTGCCGTTAAAGCAATCGACGGAGTGAAAGCTGCCCTCTCCATGACCATTCCTACCGGCACGGGAATCCACCGCCGCATGGTATACATCGAACTGAAAGACGGATATAAATTCGAAGAAGTAGCCGCTGCCATCAAAGCAGATCCTTACTTCGTGAACGATGAAACACATGTGAAGCTTGTTCCGAGTGTGGATGCACTGCTCGATATGGGACATGGTGTAAATCTGACTCGCAAGGGCGTTTCCGGGAAAACACAGAACCAGTTGTTCGAATTCAATATGCGCATCAACAACCCCGCACTGACCGCACAAGTACTGGTATGCGTGGCACGCGCTTCCATGAAGCAACAACCGGGATGCTACACGATGGTAGAAGTTCCCGTTATCGACCTTCTCCCCGGCGACCGCGAAGAATGGATCGGACATTTGGTATAATATATTTTATACATAAAACAAAATTAAAATAGAGAAAGGTGATACACCTTTCTCTTTTTTTTTATCTTTGTGAGCATACTACAAAAACACAATTATGAGAAAACTATTCATTCTCTGCGCATTTCTATTACAGCTCCTGTCGCCTGTCTACCCACAGCAAGCCACAACAGCCACCATAGGGCCCAATCTGAAATACGGAAAACCCTCCAAAGAAGAACTATCTCTCACCTCCTATGCCCCCGACACCACCGCCACGGCTATTTATCTTTTCCATCAGGGACAAAGTGACTTCGTCTACCACGACGGTTTTCAACTGACTACCGAGCACTGGGTACGCATCAAAATCCTGAAACCACAAGGAGTGTCATACGCCGACGTGTCCGTTCCCTACTACTCTCCTACCGATAAAGATGAAGGACAGGAAAGAGCCAGTGAGATAGAAGGCTGCTCCTACAATATGGAAAACGGGAAATGCATAAAAACGCCCATGAAGCGGGAATCCATCTCTTTCGAACGGTTCAACAACCTGTATAAAATGCTAAAATTCTCTCTGCCCGCTGTCAAAGAAGGCACTGTCATCGAATATCACTACAAACTCTACTCCGACTATTTCTCACACATCGACAACTGGATGATGCAGGAAGAACTCCCGATGCTCTACAACCAGTATAAAATCACCATCCCTCATGTATTTATCTATAACATCGAATTGCGGGGAAAAGACTACATACAAAGTGAAACAAAGAGACTCCTCCATCCATGCCACGGAACGTGAGGGAGGCAGTGTAGGCGGAGTCAGCAAAGACTTCACCGTTTCGGCACAAGAAACCACCTTTATCTCACGCAACCTTCCGGCTATCCGTCAGGACGAATCCTACTGCTGGTGTCCGGAAGACTATAAGGTGCAAGTGAGCTTCGATCTGCAAGGCACTCAATTCACCCCCAATGAATACAAACCATACAGCCAGAAATGGGAAGATGTAGACAAGCAGTTGCTCAAACCGGAAAATACACAGTTCGGCGAACACCTCTCACTCACCAACCCTTTCCGCCCTGAAACCAAACAAGCCTACAACAGCGAAATGAATTTCGAGGAGAAAATCATCTGCGCCTTCCAGGTGCTCAAAAAGAAAATGGCCTGGAACGGACGCTATCAGCTCTACAGCAAAGAGCTCGAAAAAGTAATCAAGAAAGGAAGCGGCAGTAATGCCGACCTGAATTTCATCCTTATCAGCATCCTGAAAGACTTTGGACTGGAGGCCTATCCGGTGGTTATGAGCCGACGTTCATCAGGTATGCTGCCGTACAACTTTCCTTCTCTGCAAAAACTAAATACGTTCTTTGTTGCTATCCACGATATAAACAAACAAAAATATGTATTTTTAGACAGTTCTATGGACGTACCTGCCTTTAATATATTACCGTTTGAATTGTCTGTAAACAAAGCACGCATCCTTTCCCGGAAAGAGAAAGAAGAGAATAAATGGGTGAATGTGATGGCTCTTTCCAACAACAAAAGTTTCATGAAAATCGATGCCCGAATAGAAGGAGATCAGGTGAAAGGACATCGCAGCACAGTTCTTTACGGACAAGAAGCTGTAGAGTATCAGGCAAATGCAAAACATAAGCAGGACAGCCTCGTCTCGAATCCCGAAAACAAGATCAGTAGTCAGAAAGAGCAACTCACTGTCACCAACCTGAAAGTGAAAAAACAAGAAAATGACTGGGCACTGATAGAAGAAGAATTCGATTTCGTCTTGCAAGTCAACCGGACGGACAATCATCTTTATATCAATCCGATGCTCTTTCCGCAACTAAAGAGTAATCCGTTTATCCAGACGGAACGGGTGCTCCCCATCGAATTTCCATATCCGTACAAGTTCACGATGTTGTCTACGCTGACTCTCCCCGAAGGCTACGAAGTGGAAGAACTCCCCCAACCACAAGCCATCCGGTCGGAAGGAGACGGCCTGCAATGCAAATATATGATTCAGAAACAGGGAAATACAATCCTGCTCAATTATGTATTCCACTTAAAGGGATATATATTCCTTTCCGAACAATATAAAACAACTACAAGAACTGTGGACTAAAGTGATCGAGAAAAATAATGCGCTGATCGTACTCAAGAAAATATAAACTTTACCTATCTATACCGATGATCCGTTCCAGCTATCTCATCCTGAAGCAAATGACACATCGGGCATTCAGCCTGTCCTGTGTCCTTATCTGCCTAAGTCTGCACATACAGCCGGCATGTGCACAGGATATTCTCAAGGATGCCAATTCCGTTATCGTTGAAGCACGCACAGAGGTTCTCTGCAAATCTATGACCCAATCCATAGAAAAAGAGAGCCTGACAATCACCATCCTCAACCGTAAGGGGTTGGAAGCTGCACATTTCTTCTGCGGATGTGATATGTTCCGTTCTTTGCAGAAATTCTCCGGGGAAATCATCAATGCCGATGGACAAAGTGTACGTAAGATAAAGAAATCTGAACTACAGAAAAGTGAATACAGCTCCTCGCTTAGCACGGATGATTATTTTTATTTTTACGAATGCAATTATCCTTCTCTCCCTTTCACGGTGAAATACGAATGGGAAGTGAAGTGCAACAACGGTCTGATCGGCTATCCCCCCTTTATACCGCTGGCAGACTTCAACCAAGGTGTGGAAAAAGCGACTTACCGGATCGAACTGCCCGCAGGACAAGGATGCAGATATCGTGAACTGAACACGCAAGGAAAAGGAATCCAGGTAAAAGAATCCACCGGAGCCAACGGACAGCAAGTGATTAAAGCCACCGCCTCCAAACTCTCTCCCATCATTAAAGAACCTTTCGGACCGGATTTTACTGAACTGTTTCCACGTGTCTATTTTGCTCCCTCCGCTTTCAAGTACGACAAGTCGGAAGGCGATATGAGCAGCTGGCAAAAGTACGGAGAATGGCAATACCGATTGCTCGACGGGCGCGACCTGCTCACCGAACCTTTCCGCGCCAAACTGCACGAACTGACAGCCCACTGCACTACCGACCGGGACAAGGTGAAAGCAATCTACGATTATCTGGCCAAAACCACCCGTTACGTGAGCATCCAACTAGGCATCGGAGGTTTACAGCCCATTGCCGCCGCCGATGTTTGCCGCACGGGATTCGGCGACTGTAAAGGGATTGTCCAATTACACCCGCGCCATGCTGAAAGAGTTGGGAATTGCTTCCACTTATACAGTCATCAGCACCACCAACGAACGGCTGCTGCCCGACTTCTCCAGTGCCAACCAGATGAACCACGTCATTCTGCAAGTGCCTCTCCCGCAAGATACACTCTGGCTGGAATGTACAAATCCATCGCTTCCCTTCGGCTATGTCCACCAAGACATTGCGGGACACGACGCCTTTACTCATCGAACCGACCGGCGGCCAGATGTATCGCCTGCCCACCTATCCCGACTCGCTGAACACACAGCACATCGTTGCCAACATCACCCTCTCCCCACAGCCGAGGCACGGATAGAGGTGAACGAAATCTCCCGGATTTTTACAATATGAGAATGAAGCAGGCATCGTCTATCTGGAGCCTAACAAACAGAAAGACCGCATCCGTTCAAGCATCAACTTATCCCAAGCCGATATTCAGAACCTGCAAATCAGCGAGTGCAAGGAGCCCAATCCGTCTATCACCTTCGGCTACCTGCCACCAGCAATCAATACGGGCATAAACGGGCAACCGTCTGTTTATCCCCACCAATGTGTTCCGAAAAGAATTCAGTGTTCTCCTGTGACGAAGCGCACCTATCCCATTTACATCAACTACGGATACACAGATACCGACAGCATCCGCATCCAACTGCCGGAAGGATATGTAATCGAAGGACTTCCGAAACCGCTTGACGTGAAAAGCAAGTTCGGCAGTTTCCATTCCGGTATTCAGGTGAAAGATAAGGAAATCTACATCACTCACCGATTGTTTATGCCCAAAGGGGTTTACAGTCCGGATGAATATGCGGCATTCATTGATTTCCGCAAGCAAGTGGCAGGACAATATGGAGGAAAAATCATTTTAAAAAAAGAATAAGGAGGGAAACGCTTTTTACAGAAAATAAAGTATCTTTGCGACTCAACATTTTTTTGTGACTTAACCATTCAAAAAAAGGAACATTGAAGAACAAACGATACAATCATATAGAAGAATGGGCAAATACCCTTAGCCACGGAATAGGCATCCTGCTTGGAATCGTGGCCGGATATTTCCTATTGAAAAGGCTTCCGAGAATATGGAACCGCAGTGGGCAGTTGCTTGTGTATCCGTCTATCTGGCGGGGATGCTTTCCTCTTATGTCAGTTCTACGTGGTATCATGGCAGCCGTCCGGGGAAACTGAAAGAGTTGCTCCGCAAATTCGATCATGGAGCTATCTACCTGCACATCGCGGGCACCTACACTCCTTTCACGCTACTTGTCATGCGGCATGCCGGAGGATGGGGATGGGGAATCTTCGCTTTCGTCTGGCTGTCGGCTATTGCCGGGTTTCATTCTTAGCTTCAAAAAGCTGAAAGAACACAGTAATCTCGAAACGGCTTGTTACGTAGGTATGGGAGCCTGTATACTGGTAGCCATGAAACCTTTGTTAGATCATCTGGCAGAGTTGGGAGCCACTACTGCTTTCTGGTGGCTGATCGGCGGAGGAGTTTCGTATATTGTGGAGCTGTCTTTTATTCATTGCGCAAACCGTATATGCATGCCACTTTCCACTTGTTTTGTCTGGGAGGCAGTATCGGACACATCATTGCGATCTGGCTGATTCTGTAAGGAATGGTAGGGACAAAAAAAAGGCTATCTATCCCAGACAGCCAATCTTTGTTAACCTTAAATCTAATACTATGAAAAACACAGTACAAAGATACGGACTTTTCGATCATCTCCAAATTTTCGAGGCAAAGCAGCCTAACTTATAACACGGTTTAATAAAAAGCAGAGGTTCGTTAACGTTTAACGCAACAAAGTTAAAAATTAACGAATCGTTTATTAACTATTTAAATGATTAAATGATCGGACCAAGTAAAAATTGTTGTTGGCGAGTTCCCTGCTAAAAGATAGTGACGCTATCCGATACAAATAGCGACGCTATATGACAATGATACCGTCACTATCCCAAGCATATACCGTCACTATCTTTTCTACGTCAATCGGAGGGCTTACGTCCACTTATAGCATATACCAACAATGATTGTTGCCTGATCCGAATTATCTCTAAAGCCTCTCTCTAAAGTTGAAACAAACAGATTCGCCAATTCGTTATATATAAAAGAGTAATTTAAAACAATTATAAAGCATAAATTTATGGACTGGGAAAATCATCTTATAAAGCACCTGCAATGGTCGGACTCCATTATCAACCGGGAAGCCAAAGAACACGTAGCCCGTGAAATTGCCGCCACGGCAAAAGACGGAGATGTGATAGGAGCCGGCTCCGGCTCTACAGTCTATCTAACTCTGTTCGAACTAGCGCGACGGATTCGTGAAGAGCACTTGCATATTGAAGTGATTCCCGCCTCTCAAGAAATCTCGATGACTTGCATACAGCTAGGCATCCACAAACTATCCTTTGGAACAAGCGCCCCGACTGGACATTTGACGGAGCGGACGAAGTAGACCCGCAGCGAAACTTGATTAAAGGACGTGGCGGAGCTATGTTCAAAGAAAAACTGCTCATTAGAAGCAGCCGCAAAACGTTCATCATCATCGACCCCAGCAAGCGCGTCAATCAGTTGGGAAATAAATTTCCCATTCCGGTAGAGGTCTTTCCAGACTCACTAACTTATGTAGAGCATAAGCTGCAACGACTGGGTGCATCAGAAATCGTCCTGCGTCCAGCCCACGGCAAAGACGGGCCTGTCTTTACAGAAAATGGGAATTTCATCCTCGACACCCGTTTTAACTATATTGATTCTTCGCTCGAAGAACAACTCAAAACCATTACCGGTGTCATAGAGAGCGGCCTTTTCATAGGTTATGATGTCGAAGTTATCATGGCAGAGTAAAACAACGTAAACTGGAAAATCGCATTTTGTAGAGATATGAATTAAATTTGTTCTAGTACAAATAAATATAGTATAGCTCTGTATCTATTTCATTTAGCAGAATTGAGTTGTACGACACCCGGGTGTCGTACAAGTTATTATTACAGTATCTTGCATTCTTCTTTACTATAAGTCATAACTCCAATCACTGTCAGACTATAGCATTTAATTTATAACCCTTAAAACACAGATATTAAAACGTCATCAAACATATTTTTATTCAAAGCCGAAGATAGTTGAAAAAATAGGGAAAATACCGGGAAATTCATTAAAAATTCGGGTAGAATATTACCCCCATCTCAAAATCAATGAGAAAAAAGAGACTACTAAATAAACAAGAATTGATAAAGGAAATTTCAATAAAAGAAACCGGAAGAACAGGTCAATTTGCGAAAACCGAAACAAAAAAATTGAAAAACAACAAGATAGGAGAAAAAAGCAGAAGGAAAGGAGGAAAGAAAAATCAATAAGTCTTAGCAGAACTTGGTATGTATTGAAGTTTCTGCCTTTATCATTGTTAATAGTTCTTTAACCCTTTTGAAGGTGCAAAATGATAAAATTGAAGCACCTTTGGAGGAGGTTGTTCATCTTTTCCTTGAAAAAACCTGATTTTGGATGTTTGCGCTGCTATCTTTATGACAGAAATCATCTTTAAAACATCAATTTTCTTTTCATAAAAATTTCTCAGAATATTTAACCTATAAACAGTTTTTTTTGAAACTTATTGGTTTCAAACGATAACTTTTTATGACAAATACGTAAAAAGTTTTACGTATTTAACATAAAAGTGTTATCTTTTGCAACCTGTTAGAGACAAAAATCTGTTTATAGGTTAAATTTAAGAGAGAATTTTTGAAAAGAAAATTGATGTTCTTAATGACCTTCCTTTTTTAAAATATGGGTCTTTGAAGGAAACATCCAGAGTTACCGGTTTGGTTACCTCCAAGAAGATGGCAACCTTTTTTATCATTTGCTTCAAAAGGGGTGAATGGCACTACCCTTGGTACTATCACTGATATTGACGGTAAGTTTACAACGCAAATGTACCAAGTTCTGCTAAAACTTTGCGCGTTTCTTATGTAGGAATGATTTCGCAGGACGTTTCCATCAAACCGGGAGTGATAAAAGTTGTTTTGAAA
>VOFK01003697.1_pt1 | contig 25740 bp, 30 predicted proteins | sample 5384121 | NCBI WGS metagenome assembly VOFK01 (sample SAMN12384730, study PRJNA508395) | human gut metagenome | isolation source: healthy gut J | host: Homo sapiens | reverse complement strand
TCTTCGACGCTTTTTGCGGCGCGCAAAATCGTTCCGTCTCCTCCGACACTCAAAACGATGTCGCAAGTCTCGATTCCTCCGCGGTTTCACGAAAGTTAACCGATTGAAAGGCGTCTGCAACAGACGGTACATCCGAACTCACTTCGACACCGAGGTCGAGCAGTTCGCGTACTATGGCTTCGGTGACAGAACGGTCTTTGTCCTTTTTGCGTGTTTGTTACTATATGAACTTTCAAGCGATCACCGCCCTTTTAACGTTTCGTGTGCTTTTCGTACCGTTGTTTTTTATATCTGTTGTTGTTTTCAACGCACTGTTTTTGTAAATACAAAAAAAGAAATTCGATATTGCCCTCGCCGCCTTTTATCAGGGGAAAAATCCAATCCCGAAACGGTCAGCCTGAGACTTTCTGCGTAGTCAAGAATATCCGAAACGACCTCAACGTGTGTCTTTTCGTCGGATACGACTCCGTTTTTGAGTCTTTTCTTTTCCGACCTCAAACTGAGGCTTTACAAGGCATATTATTTGCCCGTATTCATCAATAAAGTTCGATATATGGAAAAGTAACTTTTTATCGAAACAAATAAAACATAGGAAACAACAATATCCGTTTTATCAATGTTTTCGGGAGAAATATCAAAAGGATATTGCGTCCCTCGAAATTTACAACTCGGTCGTTGCTTTTGCCAACTTTGGGTCGAGTTGTCCGTTTTTACATCGACGGCGTATACTTTTTTGCACCGTTTTGGAGTGCACAGTCCGTAAAACCACCGTGGAAGCCCCAACGTCAAGCACTGTTTTATCAAAAAGTTCAACCTGAACGATTCGATTGCTTTTTAAGTTTAAGCCCCGCCTTTACCTACGAAACCGATACTGTCTCTTATTTACACCGTTGTCTTTTCCGGAAACATCGTATGACGGTGTTTTTCTATAACCGTTCCGTTGACGGAAACATCTCCTTGTTTTTAATATAATATCGGGCTTTTCGCGGCTGCAAAAACCTCATTTCCGAGGAAATAAAAATATCAAGACGCATTATTTCTTCTTTTTCTTTTTTTCCTCGCCGAAGACGCTTAAAAGTCTTGCGAAAAAAGAAAATTATGTCATTCGCTTTTTTCATTGCGAAGTTTTTGCCGAAAGATTTACCTGCAACTGTTATCGCAGATGTCAATGCAGTTACAACGACTGCGGATATAAGTTTGCTGAAATTGAAAGGTATCTGCAAGCCCTATTGCTATAACACTGCCGACGGAACCGCTCAATACGCTTGAAATATCGCCCATTACGTCGTTGCGAAGTTAGCGACGTATCTGCACTCTGCACCCATTTAAGCGCTTTTTGCGCCTTTAACCTGTCTGGTGCACATTGAGTTCAGGGTCTTGGGATCGGCGATTGACAGCCGTTCCTATTATATCAAAAAGAATACCTGAAAACAAAACGCAAAGAATGATAAATGCGACCCATACCGGAAGTTCTTCCGAAACCGATTCGGAAAAAAAAGCGAAAGTCCAATCGATATCGAAAAAGTTAAAAGAAATATTCTTGCCGCCCATTTCCAATTGAAAAACCCTTTCTTTTTTTTCTGCTTTTTCTGTTCCTGCGGTTGGGCGTCTTTATTTTTGTCCTCGTTTTCCTCTGATTCGACTTGTTACTTCGGTCTATATCCGAAGAGACATCTTCTTTCATTTTGTTTCTCCTGTAATTATTCGAGTGTTATTTAATCAAAAAATATACGATGATAACGCCCAAAGTTAATCTTACGTCTTAGGTCAAGTAGGTTTCCCCATGTTCTACGCCATACGGGCGGTTTCCCCTTTAAAGCCCACGAAAACCGCATCACTGCGATTTTAACTTGATCGCCACTCAAAGTACATACTGCAAAATCTTTGAGCGTATACGGTCTAGGAGATTTCCTCAACGGTTTAAGTCAACGCATAGTCTTTTTGCAAAGAACGGTTTCAATCCGCAATAAAGCAAGTCTGCTGCCGCAGTTTGCTTCTGATCGAACATTCACCGCACCCACTCAAGACAGGCTACGGCTGCACACAGCGTAATCCCCATTTCAAAAAAATGTTTTTTGCAAAGTTCCTTCGGAACAGGCGTTACACCGCCTTGCAGGGTTTTATCCCGAGTCGTACCACGCAATAAGGCACAAGTTCGGGTCTCCACGGCAAACGGAACAGGATCGTATGCCATTACGGTTGCCCGTAAGCCGCTTGGACGTCTCGCTCCCCCATCCAGTAATCACCACCCCTGGGCGTGGAAAAACCCGAAGCACCCAGGAAGTTTCACAGATATGCCCTTCGGTGGATTTTTAGCCCCACCCTGGTCGTTGCAAAAACCACTTAAGAATACCGCATCATCGTAGAACACATTATAGCACATATTTTATTCGTTTTCAATACCTTTTTGGAATTTTTTTGCATAAACGCATTTTTTGCGACATAAAAACGTTGACAAAAAATGTCTTTTGATGTATAATTTTGTCAACAGATTTTGAAACGAACCGATATTCAGAAAAAGAGATAAATGAAATGAAGAAATTCATTTCAACGCTGTCAGTTATACTTGTTTTTACGGTATTTTATGCGCTTGTGTACCCGAATCGAAAAATGAAATAACGAAATTGATTTTGCAGAGAAATATTCGGATTTTGAATTGGAGGCAGGTGAAATATCGGAAGAGCTTTTGTCTGTTTGTGACGGCGAAAGGCAAATTTGATGAAGCAACAATTATCGCAAACTCCGATAATCCTGCTGTTGCGACCGTTGTCGAAAAAGACTTATGACGGCTCGGACACTTTTAAATTCAGAATCGAAGCAATCGGAACAGGCACTGCGCATATTTGGTTTGAAACTGCCGATAAAAGTGTTAAAACACCCGAAATCAAAATTAAAGTAACGGAAACGGAAGACCGCAACAACAAACGCGCCCGAGACAGAGTTTTCAACAACAAAAGCACAACGGAAAGCGTAGTTATACAGACCGAAAACGAAACGTCTCCGACAGATAAGACCGTATATGTCACGCCGACAGGCAAGAAATATCACTATTCGAAATCCTGCGCAGGAAAGAATGCGACACCGAAAAGCCTTGAAGACGCAAAACGACATTACGACCCGTGTAAAAAATGCGCTCACGACTGATATATTTTTATATGTTAGTTTTAATGGAATAATATTTTGTTAACAATGTATTAAAACACTTGCATTTTAATTTATTTAATGATAGAATGACTGAGGTAACGCAGCCTTTATGCTTGCGGAAACCTCAGTCTTTATGTATAAAAAAATTTTAATACAGGCATACCTTTAAGGAGGATATGAAAATGTCAATTCTTACCCTGCCGGACACTACGGAAGTCATTGCCGAATATCCGTATTTTCCGACAAGACAGCAACCTTTTTCATTTGGCGTAACTGGGGCATGGTCAAAACCGAAACGATAGCGGAAGTTCTGGGAACAGACGTTGAGACCGTTAACGTACTTGACCGCCGACATGGGACTTGACGTTCGATGAAGTATAACGCCGAATATGCGAGAAGCGCGGTTTTATAACCATCATCAGAAACAACTGGCAGGTCGTTCCCGACCAACTGAGTCAAATGCGCGGGAATGACGCGCGACGAACTGCGTTCACGCTTAAAGAGGACGATTTCCTCGGCGTTAAGATTGCAGGAAAAACCGAATGTTTCGAAAAAGTATACCCCCGCTTACAGAAGAGCAGAAAGAGCAGACAAAGCTCAAAGCGTGGACGGAAAAGCATTTTTGCCGAATACAGAGACAAGATAACCGTTAACGACTTTGACTTTATCAAAGACTACGGCAAACCCGAAAGAAAAATGAAGAACAACACAAACAGAGCCGTTGTTCTCGATTCTTCATGGGCGTTAAAAACGAAAGCGGAAATTCCGCTGTTGACGTCTTTGCCGAAAACTTTGTCAACGACACCGAAAAGAGTGGGGCGTCAAACTCTGCGGCACGGAAAAATTTATAACTCTTAAAATTGAGCCTGATGAAACCAAAAACAGGAAAGCCATGTTGTGGCGTTCGCAAAAGACGGAATTACCGTTACCGCGGTCGATGAAGAGGGCGTCAACAAAGGTCTTCAATATATCGCTTTCATCGCAGACAGAAACGACGGCCTTACGTTTGATGAAGGCACGATAGCCAGAGACACTCAATTTGATGTCAGATATACATATTCCTATAACGCACTTTACGGAGACGCTCTGCTTGAAGGCGGCGTTTCGTCGTACCCCGATGAACTTCTCAAAGAATATTCCAGAATAGGCATAAACGGTATCTGGATACACGCAGTTCTTTACAAACTCGTTGAGTTTCCGTGGGAACCGTCTCTTTCCGATAAGTGGCAGCAGCGTATAAAGGGACTTCAAAGCCTTGTTGCAGAGAGCCGCAAAAATTCGGCATAAAGGTTTACCTTTTACATGAACGAACCCGCGCAATGCCGATGAGTTTCTTTGACAAATATCCCGAATTGCTCGGCTATTCCAACGGTCCCCCTGAGGGCACGCTCTGCACCTCTACGCCCGAAGTTCAAAAATATCTTTCGGATTCGATAACCCAACTGTGCGAAGCGGCGCCGCAACTCGGCGGATTCTTCACGATAACAGCTTCCGAAAACCTGACAAACTGCTATGCGCACGTTGTTGAAACACCCTGCCCGCAGATGCACCAAGAGAAAGGCTTACGGGAAGTCCTTGCGGAAGGAAGTCAACCATAATTGCAAGAGCCGCAAGAAAGGTCAACAAAGACATCAAAGTCCTTGCATGGAACTGGGGTTGGACAGGCAGATTCGATTCGTGGGACGATATGGCGCGAGGCTATCGGCGACGAGGGTGCTCGCGTTATGTGTACAAGCGAAGGGTGTTAAAAGACGATCGGCGGTATTGAGACATCCGTTATCAACTACTCCATTTCTCTTGTAGGCCCCGGCGAAAATGCAAAGAATATCTGGAAAACGTGCAGAAAACACGGCGTAAAGACGCTTAAAAGTTCAGTTCAACAACACATGGGAATGCTCTACCGTTCCCTATCTGCCTGTTGTTGACCTCAGTGGAACAGCATATATTCAGGGCATTGTTGACAACAAAGTTGACGGTCTTATTGATGGGTTGGACGCTCGGCGGCTACCCGTCCATGAACCTTGAAGTTGCCAGCCAGTATTGGACAAACGGAAACCCGCAGGACGCGATAGTTTCCATATTCGGAAAGCACCCGTTATCAATAAGGCGACAGAAACGTTCTCCAAAAGCATTCCAGAACTTTCCGTTCCATATCGGAACGCTTTACAAAGGTCCGCAGCATATGGGACCGTCCAACCCGCTTGTTTGAACATCAGACAAAACTCCCATATGCAACAATGACGGGACTTCCCTATGACGATATAAATCAATGGCGTTCGATTTACCCGCTGGATATTTTCGAAAATCAACCCGACTTGTTGCCGAGGGATTCAAGGAAGGCATAGACGAACTGAAAGCGTCCGTAACGGATAAAGACCTTGCTGAAAACAAGCGTTTGGCTGAATTTGTTGACGTTGCAACAGGAACGTATTGTCTGTTCAAGAGTTCGTATCAGCAGACAGCATATAACGTTACGAGAAACAAATTCGACGAAGAGACCGGATCCCGCAAAGAAAGAGGAATACAGAAAACGTATCATTGAACTTCTTAATGCGGAAATGGATACCGCGATGGAGATGTACAAAGTTATGATTCACAACTCCACCATCGGTTACGAAGCAAAACCACTATTTCTTCAACAAGTACAGCATAATGGAAAAAATCCTCTGCTGCGAATATCTTCGAAAGATTCGGCAAAATAATGCCGCATTTTTGGAAACGGCGGAAGTTTCGTCGTTTCCCCTGTTTTTTTTGAATATTTTAATTCCTCCTTTGAATATTTTTAAGTGATAACAAAGGGAGGTTAAACACCAATGAACAGTATCACTACAGACCCCAGCGCACAAGCGCACTTGACGAAAAAGCCGTCTTTGCTTCAACTTTGAACGGGCAAAAAGCGACCAAACAGGATTCTCGAAGCACGCGCCGTTATAAAGTGACAACGACCACAACCTGATAGTGGATCTCGGAGACATTAAAGGTGTTATACCGAGAGAGGAAGCTGCGATGGGCATACGCGACAAGCGTTAAAGACATTGCCGTTTTGAGCCGCGTCAACAAACAGATATGCTTCAAGGTAGACGACATTCTGACAAAGCAGGGACAAACAGTTGCCCGTCTCAGCCGCGTTTCGGCACAGCAGGACGCTCTTAACTATATGCTCTCGACATATAAAAAGGGGCGACATAATTCCGCGCGCGGATAACGCACCTTTGAACCGTTCGGTGCGTTTGCGGATATCGGCTGCGGGATAGTTGGGCTTATAAGTATCGAAAATATTTTCGGTTTCGAGGATTTCGCACCCGAGGGACAGATTTTTTGTCGGACAAAATATCCGAGTCGTTATAAGGACATTGATTATGAAAACCGACGGTTTACCCTCTCGCACAAAGAAACTTCTCGGAACATGGGAAGAAAAACGCGGATATGTTCAATGTCGGGCAGACCGTTTGCGGAGTTGTGCGCTCAATAGAAAGATTACGGTATATTTATTGAACTGACGCCGAACCTTGCGGGGCTTGCCGAATATAAAAAAGCGGGCATTGTTTCGGGTCAGCAGGCAACCGTTTACATAAAAAAATATAATTCCCGAAAAAATGAAAATAAAATTGAGCATAATCGACTGTTTTTGCGGAGACGCAAAACTTGAAGATTACAGATATTTTTGCCACGGATCGCATATTGACGAGTTTGTGTATTCCCCTCCCGAAGCCAACAAGGTCATAAGAACTTCTTTTGACGAAGTTCCCGTATAAAAGATCAAGGACGCAGAAATGCGTCCTTTTTTTCGAATAAAAACGGTTGACAAAGACTTTTGAATGTTCTATAATATAGAAAACAGCAAGGATTTTCGGAGTATTCAGATGAAAAAAGACAAAAAAGATACGGCGGAACTGCTCGGACAAATTGAATATGATGAAGCCGCGACTTCCGCAATAAATGCAGACATGGCGGTTTTGCTTGCACTTTCCGCACTTGAACTTATAGCGGGCTTTTTCATGAACGGCTATTCGGTCATCGCCGACGGACTGCATAACATTGTTTCTGCCGCACTTTGCGCAAAACTCGGCAAAAAATTCAAAAAGTTATCGCCGTAATAATGCTCCGTTTTCTGCGGCAGGGATATATTTCGGATTCTATCTGATGACGCTCAAAGTCTCTTACCTTGATCGTGCGCCGAAAATATGGCTGTTTATGATAATAATTCCCGTTCTGCTTTTTTGAAAATAGGTTTTGCATTGAACACATCCGATAAAATCAAATTAAGCGGTGTAAGGTGGATCAAACCCGTTTCAACGCAGATGAATGTCTGCTTTCTGACTGCCGTAGCCTCTCGTTTGTCCGGACTGTTTGCATCGTTTTTTATGGATTTTATATAGAGACTGCAATCGCGACCGCGATCTGTCTGCTTTTCTGCTCGAAAGTTTCCGCGTTTTCGGACAGTTTAAAGCCGACTATATAGAAAAAGTGATTGAAAACGATACGGTGAAAGAAATAACAGAAAAAAGAACCCGATGATTTTGCCCCATATCCGTCGGCGAAATTCATCTTCTCTAAATCAATGGGCGTTGATGAAACGGACGAAGAATTGACGTCCTTTGACCCCGTGCAACCGAAATGAGACGGAAGTGACGGAAGAAAAGGAACAGCCGAAGAAAGAAAAGAAGAAAAAGAAAAAATTTACTGACGAAAAGAAAGACGAAAGAAGACGATTGGTGAAAACAGCGATTGCATTTTGCAATCGCTGTTTTACTGATAAGTTTTTTTAATCTCGAAAAGACATTTTCAGCCTCTTTTTCGCTTAAAATCAACCCGTATTTTTTTCGCGGTCAGGCGCAGTTCATCAGCCGAACGTGAATTTTAAGCGATTCGATTCTTTCAAGGTATTTTCCATGCGTCAGACCGTCTCGAAATATTTATCAATCTCATATTCCGTCTTATTGTCCGCTTGCGAGATAAGAGACATACACTCTTTTACGTTTTTCATCAACGTAGTTTTTTGACCGCATATATTCGGGCAGAACGGAGCGCACAAAACTTTGACGATGCACCGAGTTCGACCGCTTCATAACGACTGTTTGGAAGCGAAGCAAGACCGTCCGTCACACCGCAAGGCGCTTTGTACAGCGTTTGTTCTATCGGTTTTCTGACGGGGGAGTTTGTGTTCCTATTCCGTATACCCGCATTCAGAAGCGTCAACGCCGCATACGGCGAGCAAGATGGTCTGCGGAGCGAATCTCGACGCGCTTATTTGCATCGGGCGCGGCAGGTATTCTGACAAGTTGAGAACGGTTTTGTATTTGACCATGCAACGTATTTCGGGGCTTCAAATGAGCCGAAACGCGCGTATGAATTGGTCAACGGGTTCATAAACATCGTTATTTCATCTATATATGTCAGAACGCCCTCTATAAAACTTTCCGCAACTTCCCTGTTTGTCAGAAAAAACATTTTTTTCCGTCTTTATAAAGCGAAACGTGAAAATGCAATCCGCTTCCGCTTTTATCGGGGGAACGGTTTGGGCATAAACGACGCGAAAAGATTGAAGCTGTTGCCGCAAGCGTTTTTACAACTGAACGGTATGTGATGTAATTGTCAACAGCGGTTACCGCGGACGAATATCTGAAATCTATTTCGTTTTGTCCGGGACCTCTCTTGTGCTGGGAACTTTGCGGGCGTATGCCCATTTCACCGAGCGTAAGGCATATCTCACGTCTTATATCTCCGCCCTTGTCGCGGGAAATATCCATATACCCCGCGTTGTCAAGAGGCGTTCTTGTGGGATTTCCGTCCGTATCGCATTTGAAAAGATAAAATTCGCTTTCGATTCCGACTTTGCATTCGTATCCGAGTTCGAAAAAGTCGTGCCACCGCTTTTTTCAGCGCGTAACGAAGATCGCTTTCGAACGGCGAAGAGTCTGTATGACGTATGTCGCAAAAAGGTGAAGTTCCTTTTCACCCGAAGTTGACCAAGGCAACAACGTCATAGTTTCCGGCTCGGGAAAAAGCAGGCAACTGACACTTTCTTTATCCGTAAACCCGGGTATGTCGGAAGCGTCAAAAGAAATGCCGTTTTTTTCAAAGATTCTCGGCAGTTCTTCCGGCATTACGCATATATTTTTGATTTCCGTAAATGTCGCAAAATGCAAGGCTGACGAATTTGACGTCATGTTCCTCGGCAAAGCGCAATATATTTTCGTATTCTTTCATTGCAGACTTTCCATTCATATTATTGATATAATTATAATACAAATGTTTCCCGATGTCAATAATCAGGCGTAAAAGCCTTAAATTCAATGAAATTTTGCGCTGTCAATGTTGACAATCGTAAAAAATAATGATATAATTTATTTTATTAAAACGGAGAAACAAGGTGTAAAAAGTATGAGTAAAATTTTTTTTGTACCCCAAGGGGTATTCCCCCAAACTTAACCTTTACGAAACACAGACGGCGATAGGCTTTTTACAAACAGAACGTTTGAAGGCTATCTGAGCGAGGCACTCAAATTTTAAAAAGAGTTTCCGCCCCCTGTTCGTCGATCCCGAATCGGGGGGCTTAACGATGACCTGAACGGCATTGAACGGCCCGTACAGTTTGAATTGACGGATTCCGGCAAACAGGCGCAGATAGTTCACCTCTCGCAAAAATGGAAGAGAATGGCGCTTCATAAGTACGGATTCCGTATAGAAACGGTCTTTATACCATAATGAACGCTATCCGTCGCGACGAAGAGACCGACAATCTTCATTCTGTCTATGTCGATCAGTGGGACTGGGGAAAAAGTTATCGATGAAAAGACCCGCAATATCGATTACCTGAAAGCGACCGTAAAAGCCATTGTCGGCGCTATTTTGCGACACCCTTGACGATTTTTGAAAGTCAAATTCCCGCAGGTAGACACCGTTCTCAAAAAGAGAAGTAAGTTTTTATCCACGCAGGAACTTGAAGATATGTACCCCCGCGCTTACTCCGAAACAGCGCGAAGACGCATTATCTCAAAGAAAACAAGACAGCATTCATCATGCAGATAGGCGATAAACTGAAAAAGCGGGAATCGCTAACGACGGCAGAGCCCCCGCGACTATGACGATTGGGCGCTTAACGGGGGGATTCTTTTCTACAATGAGGTTCTCCGGTTGTGCGTTTGAAATTTCATCAATGGGTATTCGCGTTGACCCGAAATCTCTTGATGAACAGCTGACAAAGGCGAATGCGGACAACAGAAGAAAATATCCGTTTCACAAAGCACTTTTGGCAGGTGAACTCCCTTGACCATAGGCGGAGGTATCGGTCAGTCAAGACTTTCAATGCTGCTTCAAGGCAAGGCTCACATGGTGAAGTTCAGGTTTCCGTATGGGATGACGAAACGCTTGATATCTGCCGCAAAAAACAATATAGAGATTTTGTAATATGAGTATACTTTTATTTTTTCTGAATCCATCAGAAATCCCGTGTTTGACGCCGTTATGCTGGCGTTGACAAAACTTGCCGAAGTATGTTTTTCCATCGTTGCCGCACTTCTTTTCTTTTGGTGTATCAATAAGAAGAACGGCTACTACATGATAACCGATGGGACTTGTCGGAATAACTCTCAATCAATGGCTGAAATGCTTTCAGAGTTCCGCGTCCGTGGGTACTCGACAAACTTTAAGGCGGTCGAAGCCGCTACACCTGCGGCAAACGATTTCTGCGTTTCCCAGCGGGCATACCCAAAACGCCGTCGGAACTTACGGAAGTATAGCGAGGTTTACAAAGTATAAATGGCTCGCATTGTGGGCATAGTGCTTTGCGGTGTTGATTCCGATTTCGAGACTTTATCTCGGCGTTCATACCCCCGCTTGATGTCGGCGTATCGTTTGTTATAGGTACGGTGTTGTACTTATTATGTACCCGCTTATCAAAAGACTGATGAAAAGCCGTGGATTCTCGGCGTTATTTTCGGCATTGCTCCGTGCTGATGATAGGTTTTTCTTGTGTTTACATATATCAGACCTTTTGAAGTAACGGAAGTCTGGCAAAACGGAATGTATCGACGGTGCGATGACAAACGTTTCGAAAATGCTTGGGGCAACGCTCGGTATACTTGTTGCATGGTTTGTTGATTCAAAATATATCCAAGTTTGAGACGGCAGCCCCGTGGTATGTTCAGATAACAAAGGTGGTGTTCGGCGTCGGCGTTGTTTTCGGACTGAAATCATTTTTTCAAAATGGCTTTGTTCGCGCTGTTGGGCGACGGCAGCATTCCGGCTTTGATAATCGAGTACTTCCTCGTTGTCATAGTTGCCGCGCTGCTTTCCGATGACGTTTAAGCCTTTGAACAAACTCTTTTTGCAAAGTATTTGAAAAAGTAAATTCAACAAATTCAAAACGGGACGCTGGATAGCTGGGTGTACGTAAGACAGTTATTGCGCCAGAGATTGACGAAGCGGCACGAAACCGCATGGAGCTGATCGTGCGGTCACTGGCAGAGCAAAACGGCGTGACCGAGCAAACGGAAAGCCGAAAACCAAATGGAATGGGTGCGGCAGATGAACGCTTTGCAAGACACAGGCAGATGAGATTGTGAAAAGCGGAATTGATTTATGATTGAGCGAAAAAGTCCGGGCAGAAAACCGTTCGGACTTTTTCTCATATAGTCCAAAAGTGCGGTAGAAATGTTCACAAAGTTTTATGGTATAATTTGAATACGAAAAGTGAGCAGACAAATCGGAATTTGAGGAGGATTAACATGACGGTTGATGTATATGAAAATTGCCCTATTTATGAAAATGAATATTATATGCTAAGAATGACAAACAAAGAGGACAAGGCGGATTTGTTAAAAGTATATTCTGATGAAAAATCAGTACCATTTTTTAATAGTGATAATTGTGGTGGAATGTTGGCGTGATGGGCTCGACCAGACGTATTTCAAAGCCGTATTGGCAGCGCTACTGCCAGTATGAAAAACCCTGACCAGGTATTGCTGACTATTTCATTAACCATGAAGAAAAAAGACGATTGGCTATTCATATTACGTATTAAACTTTACAATAACTCGGAAACTAATAAATCGGAAGGTATGTCTGAAGCGCTGCCCGACCTGCGGCGGCTGTTTGCCGTCCGCAGGCATTGCCTGAAAGGCCAGGCGCGGCCTCCGCGTGATTCGTCACGAAGGATTGCGGCCGTGAAGATGGCTGCGGTCATAGCTGGCGCTTTTATCTCAGCGACAATCTCAACTGTTCGACTGCGTACTGCAAATCAAGTTCTTTATTTCAATTTAAACCAACTGAAGTGTTTAACTCCAGTTCCCTGTTGACGCTGTCAACACAAACGCCGTCCGTCTTCCCGAGAGCGCTGTACTTAACTTTTTGCTTTGTCAAGTATACGCATAACATTTGTTTTGAATTCAGCCATCAGACCGCAACCTCTTTCATAACCGTGTTTCCCCTGCCGACGATATCGTAAATTTGAGTTATTGGCCGCCGTCGGAAAGATCGACACCTTGTTGGAATTTTGCTTTTTGCCGGCATCGGTGAAATGAAAATACACAATATCTTTTCCGGACGGAACCAGAGTACGTCCATACATTCTCCGAAACGAACCTTATCCGATTGGTCAACGGATATCATCATTGCCAATATCGCCTGCGGCATTACATCGGGGATAGAAACGGGAACTTCTTCCATGGAGTAGTTTCTGTCAACTTCGCTGATGTTTCTTGCCATCAGTTTTGCTATTTCGCGCGTGTCGGATTCATCGTCGTCGCTGCCGAAACTATCCTTTTCAATGCTCAGTCTGCCTTCAATAATAACGACCTTGTCCTCAACAAGCAAAGATTGGAACTTTTCGTAGGTCTTGGAGAAAAGCAAAACTTCAATAGTTCCCGTGAGGTCTTGCAGTTGAAGTATAGCCATCATGGTCTCGTTGCGGGTGAGTTTTTTCGTCACCTTGGCAAGTATACCCATAATGCTGACCTTGTCACCGTCCTTGCACTCGTTTTCTTCATCGAAAAGCGAGGCAATGGTTCCGGGTGCCGTATGCTTCAATAAGCCCCGCATATTCTTTCATCGGGTGGTCGGAAAGATAGAGTCCCGTAACGTCTTTCTCAAATTTGAGTTTTTCTTTCTTTGAGTATTCGGGAACTTTCGGGAATTTGAACTCGGGTTGTTGCGTCCCTCTTCCTCATCATCTTCAAAAGACTGAACGACCGCCTTTTTCTTCTTTCAGACTGCTTTGCAGACTTGAACGGAGTTCGGGAAAACCCGCTATGAGTTCGTGTCTCGTATTTCCGAAACTGTCAAACGCTCCCGCGTAAACAAGACTTTCAACTGTTCGGGGAGTCAATGTCGTAATTCTTCATCATGCGGTGCAGAAAGTCGTAGAAACTTTTGAAAGGTCCCTTTTCTTCCCTTTCCCTGATGATGTTGTGCGAAATTTCAACGCCGACGTTCTTGACTGCCGCAAAGACCGAAACGTATATTTTCGCCGCTAACAGAGAAATACACTTCACTTTCATTTACATCGGGCGCGAGAACGGGAACGTTCTGTTTTTGCGCCTCGTTGATGTAATCGACCATCTTGTCGGGCTTTGTCAATACGCTTGTCAGAAGAGCCGACATATACTCTTTCATGAAATGGCATTTCAAGTATGCCGTGTAGTACGTTACAAACGCATACGCCGCCGCATGGGATTTATTGAATGCGTATTTCGCAAACTCGATCATTTCGTCGAATATCTCATTTGCCTTACATCTTCGGGAACGCCGTTTCTACGGCCGCACCGAGGGAGTTCCATTGTTCCGTCGTCGGCTGCAAAATTGCCGTGAATGAAATATTCACGTTCCCTGCTGCGCATGACGTCCATCTTTTTTCTTACCATTGCTCGACGCACGATGTCGGCGCCAAAAATGGTAACCGGCAAGGGTTACGAACGACCTGCATGACCTGCTCCTGGTATATACCATACAGCCGTGGAGTAACTTCAAGTATAGGCTTCAACTGCGGGTCTTTATATTTAATGGATTCGGGGTGGTAACTGTTGTTGATATACGTCGGAATGGAATCCATGGGACCTGGACGGTAAAGCAGAGATAACCGCCCGTAATATCTTCTATATTCTTCGGCTTCAACTGGATAAGCGTTTTCTTCATTCCGCCCGATTCAAGCTGGAATACGCCGTCCGTCTGACCGAGAGAGAAAGCATATCGTAAACCGCCTTGTCGTCCATATCGACGTTTTCTATCTTGAAATCTGGAATTTTTTTCTCTTATCTGACGGCACGCATCTTCTATGACCGTGAGGTTTCGCAAGCCGAGGAAGTCCATTTAAACGAACCGGTTCCTCGTCGATAACCATATCGTATTGCGTAACGGGCATATCGTCCTGCACGGCAAGAGGAACGTAATCGAAACGTCACTTCCGCAATGATAACGCCGCAGGCGTGCAGGCAGAGGTGTGTCCGGGGCGCATTCTCAACACCCCAGAAAGGATATAGTTCTTTTATTCTCGGGTCGGTGTTTGTACATTTCTCGGAGTTCCGGCATTTTTCGACCGGATTCCATTATGGTTTTCTTTGTCTTGCAAAAGGTTTTTTGCTATCATTGGCTTCCGCAAGGAAAAAATTCAAGCACTCTGGCAACGTCTTTGACCCGCCATTTTTTGCTTTCATCGTTCCGAATGTGACTATCTGTGCAAACGGCACTTCCGCCACCGTATTTTTGGATACAGTAATCAACTTTATTTCTGACGTCTTTCAACGCAGAAATCGACGTCGAAATCGGGCATAAAACACGTTCGGGGGGGGTTCAGGAAACGCTCAAAAAGGAGATTATATTTCAGCGGTTCGATGTTTGTAATATCTATGCAGTACGCAACCATACTGCCTGCGCCCGAACCTCTTCCCGGTCCAACGGGGATTCCGACGCTTTTTGCATAACGAACGTAGTCGCTTACGATAAGGGAAGTAATCGACGAAGCCATTTTATGAACAACGCCGAGTTCGTATTCAAGACGTTCGCTCGTTCTTTTTTGTTCTTGCGGGATATTTTCTGTCATAACCCTCGTGTATGCAAGTTTTTTAAGGAACTCAAAGTGGGGTCCATATTGTCCGGGCGTGACAAAAGTTCGGCAAATGATAAACCGTGGGTCGGGGTCGTCAAGATTCTGAAAACGACACATCGCACATTTCTGCGATTTTAACGGTGTTGTCCGCACGCCTCGGGAATGTATTGGAAAAGATCTCTCATTTCCTTTTCGGTTTTAGATAGAACTCGTCCGTTTCAAAGCCCATTCCGCACTCTTCGCTCAAAGTCTTTTTTAAGTTGGACGTACAAAAAGCACTTTTTGTGCCTAGCAACCGACTTTGCGCAGATAGTGAGCGTCGTTTGTGGCAACAAGCTTGGAATGCCCGTCTCTTCGTGCATACGCAAAAGGCGAAAGCCCTGGCTTGTCACGGTGTCGATCATCCGCACACCAGCATTTGACCGTTCAGAGGGCTTGGGCCGAACCAGTGTCTGAGCTTCGTCAATTTGCGGCCCGCCGCCATGATGATGGCCCTTTCGGCTGAACGTACTTATTTTCCCTCACTTTCCCACTGCTCCAGGGTAATGTCAGAGCGATGCGGTAATACTCGCGTAACAGTACTGCCGCAGGGTATTCGCCAGTCCACCCAGCGTCCATTTGTGCTGCCAGTTGCTCCATGAATACCAGGCCTAATGTAACAATAAGTAAATGCGGACCGCTTCGCTGCAGCGCGCCGGAAGTAGGCTGCGATGATTGTCGGCGGTCATAAAGGGCGCGGAATGCGAAGTTTGTGGCAATGTCCACAGCCGGGGATACAAGCGCGCGTACTCCCCAGTCGATGAGGGCGAATCTCCTGCCGTCATCCCTTTCACAAAAAGTATCCGGTACGGCGTCGATGATGTGCGTCAGCACCAGCTACATGTTGCGTCAATGTATCCCCGGAGGAAAAACGCGTTTTTCGCAGTCTCATTTCTGGTGAGTCGCTTATAAATGGAGGGCGGCACTTTTATTCCAGAAACTCGCAAAACTCGATCTGCCAAAAGATATCAAGTAATGTGGGCCACGGTGAGGCGCAGCTCATGAAAATTCGCACCAACCGCTTCATGCGCTTGCGCTCCTCTGACGCTTCCAGGAGCATCTGAATATTCCGTAATTTTATAGCCGTTGTCGGGGCTGATGCCAGGCGATATCGCAGATGTTTTTCTCCAGACGCCTGGTATACGGCGGCCTCGTGGCGGCGATCACCAGCGGGCTGGCACTCTTCCGGGGATGCGCGGTCGCAGCGCACCGCTTGCGGGAAAACCCCGGAACGGCGATTGGTCGCGCGCTTTTTTTCAGAGCAAGTGACACCGGGTGATCTTTCCGCCATGTCCGCGTGCACTGTCGCCGAATAGTTCCGGGAATGCTTTCAGGTGGTCAGGACCGGCTGTCCAGCTCTGAGCACAAAGGTTTAATGTACTCTCCGGCGTCCATCAGCCGAGCAGGAACGATCATGCGGCATATCCCGCAGGGTCTCCAAGGCAAATACCGCGGCTCAAACATCCATGACGCCTCCAGCCGGGTACGAAGAACAGTGTCAGGTCGGCTTCCGTCGAATGGCATTACCGATCCGCCCATGCCCGCAGGGGCAACTATCATTAACGGACGCTGCTGTGTGGTCGAACCGATTAAGCGACCATGTACCCAAGGTACAAGCCTCCCGGGAAGGACGGCTGCACCGGCTGTCGCGAGGGATTACATGGTGTTTTGATTTGGGCCACGAGGTGAAGGTTGTTTTCAACGCGCATATTTCCCACGGGTTGACGATCAGTTCCCACCGTATGCGTCCGTGGTATTTCATATTTTTCCTTCGGCGATCGACAACCACCGTTACCGACGCCTCCTCACGCTGGCGGATGGCGCTCAGCGAGGACTTCACCGTTGACCTCAGCAGACCCTTGGATGCGGGGGATCAGCTGGCTTGCCGGAATGCTCACTGCCGCGGCTGCCGGCCCGGAGTACCGCACCTTCTCCGTGGACAGCCATCATCTGTATGTAACCGGCTTCATGGGCTTTTGGGAGCAGTTCACCACCCAAAATGGCCCACCGCCCACTTTCGAAACGCTGACTCACATCAGAAATGTTACCTTTATGTTCTGGGTAAAAGGCATGAGATTGGATCGGACAAGAAAAAGAGAGGTGCAGGCTACAAATGCATGATGAATATTTATTCATGTTCCTCTTGACAAAATGCGTTTCACGCAATAGCTATATATACACACAAACGCAAGCTGAATAGAAATGCTACGCTATGGCACCGGCCTGAGGGCTCACAGGCATCCGTGACCGAATCGCAGGTCTCCGGCATCGGGTAGCTGCATGAGATTTGGTCATGGATGAGGAAAATGCTTATGTACATGCTGTCAAACCACTTTGCCGTGAAGAATGAGCGCCAGTGGGCACGACTTTATCGCTTAGCAGACACCTGCGTGGACTCCGGCGTGTCCCCTGGACCGGCGCTGTTTTATGGCGCGGGAGGACGGAGCCCGGTTTCTGGCATAGCTGTGCAGCTTTCGACCTATGGCGACATACTGGGCAGCCCGCCCTGCCTGGCGGCATCTCTGCGGGCTGTATAAGACCGTCCGGGCGGTGGTGCCCACCACGGTGCGGCGGGGAACATCTCTGCCATGTGTTCTGTTCCTTATTTCCGCCGGGGATCGGGTGGTCAGCATCATGCCCACCACGAGCAGCTCTCCATCCCGGGAAGGCTCGGCATGAATATTTTGGCCGTATGCATCTCAAACAGGAGAACGGCGCTGCCGGATCCTGGGCGGGCTGAAGGCCTGGTAACGCCGGAGACAAAAGATGATCTGCCCTGAATAATCCCAACAACCCCACCGGCGCGCTGATGAGCGAGGCGCAGCTGCTGGAGATCGTGGACATTGCCCGCAGTGTGGATACCTACTTATCACTCTGCGGGCAGGGTGTGCACACCTGACCGATGATTTAAGTGCCCCTCCATAGCGAGATCTGTATGAAAAGGGGATCTCTGTCAACAGCATGTCCAAGGTTTTTCTCTCTGGCAGGACTTCGCCTGGGCTGGATCGCCACCGGGACACGGCGGCATGAAGGCATTCTTGTCCCACCGGGATTATAACCTCATCGGCTGCCTTGACCTGTTCCCAGGCAAATGGCGGCCTCCGTTGCCTAGCTGAGGATGTATTTGAGGCCGGAATCAAGGCCATCTCGTCCGGGAAAACCTTTTGGATGCCTGGGTGGACGAGAGCTTTTGAAACATTTCTATTACACCAAGCCCAAGGCGGGCACCACAACAGTATACTATGATTATGACCAGCATCCCATCCCTACGAGTTCTGCAAGAAAGATGTATCATAAAACCAGGGCCTTTGTCACCCCCCCGGCGATTGCTTCGAGCAGCCTGGCATGCGCATGCTGGCTATGCCTGTGATAAGCAGACCTAAAGGATGGCCTGGCGGCCATAGCGGCCTTTGCGGACACACTGGAATAAAGAAGGAACAGATTCAGGGATAACAACATGCAGCGGGGCGACCTTTGGTCGCTCCCGCCTTTTTCTTCAAATACATTTTTTCGTTCAGCCAAACTGCTCACCGGAGAATTGCGCGCCATATCACTGAATCGGCAGCTCCGCCAGGCTCAGGTGGTGCCCCTGTCCGAGCTTTACTCCCGCAGGCGAACCGCCGCGTGGGGGTTGTCCCCACCGGCGAGAGGCCAACCCGCACCGCCATTACTCCCCGGCTGCGGGACTTATCCACCCGGAAGAAGAGGCTGGCGAAGGTACTGCGCTGAGGAAATTCCTCCGGGATACCGCGGCCGGTGTCTGAGACGCGGATCAGGAGGTCCGACTCCTGTGAGACCATTTTGACTCGCACCGAGCCGCCGTGACGATTATGCCCGACGGCGTTCTCCGTCGGGTTAAGAGCGAGCGATAGACTCGGCATCGCTGCCAATCGCGGCGCCGTCACCCTCACCTCCAGCGCAATATTAATTTTTCTCCGCCAGCGGTGCAGGGAACGTCAGCTGGCCCGATCATGGGGGGCGGCTGGATATGCTCATTGCGCAAATTGCTCATTTCCAACAGCGTTTTTTGGTCATCTGGGTCAACCGCTCCGTCTGCTCTCGCAAAGCGTGAAAGCTTTCTGCCGTTTCCGGCAGCACGTCGAGAGATACTCTGCTGAGAACAGCTCAACCTGCATCAGCGCCAGGGGGTACACGCAGCTCGTGGGCGGCGTACGGTGAGCTGCCGCTGGGCGGCAAAGGCATTGTTCAGCCGCTCCAGCATTTGATTGAAGGAGGACTCAGCTGCCGAAACTCCGGCAAAACATCCTCGTTGATCCTCATATCGGCAAGATTATTCAGCTGCACCTTTTCTCCACCTGCGAGGCAAAGCTGCGTAAGGGGCTTCAGAGCGCGTCCGCTGACAAAAATAGGCCAGGATACCGCTCAATACAGTCACGACCGCCGTAATGTACCAGTTGGTTGTGCGAAAACGCCCCTGTGCCCCATTGACAACGATGGCCAGATTCATCGTTAGGCGTTATGAGCTGCGGATCAAAAGCTCTCTGCTCCTTCACCGTTCAGAATAACGGTGCTGTCTCCCTGCAGGTATCTGTGATCGTATCCATATAGTATACACCGGAGGAGCAGAGCAGAAGATTCATGGCGATGCAGGTGACGCCGATGAGCAGGACCGTCATCCAGGGTGATGCGCCACTGCAAGAAAGGCGCTTCATGTTTCCTCACCCCATTAAATAGCCCTCACCGATGCGGTTTCGGATGGGGTCAAAGCCCAGCGCAGCACGGAGGCTTCTTGCGCAGGGCGGAGATATGGACCCGGATGGGTGCGAGTCCACACTATTGTCCCCATACATGCTCCATCATTTCCTCCTGACTTACTGGTCGTCCCTGGTGAACCATCAAATATTCTAAAATCCCTGTCTCCTTACCCGTTAAGCGTCATGGCCTGCCGTTAACGGAGAGCAGTGCGGGAAGCAGGTGTCAAAGAAACCAGGCTCCGCAGCGCAGCGGCACGATCGCACAGGTGAACTGCCGCAGGGGGTCAGACTACGGATGCCGAATACCAACTCGGCCAAGTGGAAGGCTTGAATGGTCGTTGGCCCGTCAGCCCCTCCACGCTTGTCTCTGCCTCGCTGCGGGCGGAGGATCAGCACCACGTCTCATGGTCCGTTTTTCGCCTGTCCTGCCCGGCAGGTTTAGATCAGAAAGGAATAGATCCTTGGCACTCACTCAACAGCTCAAGGCAACCTTCTCACCGTCGCAGTATTGAGTCTGCGCTTTAACATGAACGCCGCAGGCTGCGGACGATGGTCTCGCACAGGGCGCGTTCATCTTCAATTATCAAAAGGCGCATAGGAGCCCTCCCTTTTTATTTTATGTTGGTAATTTCCCTAGTATAGCAAAAACGAATAAGATTTGCGTTAAATTTTTTCGTTCTTAACAAGGGAATTTAACTCTCACTGCACTTATGATGTTGGCAGAAAAACGAAAGGGAAGTGATGAAGTGGGCCATGTAAAGGACTTTTGAAATTGCAGGCCACGCTGCTGATAGCAGAGTCGTCATGCTGACCTTTCCGGTATCTGGCGCGGCGAAGCGGTAGTATTGACCGCAAGCAATTTAAATTGTGTTTGGAGTATTGTGGGCATTGGATAAAAAGTTTTCGGGCGTGTCACAGATGCTCTCGCTTCCGTGGCTGGACCCGCTTATTGACAGCCTGCATTCCAGGAGCAGGGAAAACCGTCTGAACTGCAGGGGCTGAGCCTCCGCCTGCGGCCTCCAGTTTCAGGCGGTGGATGGAAGTTCACCGTCAGCTTCTCTATATCTGGGTTTTCTGGGAGTTGCTTGGCTGGCTTCAGGGCTGCTGCAGCTCTCCTGAAGCCTGCGATACATCAACAAGTACGCCGTTCTGCTGGTGATGGTAATTCTGCTGCCGGCGTCCTTCAGCAAGACTGATGAGCATGGGCGATCCGTTCTTCTGCAAGCCACCTTTGCCCGCAGAGGCGGAGAAACCATCCCGCTGTCCTTGCCAATGCCACTGGGCGTACCGAAATTCCGGCTGCTGGTGATCGTGTTGAGCGTACTGCTACCGGCCCGCTTCTGCAAGTGGCGCTGTTCCTGCGCTCGCGCTGAATCAGGTGTCTATTCCAAATGAAAGGTGGACAAAACAGTGTCTCACACACATGGAAAATCGCCAGAGTATGAAGATGGATATGGATGTGACAAGGACATCAATCATGCCGAGTGTCCGCTGCGGGACTGCGTCACCTGACAGGCGCCGTGTGCTCGCTACAGCTACCGGAAGATAAAAAGGCGGCGAAAGCCGCAGGAAAAAACTATAAATAACAAGGAGGAACAAAAACGGATGAATAAAAATGAATACTACCAGCAGATTGCTGGCGCTGCTGCTGCCGCACTGATGGTGCTGTCTCTGGCGGCCTGCGGCACAGAGCGGCGACAAGATGGAATAGGAAGCGACGAAATAATGCCGAGGAAGCGGCTGCCATGCACAATGATCTGATGGCGCAGGAAAATGCTATTCTCAAAGAAATACCGCGCTGTGGGAGAAAAGGTATTTATGGCGGCTGATAAAAGGCATGACTATGCAGGAGGACGGCAAAGCTATGGCGCGGCGATTTCACCACTCGGTACAATCAGGCCAAAGGATCAGTTACAGCAGGATGAGCTGGAAACTGCTTCAGGGAGAAGCGGAGAAGATTCTAAACATCAGAAACAAGCCATGATTGAAAAAATACCCTGAGGTGGCGCATAGCGGAAATCCCATGGATGGCGACATGGTATGCAACGACCACGCAATGACACGCTTTGAGGCAAGGACCTGAACAGTGTCGTATTCTCCAGCAACTTGCTATCACAGTAGTGAATTTCTGGTTTACCACCTGCAACCTGTGGGCGAGCTTGCCGAGCTGGATGCGCTGAACAAAACTTGCTGAGGGCGGCTGCTCATCGGCGTCAGCACCTTCACGCTGCGGCACGACGAAGCGGCAATTTCAGAGGAGCGAGATGTGCTGATGAAAGAAAGGGCGCAGACTATCAGAATATATTTCGCCTCGACGACAGTGAGGGCGGGGAAAGGTATCGAATATCGCTACGATCCACCACCTGTAGTTGACGCAACGGCAATATCGTGGGAGGAGAACTATCGTAGGTGCCATTGCAGAAGAAGCAGGCCGAAGACGCTGCAAGCTGCATCGACGACCAGGCCCTTGCCGCCATATGAGCTGACAGACCGTTTATCTCATCAAAGGAGAATCTCCCAATTGGCTAATCTGGCGGCTTTTCTCGCACACTGAAGTCAGGCACGTTTTGGTATCATGAACAAGGTTGACCCCAAATACTTCAAAAAGGAGCTGTATACCATGCAGACGATTTAATGCTGATTTTAGCTAGCGCATCGACATCACTGCGCAACTTCGCAGTAACCTGTCTAACGCGGCAACGCCTGACACGGCAGAGCCGGACATGGCGCTGCCATCGCCACCTGGAGAATGAGACGACGCAGAGACGGAATTGAGGCAGTGGAAGCAAAGAGCGACGCAAATGTCTTTCAGAAGGAACTGCCGCTTACTGTATGGGAGAGCTGGACGAGGCCGTACGCGCGAGCGAACTACGGCAGAACTTTGACAGCGCGCATCCGCAGCAGCAACGCCCTGACGGAAGCGGAGAAGGGCAAAACGCTTCTGGCGGACATCAAAGGAGCTGAACGGCCTGGATACTGAGATGGAGGAACCCAGCTATGCGAAGCTGCCCTCCTGCGACAATATGCGCTTTTACGAGAAGGCGCTGGGAAAAGGCCGACCCCAAAGGTGCTGGATGAGATCGACACCCTGGAGCAAAGTATGACCGGATCTGCGAGAGAATGCAGACCTGTGGGACAAGGTGGATGAGAGGCATATTTGGCCTGCCGGATGACCTGCGCTTCGATAACTACGATGACATTTCCTTTATCCGCAGCCTGAATGTCCTGACCGATACGGAGAAAAGAGGAGGAGCCGCATCGCTGACTACAACCGCCTGGTGAGGTTTGACAACCAGACTCTGCGAGCTGGACAATTCCGTTTGGGGGAACACAGGCTGTGAAAGCGGCATCGCCTCTTTGATGGAAAAGCTTTTCTGATACGATAGACTCAATACCACGCCGATGCTGCGCAACCTGTTTTGCGCATTTAGCTGCGGGCAAGGAGACGCGTCATGGGGGCATACCATCTATCTGGCTGATGACGCGAGAGGCATACGCGAGCTGCTGCACGAGCGCGCCCCAAGCGGCAGATATGAGGTGCGCTTCGCGCTGAAAGAAATGGAGATGCTGCTGGCTGGCGGCTTTTCAGCAGGAGCCGGCGGAGCTTCAGCGATTTTTGAGATATTGAGTGGCCAGCACGGACAGCCTTACGTGAAATGCCGGGAGCTTCTCTGTTCCGACATTCCCATCATTCTGCTCACGGCAAGGCAGGCTGGACTATGTCATGGGCATCAGCCAGGGCAGTGACGACTATCTCTACCAAGCCCTTTCGCGCGATCCTGCTCATGAAGGGTGAGGCCTGCTGCGCCGGGTGGAGATGGACGGGAGGAAAACAGCGGCAGCGACAGCGAACAATTGCGCTATGGGGATCTCGCGCTATTCCACTACGGAAAACGCCGTCCTCTGCGGGAATTGCACCTGCTGCGCTGACTGAAAACCGAGGCTGCGGCAGCTGGCTATATGATGAGGCAGCCCGAAACGCGCGCGAGGCAGCTCCAGCGCAGTCTGGGAGGCTTCGATTCCGGAGGTGGAGACCCGTGTGACGGACGAAACCCGCCGCATCCGGAAAAAGCTGCTGCAGGCGAGCAGCGGCGTCAGTACGGTGATCTGGGGCTTTGGTATAGGCTGAAGGAGGCGAGAGGCAAGCTTGAAGATAGCATCAACAGATCGTGTATCTGCACCCTGCTGCTCTTTGCCCTTTCAACGTCATTATCCGGCTCACTTTGTAAGAGGCAAAAAAGGCGCTCATCAGTGAGGCGAGGTACAAAACCATCTGAACCGGAACGATACTAACAGCGATTGGTCAACGGGGAGTCTTTCTGGAGCTGGAGGATGGCTACCGGCCAAGCGGATGGAGACAGGGAAAGCTACCAGGTGGAGGGCTGCTGCTGGCCTACTGCAGCAATCGAGGAACATCGCGCTGGATCAGTGTTATTCCTTTAGGACGGGTAGGCACCACCTGATTTTTATGTCCGTGCAGGAGGACTACGGCGATGCAGAAGCTCCATACTCCCACATCATGTACATAGACATCGAGCCCGATCACACGCTATATCGTGACACTGAACAGGATGTTCTTTGCGTGCTGCTTGCAATTTCCTCTCGTCATGCCTGCTGGGCTTCCGGTTTTGGCAGGGATATCGAAACGAGGCGGGCGGCAGCAGACCTGCTTGGGAGAACTACTCGCCGCATGAGCTGGCAAACGCCATGCTTATGGCGATACAGGGCTATGCAGGAGGCACTGCCAGGCAGCGAGGTGATGGAGGCAGGCAGCTCGGCGGAAGTGATAATGGCGGAAAGCGACCGCATGACGCGCTGAGCGATGGAGGAGAGAGCTTTGGACATCTCCCAGCTCGGCATGGGGCAGCTTAGCAGCTTTCAAAGGTGGGTGTCTTCGGGGAAGGCTGCTCTACGACAGCCTTCGCACCAAAACCGGCACGGCAGCATATGGCGGCATCGCCATTATGCCGTTTCCCCGAAGAACCCGTCTTGGTCAAATGCGATGATGACACGCAACCAGGGCGGCACAAATCTGACCAGCAGTTGCGTACCCGCAGTGAGCTACGCCTGACCTGCCAGCCGACAAACAGAATACAATAATCGAACAGGATGACAAACGGCATCCTAGACGGATCTTCCCCATATCTTTGATCGTTTTTATATGGAAAGCGGAAAAATGGCACATTGGCCTTGCGCTGACAAAAGAAATCATCCACCTGTACAAGGGCGCAGGATCTGCACTGCATACAGTAGAGGCAGCGCTGTGTTTGAGATATGTGCTCCATCCCGGCTTGAGCCAGGTAAGGAAGGCTATTGTATCATTTGAGCTGAAAGCAAAAGCCGGGCAGATGAAACAAGGAGTTTGTCCTGCAGCTGCCCATAAATATAGAGGTGGCACCTTTGTTCTATTGCTATAGCAGATGATGGAATATCTTTTCTACGACTCATGCTGCTTTTTCTCCTCAACAGCGCGGAACAATATGCAACCCATAACGATGATCAGATGAAGCGCAGATTTTTCAGGATCATCGGTAGGCGCCGCGGCGTTTTGATGAAGGAGACTCTGCCTTAACCGGTTCCAGACAGGGTAAATCCCACAGGCCAGGAGGTACCACCGCCAGGAGGTCAGGAGCTGGGAACGGCGATGTGACACGCGACAGCTTCAAGGAGGAGCAGTATACCGCCACACGATTAACTGTGAACGGTATAATGAAGTGCAGCCGTCAACAGAAGTGCCGGAACCTGCCGTTGTACTGCAGGCGTGGCCGCTTTATGAAACCAAACCAGCAATACGTAACT
>VOFK01000947.1_pt1 | contig 25746 bp, 44 predicted proteins | sample 5384121 | NCBI WGS metagenome assembly VOFK01 (sample SAMN12384730, study PRJNA508395) | human gut metagenome | isolation source: healthy gut J | host: Homo sapiens | reverse complement strand
CCCTTTTTGGTGCAATGGGGTCAGGTTGCTTTGCAGCACCATAAATATGCCTGCCCTTTTGTGGTGGTTGGCGGCTAGGCGGAGGGAAGGCCTGGCGTGTTGGGGGCCTGCTGCGGCTTGAGGCGAGCGTTGCGCCAGATGATTTGGATAACGTAGCCGAGCATAAAGACAAAGGCCACGCCGCTGATGAAGCCGCCGATGAGGGGAAGTCCCGTGAGGGCGCCTGCGGCCACACCGCCGACAGCTGCCATGGCGTAGCGGTTCTGGTTGTGTCCGACCATGCGGGCGATCGCGCAGCCCGCAAAGCGGTGGAGACCAGCGCGATGCCGATAACGCCGCACAAGAGGGCTCCGGCAAGCGACAGGCCAGCGATGGAGATAATCAGCAGTAGGACGGCGGGGACGATAGCGATCGTGCCCAGAAGACCGCTCACCCACAGGGGCGTGGGGTGCTGGTGGAGCATTCCGGCGGCGCTGGCGGTCGCTCGCGGAAAGACGAGCTCGAGCAGCAGAGCGACAAAGCAGGTCGAGAGCGCCGCGGCGACGATGCCGCCGATGACATCGTTAAGGGTGGAAGTATCTTCGTTCTCGGTGCGGTCGATCTTGAGCGCACCGACCGCGGCTCCTGCGGCGCGCTCGGGGTCCTCGGAGACGTGTGCGTTCACGGTGCCGGTAATGCGGGCATTCTTGCCCAAGACGAGCTTATCGGCCCAAACCTCGACATCGCCGTCGACGGTGCCATCGATTGTCACGGTGTCGCCTGCGAGCGCTGCCGACTTGGCAGAGCCGCGCAGGGCAAACCGTCTCGCCCATTGCGTAAAAACAGTTGGCACGGTGCTACCAGTGTTGAGCACGACATGCTGACCGGCTACCGTCACGCTGCCATCGATTGCGGTTTTGGAGATATCGATGGTGCGCGCCGCCGCGAACGGCGCCGCCTACGGTGCAGTCGCGAATCGACAGGCTCTCGCCTGCCGCGATAATATCGCGGCCGATGGAAGCGTCGTCTAGGTTAAGGCTTTGGCCGGCCCAGTACAGGTCGCCTTCGACGCCAGACGGATTTGAGTCAACTTCGGTTGCGAGCACGTTTCCGGCGGTGTCTGTGCCGGCGAACGACGTTGTGGGAAGCGCGGTCAGCGCAGGCGCTATCAGTGCGAATAGGAGGGCGGTGCGGGCCTGCGCTTTACGGCGCCGGGACGACGGTTCTAGGTTGCAAGGCATAATGAATCCTTCGTTAGATACTCGACATGTATCTAACAGGGTACCCAACGCGCGGGCGCTCTAAGAAGAACCTCTCGGTTGCATTTCGAAGGGTCGTGCCGCGCTGTCTACTTTTTGCGATGCAAGAAGCGCGCGATGTCTTCCTCGGTGGGGCTTTTGATGTCAAAGCGCAGCGAGAGCCAGCGCAGGCCCATGGTCACCGCAACGCATACGACTAGCGCAGCGACATTGCTGACCAAGCCACTCATGACGAGGCTTACATAGCTTGCCGATCCGGCGATGGCCGCGATGGCATAAAAGTTAGTGCGTTGGAAAATGCCTGGGACCACGCCCATAAAGCCGTCGCGCAACATGCCGCCACCCACCGCGGTGAAGAAGCCCATCATGATGCATACGGCCGGCGCAAAGCCATAAACCAGTGCCTTGTCCGCTCCGGTGGCGGCGTAGATGCCGACCGAGATGATGTCGAGCAATGGGATGAGTTTCTCAGGTTTATCGACGATTGCCGGGAAGATGTAGATGATGGCCGCCGTGGCGATGGAAAGCGGGAGTGCCATCGGCTGGTTGAGGATGTAGACGTTGCCCACCTGCAGCGTCATGTCGCGTAAAAGACCGCCGCCCAGACCGCAGACCACGGCGAGTGCGACCGCGCCCACCAGGTCGAGCTTGTGCTCGCGCGCAACCAGCACACCCGAGATCGATGCCGCGACAACGGCGAACATCTCGAGCCAAAATGGGATAGCGACCATGGCATCCGAGGCATGTGAGGTAACGGTTATAGCGGCGACGACGGGCAAGATGGGGTCCTTTGAGTTGCGAGTTTAGACAATGCCCGTACATAGTACATGGTTGGCGGGTCTCGCGACCCCATTGCTCGGCAAACGGTCGGGACTGGGCGCGGGCGTGGCGTTGTTGGAATGCCAGGGGTCCAAAACATGTACATTAGCCTCCAAAGATGTCAGAAAATGTCGTTTTTGGAGGGTGATGTACATGTTTGGTTGGGATGTGCGGCCGAGAGGGGATCCGATAACAAAAAGCTCCCGTTGCTGGGAGCTTTCTCAACCAAAATGGCGGAGGAGGAGGGATTCGAACCCTCGTGACCTTTATACAGGCCAAACGGTTTTCGAGACCGCCGCATTCAACCACTCTGCCACCCCTCCGCGTGGGGTAAAAACAAAGCAGGCTCAAAGGCCTGCTTTGGAATTAACTGGCGGAGAGTCAGGGATTTGAACCCTGGAGACGCTTTTGACGCCTACACGATTTCCAATCGTGCTCCTTCGGCCACTCGGACAACTCTCCGTTAAATGCGAAAGTCAGTATACACGAGGAATCGCAAAGTGCAAACAGAAAAGTTGGCATTTTTGAAACGCTTGGCTTCGTGACGGGATCTAGAAGGCCAAAAACGGGCTCTGACCAGCATGGCTGCATGCAGCAAATTGTTCAAAATAGGTATTTATAGACGACGTGTCAGCAATTTTAAAAATCTTTGAACGGTGTTGTGAGCCACTGGTATGCATTTCGCGACCACAGCCTTGCACTTGCTGACCTGCGGTTCGATTTGGTTTGTCCCCGCAGCGCCGTATCTTGTCCACAGATCTGTCAAGCATTTGGTCAGCATTTGGTTGGAAGACGCATGAAGTGCCGTGTGAGTATGGACATATGTGGAGGTCATGAGGTTGTAGCTGCACATTCTTGCAGCCTGGGAGGTTGAAAGATATTATTACCAAGTCTTTTCTCTGCTTCAGGCGCACCTTCACGACCTGAAGCCACATTTGCCCAGAGGAGGTGACAATATGAAGGCTTATGAACTGCTGTTCTTTGTTGACCCGTCGCTCGACCCCGAGACTCGTCTCGCTGTTATGAAGCGTATCGATACCACGATCGCTGAGGGCGCTGGCAAGGTCGACTCCGTTGACGAGTGGGGCAAGCGCAAGCTCGCCTACGAGATCAACGACCTCACCGATGGTGACTACACCCTCATCAACTTCCACGCAGATCCTACCCAGATCGCCGAGCTTGATCGCGTCCTGCGCATCACCGACGCCGTGGTCCGCCACATGATCGTCCGTCGCGACGACCAGGAGTAAGACTGTCGTTTTGGACTGGGCTTGTGCCCCAAGAGGAAGTAGTGAGTTATGAGCATCAATCGAGTGAACATCACCGGTAACCTCACGCGTGATCCCGAGCTGCGCGCCACAGCCGGCGGAACCCAGGTTCTGTCCTTTGGCGTCGCCGTGAACGATCGTCGCCGCAACCCGCAGACTGGCGAGTGGGAGGACTATCCCAACTTTGTCGACTGCACTATGTTCGGCACGCGCGCCGAGGCCGTGAGCCGTTTCCTGGCAAAGGGAAACAAGGTTGCGATCGAGGGCAAGCTGCGCTACAGCTCTTGGGAGCGCGACGGCCAGCGCCGGAGCAAGCTTGAGGTCATCGTCGATGAGATCGAGTTTATGAGCTCCCGCGGTGGCCAGGGTGGCTACGATCAGGGCGGTTACGCCCCCGCAGCCCCTGCAGCGCCCGCACCGCGTCCTGCCGCACCGGTGGCTACGCCGCCCGCGGTCGACGTCTACGATGAGGACATCCCGTTTTAAGGGCTGTTCACCTATTTTTGAGTGAGAGGCGGCTTCGGTTCGCCGAAGTTGCCAAACGAAAGGTATTTTGACATGGCTAATGATTTTTCTGCACGTCAGCCGCGTCGTAAGTACTGCCAGTTCTGCAAGGAGAACACTGAGTTCATCGACTATAAGGACACTCAGCTTCTCCGTAAGTATATGACCGACCGTGGCAAGATCAAGCCTCGTCGCGTCACTGGCGCTTGCACGCAGCATCAGCATGACATCGCCAACGCCATCAAGCGCGCCCGCGAGATGGCTCTCCTGCCGTACACCGTCCCCGTGGTTTCCTCCGTGGCAACCGCGACCGCGGCTAAGAAGGGAGACGCATCATGAAGGTTATTCTTCTCGATGAGATCAAGGGCAAGGGCGGCGAGGGTGACGTCGTAGAGGTCGCTCAGGGTTACGCTGAGAACTTCCTGTTCCCCAAGAAGCTCGCTGTTGCCGCCACCAAGGGCAACCTCAAGCAGCTTGACGAGCGTCGCAACAACATCGCCAAGCGCGAGGCCGTCCGTCTGGCTACCGCCAACGAGACCAAGGCTGCCTTCGAGGGCAAGACGGTCACCGTTGACGTCAAGGTCGGCGACGAGGGCATCCTCTTTGGCTCCGTTACCGCCGCTATGATCGCTGACGCCATCAAGGCTCAGCTCGGTATGGACATCGACCGCAAGCGCGTCGAGCTCGGTAAGCCCATCAAGGTTGCCGGTGCCCACACCGTTGCCATCTCGCTGTACCGCGAGATCAAGGCCGAGGTTGTCGTTCTCGTTGGCGTTACCGCCGAGGAGCTCGCTGCCGAGGCTGAGGAGACCGCTGAGGTCGCCGAGGCCGAGACCGCCGAGGTCGAGACTGAGGCTGCTGCCGAGTAGCATTTGCTGCAACGCAACAATCTTGTTCTAAGAAGGGCGCTCTGGGAGACCAGGGCGCCCTTTTGTTTTTTTGCGCTGAGTGAGTGTCATGGTGAACGTTGCGTCGAAGTCCTATATACAGGACCGTTCATCCGTTTGGTTCGGTGATGATTGGCGGCGCGCGGCGCGTTTTGGGACCGTGGCTGATACTATGGATGCTCGCAAGCGATATGAATGAGGATGCTCATGGCATATGACGATAGGGAGACGGGGCTGACGGTTGAGGACCGCGGCTCAAAGTTGGGTCTTCCCAAAACCAAGATGCAGAGGCCAATGTACTGGCCGCTATGCTGCTATCGCCCGAGGTGGTCGAAGAGGCCCGGGTCGAGCTGCAGCCCGATGATTTCTACCGGCCCATTCATAAGACCATCTACACCGCGATGGTCGATATGTACAACAGCCGCATTCCCATCGACTCCATCTCGCTGATCGATTACCTGCGAAGCATCAACAAGCTCGATGCCGTGGGCGTCGAGGCCTACATTTTGGAGCTGATGGGTCCGAGACTCTGTCGCTCGTGAACTGGCAGCACCATGCCGCCATCGTTCGTCGCGATTCGATGCTGCGCGAGCTGATCGGCGCCACCAACGAGATCAACGCGCTGGCATATAACGCCCCCACCGACACCAAAGAGGTCGTGGAGCTAGCCGAGAGCAAGCTGCTCAAGGTCACGGCGCGCGAGGTCAAGTCGAGCTATAAGACGCTGACCGAGTTTATGGTCGAGGCCTATAACGAGGCCGAGGAAGTGTGTAAGGCCGGCGGACAGGCCGCGGGCGTGCCCACCGGCTTCCCGTCACTCGACCGCATGCTTATGGGTTTCCGCGAGGGCCAGCTCATCATTATCGGCGCCCGCCCTGCTGTGGGTAAGACGTCGTTCGCCCTGAATCTGGCGCTCAACGCTGCCGCTGCCGGTTATACCGTCGGCTTCTTCTCGCTGGAGATGTCGGGCAAAGAAATTGCCCAGCGTCTGATTTGCGCCTACGCCATGATCTCGATCAGTGACTTCCGCATGGGCCGCATTAGCCCCGAGCAGTGGGCCAATATCAACGAGGCCACGCAGACCTTGTCCAAGCTCGATATTCTGATTGACGATACGCCCGGCACCACAGTGACCGAGATTCGCGCCAAGAGCCGCCGCATGCTCCATAACAAGGAGAAGGCAATCATCATCCCGACTACCTGCAGCTGGTGAGTCCTCCGCCGGGACGTCCCTCCGAGAGCCGTACCGTCGAGGTCTCCGAGATGTCGCGTGGCTTAAAGATCATGGCCTAGGAGCTCAAGATTCCGTTGATCGCGCTGTCGCAGCTCGCGTCAGGTCGAATCCCGTACCGGCAAGCGCCCGCAGCTTTCCGACCTTCGTGAATCGGGCTCCATCGAGCAGGACGCCGATATCGTTATGTTCTTGGACCGCTCCGCCGACGAGGCCGAGGCCTCGCGCGACGATCGACCCGACGAGGGCGTTACGCGTATCGTCGTGGCCAAGAACCGTTCGGGCCCGATCGGCGACGTCGATCTGATGTTCCTGCCGGCATCCACCAAGTTCTATGAGCTTGATGGGGCGCATACCGAGGAGTAGGACAGGCGCCCGTTGCACGGGTATACTGGGAATGTTTTGTGCTTCTGCGTGCCAGCGTAGCGCGTAGACAGTCCATGAATGTAAGGAGTAAACATGCCGTCAACCGTTTTGGTCGGTGCCCAGTGGGGCGATGAGGGCAAAGGTAAGATTTGCGACCGGTCGCCGGCGACTTCGATGCCGTCGTGCGCTACTCGGGGAGGCAACAACGCCGGCCACACCATCGTCGTCAACGGCAAGAAGTACGGCCTGCACCAAAGCCCTCCGGCATCATGTATTCCGATCACGTGTCGGTGATCGGTAACGGCTGCGTCGTCAACCCCAAGGTTGTCCTTGAGGAGATCGACATGTTCGAGGCCGACGGCATCACCACCAAGAACCTCAAGATTAGCGGCAACGCGCATGTCATCATGCCGTACCACATCGATCTGATGGCGCCTTTGAGCAGAAGCTCGGCAAGAAGAACATCGGTACCACCAAGCGCGGCATCGGTCCGTGCTATCAGGACAACAAGATGGCGCGCATTGGCCTGCGCATGCAGGACATGCTGGACGAGGCACTGTTCCGCGACAAGCTGGAGACCGCTCGCCCGCGTGAACCCCGAGCTCGAGCTCATCTACAACCTGCCCACCTACCCGTGGACCAGATTTGCGACGAGTACCTGCCCATGGCCGACCGCCTGCGCCCCTACATCACCGAGACGAGCCTGCTGCCCAACAACATGATCGACGAGGGGCAAGGATTTGCTGTTCGAGGGCGCCCAGGCGACGCTGCTCGACATCGACCACGGCACCTATCCGTACGTGACGTCTTCCAACTGCACCGCCGGCGGTGCCATCACCGGCTCTGGCGTGGGCATGAAGAACGTCGATCGCGTGCTGGGCGTCATGAAGGCTTATATCACCCGCGTCGGTTCGGGCCCCATGCCCACCGAGCTTTCCTATGAGTCCGAGGCCGGCCACACGCTGACCGAGGAGGGCTATGAGTACGGCGTGACCACCGGTCGCCGTCGTCGCTGCGGCTGGTTTGACGGCCCTATCGCCAACTATGCCTCGCGCGTCAACGGCCTCACTGACATCGCCGTGACCAAGCTCGACGTGCTTTCGGCTTTCGACACCATCAAGGTGTGCGTTGCCTACGACGTCGATGGCGAGCGTTACACGAGCGTGCCCGAACACCAGGTGCGCTTTGAGCATGCCAAGCCCATCTACGAGGAGCTCCCTGGCTGGAAGTGCGATATCACCGGTTGCCGCAGCTTTGACGAGCTGCCGCAGGAGGCTCAGGACTACGTGGCGTTTATTGAGGATCTGGCACACACCCGCGTGACGTTCATTGGCGTTGGCGCTGGTCGCGAGCAGATCATCAACCGATTCTGGAAGTAATCGGGACTATTTGGTTATTGCGATATACCCCTTTGCAGCCCAAGCGGGCGGCCGAGGGGTATATTTGCTTGACAAAGGGCTCGCGCGGAGCGGGCCGTTCATCCATAGAGGAGGCACCCTTTTGAAGGCGGACACTCAAACCATCGACATCCTGTTGTTGGGCAGCGGCGGCCGTGAGCATGCTTTGGCAGCCAAGCTCGCAGCATCACCGCGCGCCGGCAAGCTCTACATTGCGCCGGGCAACGGCGGCACCGCGAGCTGCGGCGAGAACGTTGTTCTCGACGACTGCGATCCTGCGGCCGTGGCGGCGTTTGCGCAGAGCCACGGATGCGGACTTGTGGTAATTGGCCCCGAGGCTCCGCTCGTGGCGGGCGTGGCCGACGCCGTGCGCGCGGCGGGTATTCCCTGCTTTGGCCCGGGTGCCGAGGGCGCCCAGATGGAGGGCTCCAAGCTGTTCTCCAAGCAGCTCATGGAGCGCGCCGGTATCCCTACGGCGGCCTACGGCTCGTTTACCGACGAGGCTTCGGCTCTCGCCTACGTGCGCGAGCAGGGCGCCCCGCTGGTCGTGAAGGCCGACGGCCTTGCCGCGGGCAAGGGCGTTATCGTGGCGACCGAACTTGATCAGGCCCGAGGAGGCCGTGCGCGGAGTGCTTTGGCGGCACCTTTGGCGATGCCGGCAATACCGTGGTCATCGAGGAGATGCTCGTTGGTCCCGAGTGCTCGCTGCTCGCCTTCACCGACGGCCAGACCGTGCGCCCCATGGCCACCTCGCAGGACCACAAGCGTGCGCTCGAGGGCGACAAGGGCCCCAACACCGGTGGCATGGGCGTCTACAGCCCGGTGCCCATCGTGACCGATGAGGAGCTCGCCACCATGGTGAAGGTCATGGAGCAGACCGTGGCCGAGCTCGCTGCCGAGGGTATCGACTACCGCGGCTGCCTGTACGGCGGCTTTATGCTCACGCCTGCCGGCCCCAAGGTGCTGGAGTTCAATGCCCGCTTTGGCGACCCCGAGACGCAGGTCGTTCTGCCGCGCCTTAAGAACGACCTGGTCGAGGTCATGTTGGCTTGTGCCAACTGCGAGCTCGACCAGATTGAACTCGACTGGCGTGACGAGTGGGCCGTGGGCCGTTGTCCTGACGAGTGCGGGTTATCCCGGCAGCTACGAGAAAGGCAAGGTCATTACCGGTATCGCCGATGCCGAGGCCATGGAGAACGTGACCGTGTACCACGCGGGCACCGCCGTGGTGGACGGCCAGCTCGTGACCAATGGTGGCCGCGTGCTTGCCGTGACCGCTCTGGGCGACACGTTCGAGAACGCTCGCAACCTTGCCTACGAGGCCTGCGAGAAGATTGATTTTGAGGGCAAGACCCTGCGTCACGATATCGGCCTGCGCGCGCTGCGCGACGCCTGGGATGCCTAAAATCCGAGAGGAATGAGACGGATGGACGAGAAGAACGAAGAGCTCGTGGACGCGCATCGTCGAAGAGGACAGCCGCATGTATGGGCACGCCGAGGGCGAGCCTGGTGGCGAGGTCGCTGACGAGCCGGCGCTGGTGCTGGGCGACGACGACCCGCACGATGCCGAGCTGCACGAGAAGATTCTTTCGGAGGAGTGCGCCTGGAAGGGCAAGATCCTCGACGTCCACCGTCTTGAGGTTGAGCTGCCCAACGGTCACCGCAGCGCCCGCGATATCGTTCGCCATCCGGGTGCGGCGGCCGTTGTGGCACTGACCGAGAGCGGCAAGATCGTACTGGTGCGCCAGTACCGCACCGCCATCGACCGCGTGACGGTCGAGATTCCCGCCGGCAAGCTCGATCCAGGCGAGGACCCGCTCGATTGCGCCAAGCGCGAACTGCATGAGGAGACGGGCTTTAGGGCTGGTCGTATTCGCTTTTTGACGTCGATTGTCACGTCCTGCGGTTTTTGCGATGAGATCATTCATATCTACCTGGCCACCAAGCTCGAGTTCGACGCGCCCAACCCCGATGATGACGAGTTTGTCAACGTGGACCTGGTGCCGCTGCACGAGCTGATCGACGCCGTGCTCGACGGCAAGATCGAAGACGCCAAGACCGTCGTAGGCGCCTTGGCCTGCGACAGCATCGCGCACCGCCTTTGGGGGCAGCGGGGATGATTTTGTGGGGATAGCCCCCATTTGAGACAAGTACTAAAGATTGAGGTCCCGGGCCTTACGACGTTGCCGATATTTCCAAATGAGGATCACATGCTGAAAACCGCGTAGGTTTCTGTTTAAGAGGTTTCTTTCATTACAAGCCCCAGATGGGGCTTTTTGTTGCTGATACTGTTTGCGCTCTGGTGCTTGCCGCCATTGACCTTGGCGTTTCCCCATTATCCTGCGCAATTTGACCGGTGGGCTGTTTACTCAGGGTCAGGCTGCCATTATGCAGGCGCTCGGCATGATCGCGGTGGGCTTGGTGCTGATGTATGCCATCCGCTGCGCCTGCCGCTACTTTGTGAGCTGGCTGGGGCCACGTGATGGGCGCGCGCATGGAGTCCAAGATGCGCGAGGACCTGTTCGATCAGTACGAGCGCTTTAGCTTTGCGTACTTCGATCGCAACAGCTCGGGTGACATGATGAGCCGCGTGGTCAACGACCTGTTCGATATCTGCGAGGCGGCGCACCACGTGCCCGAGTGGATTATCATCTGCGGCATCGAGATCGTCGGCTCGTTTGTAATCCTCTTTGCTATTGCCCCGGTGCTGGCGCTTGCTATGGCCGTGGTGACGGCGGCGTTTGCGGTCATCATCATGTTTTGGCAAAACATGCGTATGCGCGAGGTCTTTAGCGACAACCGCAAAAAATCAGCGGCATCAATGCGCAGCTGCAGGATTCGCTGGCGGGCATGCGCGTGGTCAAGAGCTTTGCCAACGAGGAGACCGAACGCTTCAAGTTCCGCGCCTCCAACAATCGCTATCTTTCGTCCAAGGAGAACATGTATCACGCCATGGGCGTCTATACCGCGACGTATGGCCTGCTCTCGGGCGTGTTGCACGTGATCGTGGTGCTGCTGGGCGGCTGGCTGGTCGCCCAGGGACAGCTACAGGCGGTCGATATGGCGACCTTTGCACTCTATATTTCGCTGTTCTGCACGCCGCTTGAGACGCTCGTCAATTCGGCCGAAACGTATCAGAAGGCCATTGCCGGCTTTAAGCGCATGGACGAGGTGCTCTTCGACCGCGCCGGATATCCAGGACAAGCCGGGCGCCACGATCTGCAGGTGACTGCCGGAGCCGTGGAGTATCACGACGTGTGCTTTAACTACGAGGATGTTGAGCTGGGCGAGGGCGATGCCGACGAGCGTCCCGTTATCGACCATATGGACCTGTCCATCAAGCCCGGGCAGACCATCGCTTTGGTTGGCCCTTCGGGCGGTGGCAAGTCCACGACCTGTTCGCTGCTGCCGCGCTTTTATGACGTGGCTGAGGGATCCATTAGCATCGACGGCCAAGACGTGCGCGACGTGACGCAACAGAGTCTGCGCCGTGCTATTGGCCTGGTGCAGCAGGATGTCTATCTATTTGACGGTACGATTGGCGAGAACATCGCCTACGGCAAGCCGGGCGCTACGGCAGAAGAGATCGCCGAGGCCGCCCGTCGCGCCAACATCGATGCCTTTATCGAGTCGCTTCCGCAGGGCTACGACACGGTCGTGGGCGAGCGCGGCAGCCGTCTTTCGGGCGGCCAGAAGCAGCGCGTGGCCATCGCGCGCGTGTTTCTCAAGAACCCCAAGATCCTGATTTTGGACGAGGCGACGAGCGCTTTGGATAACGAGAGCGAGGAGGCGGTGCAGGAGTCGCTCGAAGAGCTGGCGCGCGGCCGCACCACGATCATCATCGCCCACCGCCTTTCGACCATTAAGCATGCTGACGAGATTGCGACCGTTGAGCATGGTCGCGTTGTGCAGCGTGGCACGCACGAGGAGCTTCTCGCCCGTGGCGGCACCTATGCCCGTTACTATCGAATGCAGTTCGAAGGTGCGCGTGCGCACGAGCTCGACTGATTGATATGACAGGAAGTATATGGCTGAGAAGAACCCTTTGACTCCGGAAGAAGTGACGGAGTTATTCTCCGAGATCGACGCATCCGGCGTTTTGGATCCGACGCTTGCCAAAAAGCGCACCGAGCGCATGCGCGAGAAGGAGGCAGCGGCCAAGCGCGGTGACAAAAAGCGGCACTAGCGCAGCTGCGCAGCGAGGACCGCGCGAGCCAAAAACATATCGACCCGCTGTCCGAGGACGATCCTTCGGGCTCGCAGGTGAGCCATACCATTACGAAGACCGCGATGGCCGTGGTCATCGGTATTTTTTGGTGCTGATCGTGGGCATGCAGATCGGCTACGGCGTGATGCGCCGCCTGAATACTGCCAACCTGTCCGAGAGTGTTTCAGTCGATACCGTTTCTACGGCACTGAAGGGCGGACTCGAGTGGGGCAACGGCTTTACTCAGTTCCCGCTCGACTTTACCGTCGATGAAGCCGATGAGCGTACAGGCACGGTCGAGGTGACGGTGTTGGACACATCGTCTGCCAACGAGCTCGAACTGCTGTCCAACGGGCAGATTCAGGGCGCGGCACTTGCGACCAACGCGCTGCTCAACGATAAGATTGACCGCGTGGTGTATAACGTTCACGCCTATATCGACGAGGATAGCAACATTCAGCACGATTCCTTCTTTGGCATGTTCCCGCGCGCGGCCACCAGAGCGCCATTTTGACGTTCGTGTGGACCAAGAGCTCATCGACCTCTACGAACATCGACTGGAAGATGCATATCGTGAGTATGGATGACACGATTTCCGAGCGCATTCAAAAGCAGGTGAACTCGGTGTCGTCGTTGATTGAGGACCCGGTGGTGAGCCAGACCAAGATTGACGAGAAAAGGCCGAACGCGATCTGGAGCATCGTCTGCATGGCCGCGAGATTTTCCGCGGCGGCAAGCCCGATCGCACACCGTCCGAACTGCTGGAGCAGGACAAGAAAAAAATAAGACGCCATCATCCCGCGTGAGCCACAAGCCCCGCGGGATGATTTTTTGGGACGGGATTCAAAACATTATGCATAGAAAGTCATAATTATCATTTCGTAAACATTTCAATGAAATTAACGCCATGAGGCATACTTGCGGTTACAATACCGCGAGGCCTAACTACACACCTTTAAGCCGGTCCTGTGAGACCGGGAAGGAGAATTATGGCGAACAACCATACCGCGGGCGCTGCCGCCCGCACCTTCGCGCCCAGCGAGCTTTTTGCCAGCGCATGCTGGCCAAAACCAGCAAAGGGCACCTGCGGTCCCTGCATCCTGTATCTTGAGGATGGGACCATTTTTTTATGGACGTGCATGCGGCGCTGAGGGCACCGCGACCGGCGAAGTCTGCTTCAACACCTCGCTCGAGGGCTACTTTGAGGTCATGACCGACCCGAGTTATGCCGGCCAAATCGTAACCATGACCTATCCGCAGATCGGCAACTACGGTATCGACGAGACCGACGCCCAGTCGGCCTTCCCCGGCGACGCCGTGCGCCCTGCGAGCGCTCCGGCCATGCGCGGCATGATCGTTCGCGACATGTGCGCCCACGCCTTCTAACTGGCGCTCGGCCGTCAGCGTGCCGGAGTACCTGCGCGCTCACGGCATCGTCGCTATCGAAGGTGTCGACACCCGCGCCCCTGGTGCGCCATCTGCGCGACAATGGTTCTAAGATGGGCATTACCTCGACCGAGATCTTCGACGTCGACGAGCTTGCCGAGCGTCTGGCCGCAGCGCCCACGCTGGTGGGCGAGAATTTGGTCAAGACCGTGAGCTGCCCCGCGCCTCACGAGTTTGTGTCCGCCGACCTGCCTGCCACGCATGACTTTGCACTTGCGGCTGCCGCTCCTGCCCGTCACAAGGTGGTCGCCTACGACTGCGGCGTCAAGCGCGGCATTCTGGAAGGCTCGTCCGCGCCGGCTGCGACCTTACCGTCGTGCCGTGGGATACGCCCGCGAGTGAGGTGCTCGACATGAATCCCGACGGCGTCTTTTTTGTCCAACGGTCCCCGGCGACCCCGATGCCGTGGTGGAGACCTACGAGCAGGTGCAGCAGCTGATCGGCAAGGTGCCGGTCTTTGGCATTTGCCTCGGTCACCAGATGATCAGCTTGGCGTGTGGCGCCCAAATGGAAAAGCTTAAATTCGGTCACCGTGGCGGTAACCAGCCGGTTATGAACCTGGTGAGCCGTCGCGTGGAGATCACCGCGCAAAACCATGGCTTTGGCCTGCTGTTTCCCAGCTTGGGCAAGCTTGTCCCCGAGCTTTCCGGCGGCGAGACCGAGCATGCGGCCGATGGAGATCTGCGCGTCTGGGTGCGCCGCGGAATCGCGCCGGTCGTGATGAACGAGCGCTTTGGTCGCATTCGCCTGACGCACGTGAACCTCAACGACGGCACCGCCGAGGGCATCCAGCTGCTCGACGCCCCGTGCTTCTCGGTCCAGTATCACCCCGAGGCCTCGCCCGGCCCCACCGATGCTCACTATCTCTTTACCGCCTTTACGCGACTCATGGACGGCGAGGAGAACTACCTGGATATCGAACACCGCGAAGGACCGCCTTGCCGGCTGGAACTTTGCTGAGTCCGAGACCGCTGAGACCGAGGAGAACTAATATGCCTAAACGTACTGACATCAAGCGCATCCTCGTCATTGGTTCGGGCCCCATCGTTATCGGCCGGGCCTGCGAGTTCGACTACCCGGCGCCCAGCCTGCAAGGTGCTCAAGGAGGATGGCTTTGAGGTCATCTGGTCAACTCCAATCCGGCCACCATCATGACCGACCCGGTCTTGCCGATCGTACCTATGTCGAGCCCATCACCGCCGAGTTTATCGAGCGCGTAATCAAGAAAGAGCGCCCGGACGCGCTGCTGCCCACGCTGGGCGGCCAGACCGGCCTGAACGCCGCCGTCGAGCTGGCGAAAAGACGGCACGCTCGACAAGTACGGCGTCGAGATGATCGGCTGCGACCTGGCCGCTATCGAGTGCGGCGAGGACCGCAAGCTCTTTAACGAGGCCATGGCCGAGATTGGCCTGGAGGTCGCGCGCTCGGGCTATGCCTACAGCGTGGCCGACGCCGAGGCCATCGCCGAGCGCGTGGGCTATCCCTGCGTACTGCGCCCGAGCTTTACGCTGGGCGGCACGGGCGGCGGCATCGCCGAGGAGCTCGTCTCCATCGTGAGCCAGGGGCCTGGAGCTCTCGCCCGCCCACGAGGTGCTGGTCGAGGAGTCCATCGAGGGCTGGAAGGAATACGAGATGGAGGTCATGCGCGACGCGGCCGGCAACGGCATCATCGTCTGCTCCATCGAGAATTTGGACCCCATGGGCGTGCACACCGGCGACTCCATCACCGTGGCCCCGGCGCAGACGCTCTCCGACCTTGAGTATCAGCGCATGCGTGTCGCCTCGCTCGCTATCTTGGAGAAGATCGGCGTCGAGACCGGTGGCTCCAACGTGCAATTTGCCGTGAACCCCCAGACCGGCCGCCTGATCGTCATCGAGATGAACCCGCGCGTGAGCCGTTCGTCCGCCCTCGCTTCCAAGGCCACGGGTTTCCCCATCGCCAAGGCCGCCGCGCGCCTGGCTGTGGGCTACACGCTCGACGAGATCGTGAACGACATCACGAAGGCTACGCCCGCCTGCTTCGAGCCGACAATCGACTACTGTGTGGTGAAGGTTCCGCGCTTTTGCCTTCGAGAAGTTCAAGGGTACCGACCCCACGCTCACCACGCGCATGAAGGCCGTGGGCGAGATTATGGCGATTGGCCGCACCTTCGAGGAGGCCTTCGGCAAGCGCCATGCGTTCGCTGGAGGACGGGCATCAGGGCATTTGTGCCGGTGGCAAGGAAGGTGCCGACAAGCTGAGCGACGATGAGCTCGCTCGGGCCGTGGCAACCCCGACCGAGCACCGCATCTTCTTTGTGGTCGAAGCCCTGCGTCGTGGCTGGGATGTCGCGCGTATCCATGCCATCTGCGGTATCGATCCGTGGTACCTCAATCGTATCAACGACATGGTGCAGGTTCAGAGCATCCGCGGCCTGCGTGTGGAGGACATTGACGCCGACGCGATGCGCCTGCTCAAAAGCAATACGGCACGAGTGACGCCGAGATCGCCGCGCTGACCGGCTCCGACGAGCGCTTTGTGCGCGCCTATCGCAAGGGCTTGGGCGTGGTTCCCAGCATGAAGACGGTCGATACCTGCGCTGCGGGTTCTCGAGCGCCACGGAGTACCATTACAAGACGTACGAGAACATCTACCGCACGAGCCCGGATGCCAAGAAGTGCGTGGCTCCCCGACGAGGCCACGCCGGCGAGCAAGCCCAAGGCGATGATTCTGGGCGCCGGCCCCAACCGCATTGGCCAGGTATCGAGTTCGATTACTGCTGCGTGCACGCGAGCTACGCACTGGCGGCCCGCGGCTTCGAGACCATCATGGTCAACTGCAATCCCGAGACCGTCTCGACCGACTACGACACCTCCGACCGCCTGTACTTCGAGCCGATCACCTACGAAGACGTCATGGATGTTATCGACGTTGAGCGCCCCGACGGCGTCGTGGTGACGCTTGGCGGCCAGACCCCGCTTAAGTTGGCGCGCATGCTCGAGGAGAAAGCGGCGTGAACATCATGGGCACTAAGCCCGATGCCATCGACTTTGCTGAGGACCGAGAGCGCTTCGCCGCTCTGCTCGACAAGCTGGGCATCATGTACCCGCCGGCGGGCCAGGGCCACCTCGTTTGAGGGAGGCCGAGGCCGTGGCCGCGCACATCGGCTACCCGCTGCTGGTGCGTCCGAGCTACGTGCTGGGCGGCCGCGGCATGATGATCGCCTACGATGCCGAGCATCTGCGCGATTACATGGCCGAGGCTGCGCGCATTAGCCCCGACTACCCGGTGTATCTGGACCGCTTCTTGGAGGGTGCGATTGAGTCCGATGTTGACGCCCTGTGCGATGGCGAAGAGGTCACATCGGCGGCATTCTGGAGCATATCGAGGAGGCCGGTATTCACTCCGGCGACTCTGCGACCTGCATTCCGCCGTTCAGCTTTAGCGAGAGCCTGCAGGCAAAGCTTCGCGAGACTACGCGCCGCATCGCGATGGCGCTGGGAGTCCGCGGCCTGGTTAACGTGCAGTATGCCATCAAGGGCGAGACCGTCTACGTGATCGAGGCCAACCCGCGCGCGAGCCGCACCGTGCCGTTTATCTCCAAGGCCACCGGCGTGCCGCTGGCCAAGTGCGCGGCGCGTATCATGGCAGGCGATTCCATCGCGAGCCTGGGCCTGCCGAGCGACGAGCGTCAGCTGGACTGGTTCTGCATGAAGGAAGCCGTTATGCCACGGGGCCGTTTCCCGGGCGCCGACGTTATCCCCGGGGCCCGAGATGAAGTCGACGGGCGAGGTCATGGGTATCGCCAAAAGCTATCCCGAGGCATACGCCAAGACGCAGCTGGCGATTGACTACAAGCTGCCCCGACCCGAGCGCCGGCAAGGTGTTCATCAGCGTGTGCGACCGCGACAAGCGTCATATCCTTTCGGTCGCGCGTATCCTGCGCTACTTGGGCTTTGACATCTGCTCCACCGAGGGCACGGCGCGCGTGCTGCGCGGCGGCAACGTGACCTGCGAGGTCGTGGAAAAGATTAGCGGCCCGCACGACGGCGAGCGTCCCAACATCGGCGACCCTCATCGCCGATGGCAAGATTGCGGTGATCATTAATACGCCATACGGCCCGGGCTCGCGTGGCGACGGTTATTGCTGCGCACCGAGGCCGTACGCCCGCGGCGTGACCTGCGTGACGGCGATGTCTGCCGCCAACACGTACGTGGGTGCCATCGAGGGCGTGCGCGAGGAGCAGCAGGGTCACGGCAGCGCCAACGACATGGGCATGGACGTCATCGCCCTGCAGGACCTGCCACAGCACACGGTGTGGTCGAGCTGTCCGGCCGGGGCCGGGGAGGGCCGAGTTTCCCCCCGCCCCGGCTGCAACAGAGTCGCTCAGGGAGGAAACTCGGCCCCTCTCGCCCCGAAAGACGCACTGTGTCTAGACGGATTGCACCTCCTGTTTTTAGAGATAAATACCATTTAGCGGTGATATTCAACCGTTCAAGATATTATGGCATATTACGTCATATGACGTAATATGCCATTAGCAGTCAAGGATGATTGTCTGTGTTCAAGTCGAGAAAGGGGCAAAATGATTAAACTGTGTCGCGTCGATAGCCGGTTAGTGCATGGGCAGACCGTGTTCTCTTTGGTATCCAACGCTTGAAGCAAACGCTATTCTTGTGGTTTCAGATGAGTACGCCGCAAGCAAAGAGCGAATTCAAGCACTGCGAATTGCAAAACCCGCTGATGCCAAATTGGTTGTCAAAAGTGTAGAAGATTCCATCGTGGCCCTTAACGGAAGCGCGGTGGATAAATACGAGCTAATTGTTGTTGCGGGAAATGTACATGACGCCTGTGAAGTTGCGCGTGCGTGTCCAAAAATAACGTCTGTGAATTTAGGCGGCGCTCGACCGTTGGGGGATAGGCGTAAAGGAGCTTGCCCTGCTGTGCGCCTTTCCCAATCCGATATTAATGAAATTAAGAAAGCCATGGCTGATGGAATCGAGTTCGAGGTAAGGCAGGTTGCTAGCGAGAAAACGCATCGTAACAAGTTTTGATTTGTAGGAAGAGGGAGAAATATGCTGCTTCAGGCTTTTCTGGTTGGTCTTGCCGCTGCGATAGGTCAATCGGATTATTTACTCGGTACTGCGATGGTCGAGCGGCCGATTGTCCTCGGAGCGATCGTCGGTATTTTTTTTTGGTGATATTCCGACTGGCGTTATTGTTGGTTTCCAGCTCGAACTCGCGTTTATGGGGTCTGGCAGGTTGGTGCTGCCGTGCCGCCCAACGTAATTGTTGGTTCAGTTTTGGGAACAGCCTTTGCGATTACTATGGGTGCGGGTCCCGAGACCGCTCTGACTATTGCTATGCCCACTGCGGTGCTTGCCGGCATGTTTGACAGCCTTATGTATAGCGTTGTTACGCCTCCTATGGCTGTCTGGGCTGATCGTGGTGCCGAAAAAGACGACCCCAAAACGATTGCAGCCGCTATGTGGACCAATGGAATTCTCACATCATTGCGCTTGGCTTGATTTGCGGCGTGGCTTTTACGTTGGAAATGATGCTGTTCAGGCACTGATTGACGCCATTCCTGATTGGCTTACGAATGGGCTTACGATCGCAACGGGTATTCTGCCCGCGCTTGATTTGCGCAGCTTATGTCAATCCTGTCCACCAAGGCTGAGCTTCCTATTCTTTGGAGGAAGCTTTGCTGAGTGCCTATTCAAACATTCCGACGATCGGTATCGTGGCGTTTTCGCTGATCCCCTGATTGGGATTCTCAATATGGCTCACATTTTTATGCCTGCCAGTGCGGCGGTCGCTAAGAGGTTGACGATGACAACGAATTCTAATGATGTTCTTGAGCTCTCGCCGGAGTCAAATAAATCGACCGATAAGAGAATAACCAAGAAAGACTTAAAGGCGTTATTTTTGGCGCAGCTTTCCACTCAACATCATGTGGACTTTGACCGACAAATGAACGTTGGTTTCTGCTACGACATGATTCCGGTAATCAAGCGGTTATACGATAAGCCTGAAGACCGGATCGAGGCATATAAGCGTCATCTTGAGTTCTACAATATTCAAGTTACGTTTAATCCTCTGGTCGCCGGCATTGTGGCCTCCATGGAGGAGGAGAACGCCAACAATCAGGACTTTGACACCGCCTCAATTAACGCCATGAAAGCATCGCTTATGGCTCCGCTTTCCGGTATTGGAGATTCACTGATTGCCAGTACGCTTCGCATGATTGCGACGGGCGTTGTGACAGGACTTTTGCCTTTCGGGCAGTCTGCTCGGCCCAATCCTGTTCCTGCTTCTTTATAATGTCCCAACGATCCTGATCCGCTGGTTTGGGCTTCAGTATGGTTATTCGCTTGGCAGTGGCATGATTTCGAAGCTGAACGATTCTGATGTAATGCACAAAGTTACGTCCGGCCTGGCGATTGTGGGACTAATGGTAGTTGGTGGAATGGTGGCGACCACCGTTGCAGTTACCACTCCGCTCGCTCTTAACTTCGGCGACACCGCGTTTAAGTTGCAGGAAACGCTCGATGGGATATTCCCGGCTCTTTTGCCGCTCTGCGCGTTCGGGATCATGTGTCTTTGCAATAAGAAACAGGTCAAAATTATTTGGCAGATTGTGGGCATTCTCGCTGCGGGTATTGTGCTCGGCGTCCTGGGGATTTTGGGCTAGAGAAGGCGTCCATCTTTTTGAGATGCTGAACTCGAAGGACGATGCGTCTGCTCGCCAAACGGTTTTCGAATAGTGGAGCGGCATTTCATTGCAGGCATATGTGACGTGCTCGACAACGCTCACGGGGGGCTCCAACGATATAACCGAGAAGGTTTGCTTCTTGGAGCCCCGCTATCCTGCGGTGATTTTGAGTTTCTCAATACCGGTTGCGATGCTGTAATGGTTGGCGATCAGGTCGAAAAGACTGGCATTGTCTGTGAGAAGCTCCAGTAGTCCGGGTAGAGTGCCCTGCGTGTTGCATAAATGGTGTCGATGGCGCAGGGGGCATTTTTCGATATAAACCAAAGCGCGCAACTCGTTGCACTACGGTTCCGTTGTCAATTTTGAGCTCCCCGTGCAATGTGGGCATCAGCCTTGATCGCTTCCTGTTTCCAAGATGGACTTGGTTGTTTTATCGCCGTATTGGGGGTCGGAGCTCAAATTGAAAATGGTGCTTGTTCCTCGTTTCAGGGTGAGCTTCGATGGTTTACGAATGTCCCCTTGCCTCGCAGGCGGTAGAGCAAGTTTTTGGTCAATTAGATTCTGTACGGCGCGTCTTACCGTGATCCTGCTTACTTTGTATTGCTTGCAAAGCTCGGTTTCGGTGGGAATCTGACTGCCGCCGGGGAGTTCGCCAGAAACTATTTTCTTGAGGATATCGTTTTCAACGGTCTGATAGAGAAGCTCTGGCTGAGTGAGCTCGTCTTTTGCTGCAGGCATGGTGGACCCCTTGGTCTTCAGTTTCTTTAGTACATAGATATACGACAACTGAGGACATCATAAGCCGTTATCTCAAAAAGTTATGGAAATATCGATTTGGCGTTATCGCCGAGAGGGATTTAAGATGGGCAGACAATACGACGAGGCGTTGATTGGCGCCATCTCCGGTCGCTCGTTTATAACCGAGAAGAGGGACTCGAGGTTCAAATTCGTCCGGTTCCTGATGATGAAAGAGAGCATGTGCTTGACCCACGAATTCTCGAGGTATCCCGCAAGAAGATGCGGAATGTTAGCATGTCTCCGAGCTGGACGAGCCTTATTGGAATGCGTCATCGCCCGGATAAGCCGACATACCGCCTACTCGATGGTGAGGTTCAGCGCGATGAGGTCCTCATGGAGGCAGCCGATCGCTATATAGATTTATTCGTCTGGACGCCACCAAATCATAAGGCGAGGCAAGTCCAGCGCTAGTTTACCTGCATGGCGGCGCGTTTATGGCGGGGGAATGTTCTGCAATTTGAACATCAGCTCGAGTTCATCGCCGAAAAGTCTGGTGCAGTGGTGGTTTATCCGGAATACCGCTTGGCGCCGGAGACGGCATTTCCCGGGCAGATCGAGGATTGCGTTCTTGCTCTTGATTATGTGCGCGAGCATGCCGGGGATCTCGGAATCGATCCTCATAAAAAATAATGGTCGCCGGCGACTCTGCGGGAGGAAGCCTTACTAATGCGTGTGTTCAGCTCAGAGGTGCTGGAGCTGTAGCCCACGCCTTCGAAATTCTATCCTGAAGTCGACCTTGCGGGCGAACAGGGCGAGGGATATGAGGATTTTCCTGCGATAGCCGATCAAGAGGACGTTGCGCGTTTTCGCATCGACCATCTTCGCGATTCGGACGGCCCGATGGTCGAACTTTGTGCACACGGAAAAATGTCTCCTCATGACCCGTTGATTTCGCGCTAATGCTTGAGGACTGCACTGATTTCCCCCGGTGACTATCGTGACATCCGAATACGATCCGCTTCGTATCCCCGATGAAAAATGGGCTACAAAATTACGGTCTTCAGGAATCGATGTCGAGGTCATCGAATATGCCGGATGTGACCATGGTTTCTTCGATCATTTTGGCGTGTACCCGCAATCGGAAGACGTGTGTTTGTTGATGGCTGAGAAGCTTAAAAAGAAATGGCTGCACAATAACGTCTCTCGGCGATAAGGGACTGAAGTCGCCTGCGTTTCTGCATTCGTGGTTCTCAGTCTGATTAAAATGAGGCTTGCTCCTTGCCCGAGTGGGTGGGGGGGAGCAGTTTGTTTTTGTAGCGATGCGAGGCGAGTGCCGCGCACTTTTAGATCGCCATTTTGCTTCGCTGTATACCACTTGACGTAATAAAAGAGGCAAGGGCGGTGCGAGGGCCAACAGTCATTCTAAGCTCGGATTCGTATTCTAAAAAAGGTTGTTTCGGTTGCGCCACGGTACAATATAGCAAAAAAGAATGATAAAAATGAATTCGAAAAAGAATTCATTTTTAGAGAGGTATGTATGCCTGCTTTAAAGATGCTCGACAATCTGGTTCCCATAGCGATTTCAGTCACGGTAAGGGCTCGGCTGCATTTTCGAAGGTTGGGGACGACAATCCTGTTGTGGTTCTCAAACACAACAAGCCAGCGTTTGTGATTGTGACACCCGATGAATATAGGGGAAGCGAAGCAAGCGGAGGAGGACCTCACCTTGTTAACGTTGGCGCTTAAGAGAATGGCTGTGGCAAGTGACGATGCGCTTGTTTCCCTATCTGATGTTATGGCAGAGTTGGGTGTGGGCCAGGGACGAACTCGATCAGATGGATGAGGTCGAGTTTGAATGAGCGGGTACGAAGTCGCTTTCTACCCGGATGCTCTCAAGGATATTAAGCGTCTGGACGGCTCCCAACGAAAGATCGTCCTTAAGGCTATAGAAAAAATCAGAACGAACCCATTGCCGCAGAACGAAGGTGGATTCGGCAAGCCTCTTGGAAACAAGGCAGGTACGGATTTGACTGGCTTTATGAAGATCAAGCTCAGGGGAAGTGGCATTCGAATCGTGTACCGCCTCATCAGAATTAAAGAAAAGATGGCCATCGTAGTGGTAGGCGCTCGCGAAGACATGGAAGTCTACCGAACTGCTCAGAGACGAGAACTCGATTTCGAGAAATGGGCGGAAGAGAATATCTAGCTTTTAATGATGAACGACGAGTGAGCGTTGGTGGGGCCCTGACGAATTAGATTCGTCAGGGTTTTTCGCTGAACCAATTGCCTTCAGCCTCCGTTGACCTTTCCTTCCAATTCATCAGCAAACGTACGTCATAGCAATTCCCGGTAGGTCGGGGCGGGCCGGGCAAAGCTTTATCTGAACGACTTTGCAAAGCAACCGGAGTGAAGATAAAGCCTGGCCCGCCCGCGAAGCGCCACACAGACCGCAAGGACGGGAGCAGCTATACTACTCTCAGTAGTTAAGGGTCGCGGATCCGCCGCGTCGCCGCTCTCAACAGGAGGTCTTTGTTTATGGCAGATCAGAAGCCGGTTGTCGGGATCATCATGGGTTCCAAGTCCGATCTGGGCGTTATGGAAGGCTGCACCGTCGAGCTCGAGGCGCTTGGTGTGCCCTATGAGCTCGTCATTGCGAGCGCACACCGCACGCCGGCGAAGGTCCACGAGTGGGCCTCGACTGCTGCCGATCGCGGTATCAAAGTGATTATCGCCGCCGCCGGCAAGGCTGCTCACCTGGGTGGTGTCGTGGCTGCCTTTACGCCGCTGCCGGTTATCGGCGTGCCTATGAAGACAAGTGACCTGGGCGGTATGGATTCGCTGCTGTCGATGGTGCAGATGCCTTCGGTGTGCCCGTGGCCTGCGTTGCCATCAATGTCGCCAAGAATGCCGCCATCTACGCTACACAGATTCTAGGCGCCTGCGACCCCGAGTATCGCAAGGTTATCGAGAAGATGAAGCAGGAGATGGCCGACGCCTAGGCGTTCCGCCGTTTCACCGCAGTATAAGGAGAGCCATGTCCGACTATCAGGGAAAACGATTCAAGGCTTCTCAGATTCCCGATCCGTCGAAGCCGGGTGCTGCCCATGCGGCGCAGCAGGGTCGGACATCCTCTCCTCAGCAGCCGCGCGCCGCGCCCCGTGACGCCGGCGACGCATCGTCGACAGGACGCGCCAGCCGCATATCGACCTTCATCTTATAGCAACGCTAAAAAGCCGCCCCGGGCTTCATCGCATGCCGCGCCGTCGGATTACACCGAGCCGCCGCGCAAAAAGCGTCGCTCCATTATTCCCATTCTGCTCATCATCATCGGCATCGGCCTGATTGTCGCCGCCGCTGCCATCTTTATCAACGCGCAGATTGGCTATAAGCAGGCAAGCGATTCGTACCAGAAAATCGAGAAGCAATATGAAGCGATAAGGACGCCAGCGGCGTGCCGATTATCGACTTCGATGCGCTTGCTCAGACAAACCCCCGAGATTGTGGGTTGGATTTATGTGCCGGGAACCAACATCAACTATCCCGTCGTGCAGACCAACAACAACTCAAAAATACCTCAACACGTTGTTCGATGGCACGTCCAACGCATCGGGTGCCATCTTCTTGATTACGAGGACACTGCGCCCGGCATGGTGGATCAGCAGACTACGATCTACGGCCACCATATGAACGACGGGGTCGATGTTCAACGTGATTTCGGACACCACTGATCAGGCGACGTTCGATAGCATCGAGTTTGTGTATTACATCACACGGGATGCTACGTATAAGCGCGACCGCTGGCGACCAAAGTTGTTGAGGACACGTATGCCAAAGGCGCGCACGCGCAATTTTGAGGGCGACGACGGGCTCAAGAACTACCTGTCCGAGATGCTCGACGGTGCCTCTGCCGTGGCGAGCGATGCCACCGATCGTGCTGCTTCGGCAACCAAAGGTCGTAACGCTTGTGACCTGTCGTTCGTTATCGCTGAGCAACACGCGTGCTGTCATGGTGCTCACGCCGGTCGAGGAATAAGTTGTTCGAGAGTAGCTAAAAAGCCCCGTTCCAAATTGGCTACTGACGACGGTAAGGGAGAAATGATGCTCGAGAATGGCAAAACGATGCCTTCGATTGATGCTTGGCTGCGTGAGGCCAAGGCCGATTCGTCGGCACCTGCGTGCGGTATGTATCTGACGCATAACGGTGTGGTGCGCGCGACGCCCAAGTCCGAGGCGCGGTGTCGAGACCGATGGCGTGGTGCCGGGCCACAAGGTGGGGCGGCATGGTGTTTGCTACGACGCCAGCAAGGTGCAGGCCGCCATCGTGGCCACGCGTGCGATGCCGGGTATCGGCTATGTGCGCGTGGCTGGCAAGCGGCGAGCTTGCCGTAGGCGACGACATCATGCTTCGTGCTCATCGGCGGGGACATTCGCCCGCACGTGGTCGATGCGCGCTGCAGGCGCCGTCGGCACCCATCAAGAATGAATGCGTGAGTGAGGTCGAGCGCGAGGCGTAGAGGCTTTGCGTCGATAGAAGGCTCGTTTATAAAAATACCCGCCGGTACGTGTGATACCGGCGGGCATTTTGCGTTTTTGGGCGCGGTTGGCGCTACACGCGTCGCATCCTTGGGGCTCATGGTCATGCTCTGGAAGCGATTCTCCATAAAGTCATTATCGAAGTACTTGCCGTATAGAACTGCGCAACGGAATATCCGGTTCCGTGCCGTTGACGCGCTGATACCAATAGTCGAGCGATTGCAACGTCATGACGCCATCGACCAGCATAATGATGGTGAAGATGACGGTAGCGTAGCGGCTCTTCCGAGGGAATCATGTTGATGAGCTTGAGCAGCCTCGGCAGCAGCAGCTTGATCCAGATGAGGCCACCCAGGCCCCACAGGCAGGCGAAAGCCTGTGCAGGTACGTCCGCCGGTAAGTGACGGCGAGCGGAT
>VOFK01001739.1_pt1 | contig 25763 bp, 29 predicted proteins | sample 5384121 | NCBI WGS metagenome assembly VOFK01 (sample SAMN12384730, study PRJNA508395) | human gut metagenome | isolation source: healthy gut J | host: Homo sapiens | reverse complement strand
AAAAGGGGCATCACACGACAAGACGGTCGTTATCCCTATCCTGAATGTTTGGAACCGGTCCGCATTCAGCGCCTGTTCCGGAGGTAACCGTACTGGATGGATGTATCTACATTGTGAGGCTTTGTTTCCGGTGCGGGAGAAATAACCCAGATGGGAAAAATGCTTCCGGCTGGTGTATGGTGCCCACAAAGGGACACAGGTAGCTCCGGGCATTCTGGAAGCTATTCAGAAAGATCTTCAGGAAAGTGGAAGCAAGGCTGAAATCTCTCCGGACATCAATCGGGGGATACATTTGTCAAATGGTCGTTTATCTCGGCAATGGCTGTCACCGGAGCCTACTACGACGTACCGATGGGCGAGGTGCAGAAACAGGGAAAAGTACGGGATACATTCATCGGGAAAACTTTCTACCGAGAGTGCTGCACTGGGACGTAAACTAGAGTCGAATTTCCCGAAGATCCGGTCAGCTACAATTTGAAAGTCATTGATAAACTCGATCCCGACAGTACCGCTTCCATGCAAAAGAGATCTGGCACGGGGACATGAATCGGAAATACAAGGTTTGCTGTTTGACATGATTGCAGCAGCCGAGGAGCAAGGTATCGACATACCAACTTACCGGATGGTTGCCGAAAAAAATTCACAAAACACTAATTATCAAACCGTAAACCGTTATCCAACATGAATAGCCTCTTATTATCTATCAATTGGAATCCGAACCCCCGAACTATTCAACCTGTTCGGCATTTCTATCCGTTACTACGGATTATTGTGGGCAGTAGGAATCTTCTTTGCCTACATCATCGTCCACTACCAATATCGTGACAAAAAAAAGACGAGAAGAAAATTTGATCCCCTTCTTTTATTGTTTCTTCGAATTCTGATTGGCGCGTCTGGGACACTGCCTGTTCTACGATCCGGGACAGTATCTGACAAGCGGAAAAGGATTTGTGGAAATGCTTCTGCCAATCAAGTTCCTGCCCGGCGGAGGATGGAAATTCACCGGTTACGAAGGACTTGCCAGCCACGGAGGTACACTTGGATTGATGATCGCTCTCTGGCTGTATTGCCGTAAGACGAAGCTTCATTATATGGATGTAGTGGACATGATTGCTGTCGCTACGCCTGTCACTGCCTGCTTCATCCGTCTGGCAAACTTGATGAACTCCGAAATATCGGTAAACCGACCGACGTGCCCTGGGCATTCGTGTTCGAACGGGTAGACATGTTGCCCCGCCATCCGGGACAGCTTTACGAAGCGATTGCCTACCTGATTCTGTTCTTCATCATGTTCTATCTTTACAAGAATTATAGCAAGAAACTACACCGTGGATTCTTCTTCGGTCTCTGCCTGGCTTATATCTTCACCTTCCGTTTCTTCATCGAATTTGTGAAGGAGAATCAGGAAGCCTTCGAAGATCACATGATGTTCAACATGGGACAATGGCTAAGCGTTCCATTCATCATCATAGGTATCTACTTCATGTTCTTCTATGACCGGAAGAAAGTGGCTAAGAAATGAAACGGATTATAGATATAGAAAACTGGGAGCGGAAGGAGAATTTCAACTTCTTCCGCCATTTCCAGAATCCCCAATTATCCATTACCTCGGAAGTAGAATGCGGAGGCGCCAAACAGCGAGCCAAAGCGGCGGGACAGTCTTTCTTTCTCCACTATCTGTACGCAGTGCTGCGTGCAGCCAACGAGATTCCGGAGTTTCGTTACCGCATCGATACGGAGGGGCGTGTGGTGCTCTATGACGCCATAGATATGCTTTCTCCCCCCCATCAAGATAAAAAGAGAACGGCAAGTTCTTCACCACTCGTTTTCCTTACCACAACGATTTCGACACTTTCTATCGGGAAGCCAAAATGATTATTGAAGCCATCCCCGAAGACGGTGATCCGTATGCAGCAGAAAACGGAGAAGTAGCCGACGGAGATTACGGGCTGATTCTGCTTAGCGCAACTCCCGACTTATATTTTACTTCCATCACCGGCACACAGGAAAAGAAAAAAGCGGTAACAACTATCCGCTGCTGAATGCCGGAAAAGCCGTCGTAAGGGAAGGCAAGCTGGTGATGCCTATCGCCATGACTATTCATCACGGGTTTATTGACGGTCATCATCTTTCTTTTTATTTTACAAAAGGTGGAAGAGTTTCTGAAATGAAACACACTAATACACATAGCAATGAAACTATTCTATAGACAACTTCTTATATTGACATGCTTTTATATCCCTGCCAGTCTCTGTATTATATGCTCAACAGGGGAACCAACCAATACATTCCTGTCAGCCAACACCAAACCATAGAAAGCGGAACTTACTGGCCGGCAGGTCAGATGCTGCCTCATTTTGCCACTCCTGCATCACAGCTGGACGGAATAGATATGAAACAGGGTAAGCTATCTTCGGAAGAAAAGACGATGCTGCTGGCTGTACAGGGTATAATCAACAAGCGGCAACCACGCATCTTCTTGTACGAGCATTTCAGCGAAGGTAAACATAAATGGCCCCGCTTGCTGAATTTATCCGTCAACGAACTCGAAGCTACCCAATACATGCGGTTAGTAAGCAAATACAAGAATGAACTGAAAGGAGTGATTCTATACGATCCGGAAAAAGAGCGTCCATTACCTGAACCTGGCCTCAACAGTTGCCGGACTGGAAGATGCAATTCCCGTAACTTCCCAACTATACGAGCTTTTAAAAGCAACAAAATATCCAGCTTCCCGTATTGGCAGACCTCAGAAAGCTGCCTTAGCACCAAAGCCACGGAAATCTACGAATACATGTACGACCAGTACTGGAAAAAGTGCACGCACCGTCTGCTCATCAGCCTTCCGCCCCAACGCGGCTTTTGTACGCGACTTGGCAGTTGCATCAGGAGCAGCTATCGTGTGGCTGGACGCACGTGACTGGAAAGAAAATACAGTATTACGCAAGTTTATGAAAACCATGCAGCCGGGAGAAAGCATCATTACCGGTTGGTATGCCGAAGAACGCTCCGGTATAGGCCTTGCCACAGAATATGGGCTCTCAACCATCCCTTCCGATTTCTATGAAAATACAACAGTGTATGCAGGCATGCAACAGCAGATTCAGTATCCGGAAATACCCAAAATGCCCGCACTGGAAAACAAAAATTTATCTGGCACTATATATGAGCGACGGCGACAACGTGCAATACTGCCAGCATGCCATGTCCGAACTATGGGACAAGAAAGGAAGAGGCGTGATACCTATCAACTGGACGATCAGCCCGGGATTAGTGGACTTCGGACCGGGACTGCTTAATCATTATTACACGACAGCCACCCCCAACGACTTCTTTGCATCCGGCCCCTCCGGTATGGGATATTCGTTGATTTACGACGCTCACAATTATCTTTGGAATGCAACCTCCGGAACAGACTTCCCCTTATGCAAAACTGACCCAGCAATACCTGGAGAAAAGCGGACTGCGTGTCATCACCATCTGGGACGAAGTAAATCAGGAGCAAATGGGAGCTTATGTCCGTAACTGCCGTTACCTGTACGGCCTGACACAACAAGACTGGGAACGACGCCCGTATAAAGTGCCGACTTACATACAGGACCATAAACTCGCCTTCGTTCCGAATCTTCCTTGTTATGCCAACGGAGTGGATGTAATCTACTCCTTCTGGAGAGACACCATAGCCAAATTTGACGGTTCGCATCCCATATTCCTTTCCGCACAAGGTGAATCCTGGAAAATGGGACCGGACAATATCGTTGCCTTGAAGAAGCGTCTGGAAGAACTATCACCGGGCAATATTGTAATCTGCCGGGGCGACCATTTCTTCAATCTTCACAATCAGGCCAATTACCTGCCTTTCAATCTGACACTCTTACCCAAAATGAAGATAACTTCCAGTCCGACTTCCACAGAAACGAAGTTTGCAGCAGACGGCACGCCCTGCGAAGGACACCTGTGGATATCTAAGAAAGAAGGGAATCGCGCTTGGATACAATTCGATTTTAAAAAATGAATACCTGATCAGTCGTTATGTAGTACGTCATGCCGGAAACGCAGGACTGCCGGAACGACTAAATACACGGTCTTTTTCAATAGAAGTCAGTCAGGACGGTAAGAAATGGACTCGTGTAGATATCCAAAAGGAAATACAGTATCTGTGACGGACGTAGATATCCCACTCCGACAAGCGGAAGATATGTACGCCTGCTGATACAGGATGCAGGGAAGATGGTATAGCCCGCATTGGGGATGTGGAAATCTACGGGTGCAGGAAATAACTGAACTGCCCCCAAAAAGTTGGACACAGAACTTTAGGAGTGCAGTTCATCATTATTTGCCCCCTGACTATCTTCTTAATATCATTCAGCTTATTCAACGCCTCAATCGGGTAAGATTATTCACATCCAGATTGAGTATCTCATCGCGAATCTGGCAAAGTATCGGGTCATCCAACTGGAAGAAGCTGAGTTGCATACCGCTTCTGTTCTCACTGACTTCCGCCAATGGTTTGCCGGAGATACCTTGCTGACGGTTTATCCGATTCAATTGTTTCAAAATGGCATTGGCACGCTTCACAATACTCTTCGGCATACCCGCCATTTTTGCTACATGGATACCGAAGGAGTGCTCGCTTCCTCCACGTTCCAGCTTACGGAGGAAAATCACTTTATTGTCCACTTCCTTCACAGACACATTGTAGTTCTTGATACGCTTGAAGGATTTCTCCATCTCGTTCAGTTCATGATAATGGGTGGCAAACAAGGTGCGTGCTTTCGCTTTCGGATGTTCGTGGATATACTCTACGATGGCCCAGGCAATAGAAATACCGTCATAAGTAGACGTACCGCGCCCCAACTCATCGAATAGCACCAGACTCCGGGAAGAGACATTATTTAAAATATCCGCAGCCTCATTCATTTCCACCATAAAAGTAGACTCGCCTACCGAAATATTATCACTGGCACCCACACGGGTGAAAATCTTATCCACCAAGCCGATATGAGCACGTTCCGCAGGTACAAACGAACCGATTTGCGCCAACAGCGTAATCAGTGCAGTCTGGCGCAAGAGCGCAGACTTACCTGCCATGTTCGGACCTGTGATAATGATGATCTGCTGTGTGGTACTATCCAGCATTACGTCATTGGCAATGTACTTCTCACCAATCGGAAGCTGCTTTTCAATCACAGGGTGACGTCCCTGGCGGATATCCAGCACATCATTATCCTCAATAATCGGTCGAATATAATTATTCTCACGCGCCATTAGCGAAAGACAACAGGCAGTCCAGACGGGCTATCTGATTCGCATTAATCTGTATCTGCGGGATGAACTCCGTCAATGCCTGCACCAAGTCAGTATAAAGCTGGGTTTCCAGGACGAGAATCTTATCTTCCGCTCCCAGAATCTTTTCTTCGTATACCTTCAGTTCCTGTGTGATATAGCGTTCTGCATTGACCAACGTCTGCTTACGAATCCATTCCTGCGGAACCTTATCCTTATGTATGTTGCGGACTTCTATATAATAACCGAATACATTATTGTAAGCTACCTTCAAGCTCGGAATACCCGTCTGCTCACTCTCACGCTGCTGTATCTGCAGCAAGTAATCTTTCCCGGAGTAGGAGATACGGCGCAAATCATCCAGTTCCTCATTCACACCGTCTTTAATCACTCCACCTTTGTTGATCAGCAAAGGAGGATCATTATTGATCTCTTTAGCAATCCGGTCACGAATAGAAATGCAAAGATTCAGTTGTTCGCCTATCCGGTTCAGACTGGCATTATCCGCTTCGAGACAAGCCTGCTTAATGGGCTCAATAGCCTGCAGAGCAACTTTCAGCTGAACTACCTCACGTGGCGACACCCGTCCTACGGCTACTTTGGAGATAATACGTTCCAGGTCGCCTATCAGGTGCAACTGCTCTTCAATCAGCTCCTTAAGTCCGGCTGACGGAAAAAGTATTCCACCACATTCAGACGGTCGTTGATGGGCTTCTCATCTTTCAACGGGAAAACCATCCAGCGTTTCAGCAGACGGGCCCCCATCGGGCTGATTGTCCGGTCGATCACATTGAGCAAACTGCTGCCGCCATCATTCATACTGCCGATCAACTCGAGGCTGCGGACAGTAAACTTATCCAGACGCACATACTTATCTTCCTCGATACGGGCCAGCGAAGTGATATGCCCGATCTGTGTATGCTGTGTCATCGTCAGATATTGCAGGATAGCGCCGGAAGCGATAATACCATTCTTCAGATGCTCCACCCGAAGCCTTTCAGGTTTTTGGTCTCAAAGTGCTTCAGCAGTTTCTCGCGGGCAGTAGTTTCAGTAAAGACCCAGTCATCCAGTTCGAAAGTAAAGAACTTGCTGCCGAAGTTACCTTCGAACATCAGGCGTTTGCCCCGTTCAAAAAAAAGAATCTCTTTCGGTCCGAAATTATTCAACAATTTGTCTACATAGTCGAAGGGACCTTCCGCAGTGAGAAACTCACCGGTAGATATATCCAGAAAAGCAACTCCACAGGAAGCCTTTCCGAAAGTGAACGGCAGCCAGGAAGTTATTTTCTTTATAATTCAGTACATTGTCATTGATAGAGACACCGGGAGTAACCAGTTCGGTGATACCTCTTTTCACCAGTTTCTTCGTCAGTTTCGGGTCTTCCAACTGGTCGCAGAATAGCTACACGCTTTCCGGCACGAATCAACTTCGGAAGATATGTATCGAGCGCATGATGGGGAAATCCTGCCATTTCAACGGTCTTTCCTTTCCCATTAGCGCGTTTTGTCAGTGTAATTCCTAAAAATCTCAGATGCAACAATGGCGTCTGTAGAATATGTTTCGTAAAAGTCACCGCAACGAAACAGCATCACTGCATCCGGATGTTTGGCTTTCAAGTCCAGAAACTGTTTCATCATGGGGGTAAGCACGATTTCTTCTTCGTTCACGGTTCGCTCCTTTTTTTTTTGTTGAGTGAATAATGAGATTATCGGAGCAAAGATAACAGTTTTTTCGTCAGAGAATCAACGGAATTTCCTGTTTCAATTTTCACAATTAGTGTTGCATCCTTTTAAAAAGCAGGTCCAATTTCTTAACAAGCAGGAAGAAAATCTTAAAACGTGTTATAAGACATGCTATTTTACTTGGATTATTTGCTAATTTCCCAAGAGTCCGTATCTTTGCAATGTGTTTTTCATAGTATTAGATTTAAGGTTAACAAAGGTTGGGTCAAGGCGTTGACCCTTTTTTTATGTCCATACGTCTCGTTCGCCTCTTTTTTTTTCTTATTCAGCCAGCATCATCTTTTATAGTAAGACGGACTGAATCCGGTATGCTTCTTAAATGACTTGTTAAATGGGAAATAGTATCAAATCCGCACTCCACACTAATCTGCGAGATATTCATATCGCCCATAAGCAGCAGTTTACATGCATATCCTATCCGCATCTCCAATATATAATTCTTAAACGATTTGCCGTTTTACTCTTAAAGAAGCGGCAGAATGCAGCAGGATTCATGGCAGCCAGAGAGGATATTTCATTCAGGTCGATCTGTCGCGTATAGTTTTTTTTATTCAGGTAAGCTATGATTTTATCGATTCTCGATCCATCATATATAATATCATTCTCGAAGTCAGAAGTCGATATTACAGACCGGGAAGTAACGTTTGCCATCTCTTTCAAAAGTTGCAGGAAAGAAGTGATCTGGTCAACCCCTGTCTCCAACGGAATGGATTCGAGCAGCTCAACCAGTCTTGAAGAACAGCCTGCGGGAAAGTAAAATCCCCCGTTGTGCCTCTTCAAGCAGATTTTTTGATCTTAATGAAATGGGGATAGTAATTAAAGGCATGGTGCATGAAGTCTTTTTTCAAACTGGATGATAGTACCTGTTGTCCGGAGTGTACTGCCTTCTTTTGATATACATCATCACTTTTCATATAATGGGGCAGATCAGAGCCTAGCAGAATGATATCACCATCCACATATTTCTCCGCATTATTTCCGACAAACCGCATCCCCGTACCTTCTTTTTACATAGATAACTTCATACTCCGTATGGAAATGCCACGGATAAGTGAAGTAAGGGTAGTCATAAAAACGAGCCTTCAAAGGGGGATGACTTCGATATAGGAAGCTGCTCGTTCATTATCTTTCTCATAACCAGCTCTGTTAATTGCAAATTTGAAATAACTATATGCAAATATAGGAAAAAACATTTATTATACATATCGCTACTTTTGCAACAAATTAAAAAGGTTAACTCTAAAATAATCAATCTATAAGCTATCTATGAGTAATATCAGCCATTATGAGACAAGACTTTTTAAATATTTCTTGTACTTACTTTTATTGAGTATGCTTCATCCCTAAACATGAAAGCATCTGAAAGAAAGTCTCTTTTTCGACAGAAACTGGTACTTTTACCGGGGAGACGTTAGAATGCAGAATCACCTGTTTACAACGATTCTGCCTGGAGAAAAAGTGGATCTTCCCCATGACTGGAGCATCGAGCCACTCTGAGAATCAGGAGCCTGATAAAGTAGTAGGACCATTCAGCCGTGAGAGTGTAGGTGGTTTTTGCTACCGGACAAACCGTAGGTGGCAAAGGGTGGTATCGTAAAAACTTTCATTATCTCACCGGAAGATGCCGGGAAAAAGACATGAGTTATACTTCGAAGGAATTTATAACCAATCGGAAATATGGATCAATGGACAGAAGGCGTATTATAATGTCTACGGATACACCTCTTTCAGAGTAGACATAACACCTTACTGTAAAAGCCAGCAGGAGAGAAAAACATAATAGCCGTTAAAGTTTTATAAATGAAGGCAAAAACTCCCGCTGGTATACAGGATCGGGTATTTATCGTCATGTATGGATGATCCGTACTTCACCGTCCTATATTGAGGATTGGGGCACTTTCATAAGCACCAACAGCATTGATAAGGAACAAGCCGTCGTCATACTGAACACAACCATTGTTAACGGAGATACAGAAGAAGGAGAATATACCGTAAATATCAACCTTACTTCCCCAGGGGAAAAGTTGTATCTACCACCAATAGCACTGTAAAAAATGACATCAGGAAATAAACATGAAATTCCTTTTACCATCACAGTGAAGAAACCCCGGTTATGGTCTACCGATACACCGGAGCTGTATATAGCTAACATCAGTCTTTGGAAAAATAAAAGAAAAGAAAGACGAACTATCCATCCCATTCGGTATTCGTACCATACATTTCTCTACCGGAAAAGGATTTGAACTCAACGGAGTACCAATGAAATTAAAAAGGTGGCTGTGTTCACCATGACAACGGTCTTTTAGGATCAGCCGCCTTCGACAGAGCAGAAGAAAGAAAAAAAATACAATTGCTGAAAACAGAATGGATTCAATGCAGTACGTACCTCCCACAACCCAATGTCCGAAAGTTTTATGTCGGCTTGCGACCGATTAGGCATGTTGGTTATTGACGAAGCATTCGACCAATGGAAAATAAAAAAGAATCCGGAAGATTATCATCTTTATTTTAACGAGTGGAGCGCACGTGACATCCGGTCTTTAGTGCTAAGAGACCGTAATCATCCTTCGGTAATCATGTGGAGCATCGGAAATGAAATCAGGGAACGTATTTCGGACAATGGACTCAAGATTGCAGAAGATTTGAAAAAGAAATACTTAAGCATGATAATACCCGTCCTGTCACCGCCGGAGTAAATAAGTACTGGGATAAAGACAGAAGAATATGCTTTCTCTTGAAAAGGCTTTCAGGCATCTTGATGTAGCCGGTTACAATTATATGTGTTTTTATGAGGAAGACCATGCCAAATATCCCGAACGCATCATGTACAGCAGTGAAAGTGTGGCCAACGAAGCATCTCAAAACTGGGATAAAGTAGAAAAAGCTTCCCACGTCATAGGAGATTTTTATATGGACAGCAATTGATTATCTCGGCGAATAGGGACTGGGCAATTCCATCGCAGTAGATCCGGAAGAAAACGTACACCAGTTCATGGGTTGGCCCTGGTTTAATGGCTGGTGTGGAGATATTGACCTTTTTAGGCGTAAAAAAAGCTCAATCCTACTATCGTGATATTTTTATGGCACAACAGAAAGATAAGCATGGCAGTCGAAAACACCTGTCCCAGAAGGTAAGATCCGTAAAAGTAAGTTTCTGGGGATGGCCTGAAGAATCCTTATCATGGACCTTTCCCGGAATGGAAAATAAAATGATGAAAGTTAATGTATATACGCGTGCTTCTAAAGTGAGATTATACCTGAATGATTCTCTTGTAGGTGAGAAAAAGAAACAAACGAGCTATATAAAGCTTCCTTTAGAGTGCCCTATCAGGCAGGGAAACTAACAGCAGTGGAAGTAAACGAGAATGGAAAAGGGGATTCCGTCATACTGGAAACTACCGGAGAACCTGTCGCCCTCAGATTAACAGCCGATAAGACAAAGATGAAAGCTCATGGGCAGGACCTCTCCTATGTACTAATAGAACTTGTTGATAAAAAGGAAATATCATCTCTCACAATGACCGTAAAATACAGATTAGTCATAAAGGAACCGGCAAGATCATCGGCTCCGGAAATGCTTCTCCAACAGATATGGCAAGTTTCGGCTCACTTCAACCGATGCTTTTCAAAGGAAGAGCAATGGTAATTGTCCGCTCCGGCTACGAGCCCGGAGAAATGAAATTGACAGTGAGTGCAGGAGGAGTACAACCAGCAACAATCGCTCTAAAAACAAAATGAATTAACCATTTATTCCCCATAAAATATCCATGAGAAAATTAATCATCAGCATTTTAATCGGAGTTATTTTTCCACTTTTATGCTTCAGCTGGTTTTGTCTTTCGGAATGATAAAGATGTAACAGTGGTCATCAACGATAGTGAAGAACAAGTGGTCCACACCGCCTTTGAGATGTTTCAGAAAGATTATGTCAATGTTTTCGACAGAGAGTTGAAAACAAGTAACCAACAGGGAAATATATACATAAGGCACAATCGGACTGAATAAGAAAGCGGAACAATTCATCGCTATCAAGGATATTCAGGAACTAAAGCAGCATGAGGAAGCTTTTCTGGTTAGTGTCAAAGACAACCACCTGATCATACTGGGTAGTGACAAGCGCGGAACTGCTTATGGCATTCTGGAACTGTCACGAATGATCGGTGTATCTCCCTTGGGAATGGTGGGCAGATTCTCCTGTAGAGAAAAAAGCAATCATTCAAACTGAAAGAAGGGATTCAAAACACTCCAATATCCCTCGGTTGGCCGTCGTGGCATCTTTATCAACGACGAAGACTGGGGACTAACCCCATGGAGCTACCTAACCCACGAACCGTCTGATACAAAAAGGACAAATCGGCCCTAAAACACATGCAAGGATATTCGAACTATTGTTACGTCTGCGAGCCAACACATTCTGGCCTGCCATGCATACCTGCTCCGTCGCTTTCTACCTGACACCGGGCAACAAGGAGACTGCAGACAAATATGGAATATTTATTGGTACTGCCCATTGCGAACCAATGATGCGAAATACCAATGCTGAATGGAAAACAGCCGGAACCGGAAAGTACGACTACGTGAACAACCGCGAAAAATGTGCTCAGATTTTGGGAAGAACGCGTCAAAGAGCTCGCCGGTTCCGATAATATTTACACTTTGGGCATCCGTGGAGTACATGATGGTAAGATGCAGGGTGCAAACACCTTACAAGAACAGAAAGCAGCCCTGACTAATGTACTCAAAGACCAGCGGGAAATGATAGCAAAGTATGTAAATCCGAATGTAGAGCAAGTATCGCAAGTATTCATCCCTTATAAAGAAGTACTGGACGTTTACAAAATGGGTCTGGAAGTGCCAGAAGATGTTTCTTTGCTATGGTGCGACGATAACTATGGGTACATCCGCCATTTCCCTGACAGCAAAAGAGCGTGCACGCAAAGGCGGAAATGGTATTTATTATCACATTTCATACTGGGGACGCCCGCACAGTTACCTTTGGCTGGCAACTAACCATCCCGCCCAACTTTATACACAAATGAAATTAGCCTACGACAAAGGAGCCCAAGATATGTGGATACTGAATGTAGGCGATATCAAGCCCGGTGAATACCTTACGGAATTGTTCCTGGATATGGCATGGGATATCAATGCTATTGAAAACAATATAAACGGGCTGGACAAGCACTTATACCCTGGCTCAGCAGAGAGTTCGGAGAAAAAAATGCCAAAGAACTGCTTCCGGTAATGAATGAATATTACCGCCTTGCCTATACGTAAACCGGAATTTATGGGCAACACACGTATAGAGGAAAAAAGACCTAAATACAAAATCATCTCCGATCTTCCATGGAGCGAAAAATACATTAAACAACGCATTAAAGAATACGAAACAATTGCAGCTAAAGTTACCTCAATGTCTCAAAAGGTTGCTCCGGATAAACAATTTGTATGGTTTCAGTTGATCGAGTTTCCTGTTCGTGCAGCCCACGAAATGAACAAAAAAAAAGCATCTTTACGGACAGCTGGCACGCCACGAATTAGCAGACTGGCGACTGAGCGATACGGCATACAACAACATGGCCTCCTTAATGGAGATATAACTCCCTTAATAACGGCAAATGGAAAAAAAATGATGAGCTATCCACAAAGCCTACCGGTGTTCAAGAAAGTTCCACATACCCGATCCACCACCCCCTACCGGAAGATGATCATCCTCTTTACCTATTCAATGGAAAAGATTATTCCCAATTTAACGGAGAAAGCCCCCGTTACCCATGGTCTGGGTTATCAACGTGGAGCCATCAGTCTATCTAAAGGAAGCGATGTCATATATAACTTTAAAAAGCTAATGATACTGATTCAATCCCTGATAGAGGTTGCTTTAACTCTAACCATCCGGTTGAAGGTAAACAAATCAGATATGCTATTTCTATCGGTAACGAACCGGAACAAATTGTCGACTTTCACACCGAAGGACGAAGTGAAGAATGGAAACTGAATGTCCTCAGCAATCAGGCAAAAACGAACGACTTCGCATAAAATAAGTTCATCAAAGAAACAGAGTCTGAAAATCACTGCTTTGACGAAGGAGTTATGATTGACCAAATTAAAATCCGAAAGAAATAAAAGCAGCGACGGATAATTCTAAAGGTAAACAACTACCTATTCGATAAATAAGATGTAAGCAACAGCTAAAAATAAGACCGCCCCTCTTTCTTATCAGGGAGACGGTCCTTTATTCATTTATAAATAATATATAGCCTAAAATAAAGAGTTCTCCCTGAACTTTATTTCTTTTCCCCCAATATACTCCGCAGACAATACAAGCAGCACACCGCCCAAAGCTACCAGAGTAATCTTCTCATCCAGAATAAGGACGATGCAATCATTGTAACCAAAGGATTGAGATAGATATAATTGGATGCCCGAACTTGTTCCCCAACTGTTTCAACACTACATTCCACAGTACATAGCAAATCAGGGAAGCCAGCACGGCGAGGAATAGCAAATTGAATAATACGCCCGGTTGCAAAAGTACGGCAGTATCCGGGCTGCAACGGATGCAGGAGAAAAAGCAGGCAAAATAGTCAGCACTCCATAAAAGAAAATCTTACGGGTGATAAATACAGTAGGATAGCGTCCGGCCATTTTTAATAATCAAACTATAGAATGCCCCCAGGACAATGCGGCAAGCAAAGTCAGCAAATCGCCTATCGGAGATATTTTGAGTACGAAACTTACCGTTAAAAACAATCAACCCTTACCCCCATCAATGCCAGTAAAGAACCGTATATCAGTCCTCTTTTCGATGCCTTTTCGCTCTTATAAAAAAGCAGAGACAAGATAGTGGTCAGCAAGGGAGCCGTGCAAATGATAAACGATACATTCGAAGCCTGCGTAATCCCTAAAGCGGTATTCTCTGTAAAAAATAAAGCGAGCCGCCGAATATACCTCCGGCTACCAGCCACAATTCATCTTTCCAGTTACCGGTGAACAAACGTTTGGGAGAAATGACCCAAATGCCTGTATATGCAATCAGAAAGCGGTAAAAAGAATATTTCCTGAGGTGTCAACCCGTGATTTATCAATACTTTAGTCGAAATGAATGTCAGTCCCCAGATAGCTACTGTTAGTATGGCAATCAGATGATAGTATCCATGCTTTAGTTCCATAATGATGGTTTTAATGAGGACACAAAGATACAGGGAATCATGGATATACGCACTGACTTTCACGGATATATTTCATACGGAATTACCAGTTATCAGTCGGAAAGGCGCCGCAGGGATACCATGAATGCTGAAAATGCTTGCTTCTACATAATTCTTATACGCATACCGCACGGCCACAGGATGAGGAACTTTGTCACTCGAAACAGCCAGCCGGGCAGTCTTGGTTTCTATTTCGGCAAAAGCCGGGTGGAACACTTTATCTTCACCTGCTATCTCAAATCCTTTGAGCGATGTCCACATTGGGCTCAGTCCGCGTTGGGCATGATCGAAATTGATATAGATTTTATTCTCCTGTATCTCCATTGATTTATAAACAGGGGAGCATATCCAAATCCTTTCATACCGTAGGTCTGTGCCAATGCCCAATAGGCCAGCCTGTTTCCTACCGTCTCCTTGTCTACGGGATGAATGAAAACCGGATGGCCGACATCCATTGTCGTCACCATGCCACTATTCGGTATATCCTTCATATTCTGCAACTGCACTTCACGCAGGCGGGCAGCCGAAGTACCGTCGGCTCCTTCATAGTTGAAAGGAGCTATCTGCACAAAAGTAGAAAGGAAGCTCCTCTGCCCCATTTCGCACGCAGGTCAGTAACAAAGGCAGGCATAAGGCTCTGATAAAGACCGCATTGTCACGGTTAAGCTTTCTCCCTGGTACCACAAGAATCCTTTCACAGCAAAATGAGTCAAGGGAGCTATCTTCGCATTATAAAGGGAGTAGCGGTGGGATTCTTCACTTCAGCATCGTTGTCAGTATGGAAAGGAGGTCGATCTGTCAAAAAGACTTTATGGATTCCCCTCATCCATTTTCGATCCTCCCCAGGTGATACAACAATGCCTTGCACGGGTACTTCCAGCACTTCCTGTATATAACGTGCAAAATAATAAGACACGGCACTGATGTGGGAAACATTCACCGGGGGTATTTTCGAGCCATTCGCCCTGGCAGTCTTCCTGAGGCGTTTACTAAACTGACGTACCCCATCTCCCATCCTTGAATCTGTAGTAGCACATTCCGGATAGGTGTGGATGGCTTGGCTTTTGGCGATGAGATCGTTCGTCCCTCTGACCGGTTGCCGGTCGAAGCCGCCCATATCTCCATGTTCGACTGGCCCGAACAGAACCAGACTTCACCGATCAGTATATTCTGCAATGTGAGCAATTCGCCGTCATTGAAAGTAATCTTGTAAGACCCTCCCGCAACAGGGGGTAGATACCTTCAAAGACCAGTTTCCTTTCCATCCGACGACGATTTATATACCCGGTTGTTCCACGAAGTTTTCACCGTCACAACAGCATTGGGACGGGCCTTTCCCCCCATAGTTCGACTTCTGTTTGCTGCTGTAATACCATATTATCTCCAAGTATGGAAGGTAATGTCACTTTTGCTTCTCACCTTCATTGAAAAGATAGACTAAAAAACAAAAAGCTTATCAGATATTTCATATATATGCTAATTATAAAGATAAATACTGACATCAGAAAATATCCCATTGTGCCCTTACAGTCATATTTTTGTCTTTCACACGGATCATCAACGGGTAACAGGTTTCTACAGGACGTCGTTCAGTCCCGTTTTGTTACAATATCCGGATTGGTAGGCGGTATGCCGGAAGCTTCGCCCACAAACAATTCAAAGGACGGCACGCCATCTACCCGAAAAGTAATCTTTCCGGTTGGCGTACTGACTGTAAACGGATGATTCATCACACTCCTTTTCACATTTCGGATCTGTTTATAAGCAACCGCCTCATCAAGCTTTGCACCTGTAAACTCTCCTTCTATCTGTGGCTGCTCTGTCAGTAACAGCACATAGTCATCCTGATGAATCGTGTCTGAGATGCAATCGAACTCGTCGCAAAGGGTGTCTCCTTTCAACAGAAGTTTTCTCTTCATTTCGACTCCCGGATAAGCCTTGTCACAAAAGGCTTCTATGGAATGATTATCGAAATATACCATCTGCCCTGTCGCAGGACGCTGGTCTTTACAATCGACAGTTACTGTGTTGTGAGAAAGCGTCCGTTTATACCAGTTCAGGTAATCGGGGATTCCGTAGGCGCAGGTGCCCAAATCAGGCAATATCTCCTTTTCACCGTTATGGATGGAGATAGAAAGTTTATCCGGATGCCCATGACCACCACCGGACGGACCGTACTTCAGTACTACCGACTTCTTACCGCTCCGCAATACCCCATAGCCCGTCTGACCAAACAGGTAGCTTTCCGATTCCTTCAGTTCCTTGTCGGGATGGATAGTAGTATTGGTCAGAAGCGCTTCCGGCGAAAAGTCTGTCTTCCAGCCGATAGCAATCCTGTAGAGTATTCAGCAATAGGGGGATTCTTATAGCGGGCATAGGCCACTTCATACAGTCTGATCTGTGTCGGCAGTGAAACTCCATACCATCCGTCGTTGTGGGAAGGAAAAGTCAAGTCACTATAAATGCTCTTTATAGGAGCCACGAACATCATCTCCAGTTGTTTGTCCCACAAAAATCATATCCCATCGAACGGACTGCACCAGCCGTCAGCAGCATCGCCCCTCAACGGAAAGAAATGATAATGGCAGAACCCCTCGTTCCACCAGCCGTCTCTGTTGACGTGTGTTTTCATCATCTCTGCCGGTAACCCACTTTCGTGTGTTCAACAGCGACTTTCACGATACTGTCATTATTGAGGGCAACTCCTATAGCGGCCAGTCCGCTATTATTCCAGACCTGCCAGTTGCCTCCACCACCTCTTTTCAAAAAGCAGACCGGCACCTTCTTTCAGCAATCCTTTCTCTATTTTTTCCACCTCTCCCTTTGAGCAAAGGCTTAACAACAGAGTAGACACGGCATACATCACTGAACCATCCCGCCTCATCCAGACTTTGCGCATATATCTTTGCACTATAATTGGCAGTGTTCGGGAGTGTTACGCCCTTTATCATGAATTTTATAATGCGGGTATTTATCGGCGTAATCCAGCAACATGTCTTTCATATAGCGGGCATACTTTTATCTCCGGTAGCCAGATACACATACATGCAATCAGTAAGAAACTGTTTGTTCCTGTCTTGGGCAATCGTTATCCATGCCCAGTTGATACGGTCGGAACTCCACGTTTTCTGCAGAAGGAACAATACTGCTTTGTCAGGACTATTCCAGTCGAACTCAAAGAACACATTATGTACCGGGACAGAAATAGTCGTTGCAGATGCCCGGCTTCTTCTTTATGGGACAGCCAGCGGATATTTCAACCGTTCGTCGATATGCGATTTTAGTGTATCTACAATGGTCTTTCCCCAGGGTTTGCGCAGATGACCGGATATTAGCCATGTCCTCTGCCGAGAAGAAATAAGTTTCGCGCTTCTGCCGTAGGCAACAGAAAAGCAGGCATAGAAGTCCGCAAGCAATCAGAATATATTTTTAGTCGTCATAATCTCTATTTCTTTAGCTAGTTATAACAGGATTGACCAATCGCCTGTATAGTAGGCTTTATTTAGTTTCTCCAATGAACGGACATCTTGGTTGCGGGTAAAAAGATATTCCAGATCCTTGTACAAGTACAATTGCAACTCAGTATCCTTTATCATACTTCTCACGGATGGATAATGCCTGTTTCAACTTGGCATACCAACCTGTATTTACCCGAAAATGCTCGGCTACCTTGCATGCCTGCATAGCATTGTTCCACATACCGTCTGCCATCTTATCCATCAAATTTATGAAGTCTTTATACTTAAAAAAGATGAAACATCAATGAGTTCGCAACGGTCGTCTACTCCCATTTCCTTTAAATCCACAATTGTTTCAAAAGTCTGGTCACCATCGAGGTCATACTCCAGATAATCAAAGAAGCCGTTGCCATCTTTGTCAGTGTACTTCACCGTTGCAAAACGGAAGGATTCTTGTCCAACCCGAACCATCCTGTCCCATCCCTGATAGTAGTCTGTGTTCTGATCGATTCGCCAGCATCCCCATTCCGCACCATACAGATGAAGTCTGCTGTCAAACTTACCCATATAAAGTTGGCCGTTTCCCTGAATTATCCAGGTCCCATTCCCCACGGTCACCCGCTGCATCCGATTGTTTGTTATGATCAATTCCACCTTTTGTTCCATCCCACCTTGAAAGGGTCGCGCGGGTCATATAACTCTCACACGTTCCCAACGATGGCAATCATCATCTTCATCATATCCAAAATAAACCTGATCCCATTTTCCTCTGTTGAATATAAGGTCCCATGCACTGTCATGGTCCGGATAAATCAACTCAGTCATCCTCCTGAAACGGGGATCTACAAAGAAAGAATCCGTCCCAGCCAATCGGGGATTCCGGAACTTATGAACCTGATCTCTGTAATCAAACCCTTTTTCCTCTGAAAGAAAGCGTGAAGTCAAAGTCAAATTCATCACCCGGACGATTATCATTATCCATATCGACGGCAATAGAAACCCAGTCGATGTTTCCGGTCAGCTGCTTGTTAACGAAGCTGTTGGCGGGTGCACTGGCATCTACTTTCTTTGGAGAATCTACCAGTCTGATTGCCATTTCACTCAGTCCGTCACCGTCTTCATCGTAGAAAAGAAATGGATTTTCCCAGTTCAGCCTTACATCCTGCATATTGTAAGTAGCGGCATGAATCTTAAGAAAAGCTGACTGCCCGCTATAATCCATATAGAAATCGCAGATACCTGTCTTGTCCCAGCTTTTAATCTGCATGGTGTTCCAATCAATATAGTTGAAGATATTATCCTTGTCAGTATCCAGCACGATCATATAGTGTCCGTTTGGCCATACTTCGTCCGCTTTCCGGGAGGATACTGGCGACAATCTGCATATCGGCTTTTCCGTCATTATCGGTATCTATCCAGTCGATAATAAGATCACCATGTCCACCGTAAATGCCATCACGGTTTCTGTCTATCAAAAGACAGTCATTTTTTGTATCTCCTTCCAGATCATCCCATCTCATGTCTCCGTCATCGTCCAGCCATAATATCGGAATACTGTCACGGGTAATCGAATAAGATAGCGTCCGGCTTTCCACCACCATTCAAATCTACGATTTTGGGTGTATATCCTACCGGAGGGAGGTAACCGGAATGACACAATTTTGAGCTTGTTATTCCAGTAGTTTTTGTTTTCCTGTGCCTTGGCAGAGAAGAATGCGAGAACCAATGTTAATAGTACCAGTAGCCTTTTCATTTCTTAGAATTTTATGATAACTGGCACAAATGTAAGTCCCGCTAGTTAATTTAGTAATTAATTTGCAATTAATTCGAGGAGAAAATGAAGGTATAGGCTGGGAAAGATCGTTTTTAGGGGAATATACGGTCTAATTTAACGTTTATTTAAAAAGGTTTGTCAGTTCAAACCCTAAAAATGATAGAATTTCATTTTCAGCAAAGTAAAACGAGAAATAGAATGTTACAATATACATTAGCGCAGACAAGTCCAATAGGATAATATCAAACTATTTTCTTTATTCCCCCTTCTAAATCTCTAAAGTGTTATTTTTCTCTTGTCTCTTTTTTGTTTTAAAACTAAGCCTAATATATTTAGACAGTATCCAAAAACTAAATAGAAAAAAACCTTACAGAAAAAGAAGTTCTAATTTACAAACAAATCACCACCATCAGACACCCCCCAAATTCGTATATCTTCCTTTCTTACACTATTCCTCCAAAATCGAATAAACTCCCTACGCTTTTTTAATAAATAACGAGAGAGTTTATTATAAACGGTACCCAAGTTTATTATAAACTATTTTTAGGAGTTTCCAGCAGCCTCAATAAAATTATTAACAGAAATGGGCAAGAACCTTCACAGTTTCTTGCCCATTCGTTATCCTGGCTATGCAATTTTGCACATCCACCTATTGAGCTTATGTTATATTTTTTATATATTCTATCATTACTTTTCCTTTTTATATTCCTCCAAATATACGAAATAAAAACAAAAAAGTCAATAGCAAGACGATGTTTTCCGTGACATTTCTCACGGCTCTTTCATTTAAAACAACCTCTATAATCCTTGTTATTCTCCGAAAAACCATTATTTTTGCGCACAGCGATGCAGGAAGCACCGCTTCCGGTGTTTCTTTTTATCGTTCATATAAAATTATTTTTGTAGGCGGAAATCAAATGCGACAGAGGTCGTTTTTTGATTTCCGCCTTAATTTTCGCTATGCGAAAATACGATTTATTTTGCTGATATGCAACATTTTTGCATGTCTAATATATAAAAAAAAGAAACATGCATTCTGCCGTCGTGGCAGCATAATGAAACATCTGAAAGAATTTGTGAAATCAGTACCGGATTACCGCAGGACAGACAAGGGAAACTACAAATACAAGCTGGAAGATATTCTTCTCCTTGTAATACTCGGGCGGCTGGGCAAGTGTATAACAAGACCGGATATAATCAGATTCGGCGAGCGTAATCTGAAACGCTTCCGCTCTTTTTAGGAATTTTGTTGGACGGCGTGCCTTCTGAACCTACGCTCTGCCGTATATTCCAAACATATTGATGATGAAGCCATGTCTGAGCGGATGTCTGAATTTACCTCCACCTTCCATGATGAGCTTGTCGGTTGTGCCGGGGACATCCTTTGTATTGACGGCAAGGCAATGAGAGGGACGGTACTTGAAAACGGACGCACCCCCGACATCGTATCCGCCTATTCCCTTGAAGGAGGTTTCACCCTTACCACGGACATGTGTGAAGAAAAAAAGCAACGAGATAACCTCCGTACCCAAACTGTTGGACAAGGTGGATGTGTCAGGATGCATAGTTACGGCAGACGCCATGTCCTTCCAGAAAGCCATCATAGATAAAATCCGGGAAAAAAAGGCGGTGATTTCCTTATCGAGCTGAAGGCAAACCAGAGGACTCTGCGATATGGGGTTGAGGACAATGTCGAACTTGCAGAGCCTGTGGATGTATATTCGGAAGGCCCTTTTCTTGAACATGGCAGAATAGAGACCAGAGTATGCCGTATCTTTCGTGGAAATGACCTGATTACGGACAGGGAAAAGTGGAATGGAAATCTGACGGTTGTCGAAATACGGACTGCAACGGAAAGAAAATCTGATGGTCAGAAATCTTCCGAGAGGAGGTTCTATGTCTCCAGTTTTCACGGAAGTGCCAGGCGGCTGGGCACAATAGCCAGAATGCATTGGGCAATAGAAAGCATGCACTGGGACCTTGACCGCAACCTGAGGCAGGACTTCATCAGGCGGAATAGTGCAAGGTCCGCCAGAAACCTTGACACGATACAGAGGATGGTACTGGCAATACTTTCGATATGGAAAGGTAAAGGAAAAAGCTCTCCGACAAGGCTAAGGGAACGGCCGAACTTATCAGAGAACTTTCCTTGGACTTTACCGCAATGATACATATGCTGGATCAAAAATGAGATAATTTGTAATCTCAGAGGATTCGTAACGTTTTGGGTATCAATCATAACAAAATCCCTGCTTTCCATAAGAAGTGGGTGGGGGAATTATGTGCCTCTTTATCTAAGCTTAAATGAAAGAGCCGTGATGGACAGTGAAAATATCTACAATATCATTACACCAGATTGATTAATTAATTAGTATCTTTGACACCGAAATGAAAACCAATTAATAACCCCCAATTAAAAACCTAAAAGAAAGATGAAGAGACTACTACTAACACACACATCGGTCTTGTTCAGATTGTTGACCTGCCAGACTGCACCAGTTTTGCTCAAAAAGACAAAAAGCAAAATTTCACCGATAAAAGTGGAAACCCGGCCGTCCGGCAAATCAGCAAAGACGTTATCCAACTTGTCACTCCAAAACTTGAAACTGTCCGTGTAGGCTTTATCGGGTTAGAGAATGCGTGGTCAGTGCCGTTGAACGCTGGACACATATTCCGGGAACTCAAATCGTAGCTTTGTGCGATCTCACTCCGAACGCAGTGTCGAGTGCACAAAAGATCCTGGAGAAAGCCAGGTTCGCCTAAAGCCGCTTCATATGCGGCAGGATGACGAAGGAAAAACTCTGCCGGGCCGGGATGACGTCGACATCGTATATGCCGCTACCGACTGGAAACACCATGCCAGAAATGGGTGTATATCTTCTGGAGCACGGTAAGCAATGACTGTCGAAGTACTGCCATGACACTGGACGAAGGAAAACTTAATCAATACTTCCGAAAAGACCCGCAAGCACTGTATGATGCTGGAAAACTGCGTATACGACTTCTTTGAATTGACATCACTCAATATGGCACAGCAAAGATTCGGTGAGAAGTACTTCATCAGAAGGTGCGTATATCCACAATCTGGAAGACTTCTAGCCGTATTACTGGAACAACTGGCGTATGATTACAACCAACTGCACCGTGGCGATGTATATGCCACCCACGGCATGGGTCCGGCTCTTGTCAGGTGCCTCACATCCACCGTGGCGACCGCATGAAAACGTTATCTATGGATACCAAGCCTGTGAACGGTCCTGCATACATCAAAAAAGAAAAACGGAAAAGAAGTGAAAAGACTTCTCCAGAACGGCGACTGTGACATTCACTCTCATCCGTACCGAGAATGAAAAGACAATGCTGATCCAGCACAACGTAATGACACCACGTCCTTACAGCCGCATGTATCAAGTGGTCGGAGCGATGGTTATGCCAGCAAATATCCGATTGAAGAATACCGTCTGAGACCCTCGCAAGTAGACTGAAATGATGTACCGAATTTAAAAGCTGAATGCAATACGGTTCCGTATCCGAAGATGTGAAAAAGCATTGATACAAATACAAAGACCCGATTCACAAAGAACTGGAAGAAACTGCCAAGAAAGTAGGCGGTCATGAAGCGGTATGGATTATAATCATGGACCATCGTTCGGTATACTGCCTGCAACGGCCTGCCACCTGATATGGATCGTTTATGACCTGGCAGAATAAAAGCTGCATGGCTGAGCTGAACCGACTTTCATCGAGAATGGTTCTCTGCCCGGTAGAAATACCGATTTCACCCGTGGCGGATGGAATAAAAGTGCAAGGCTACAAACATGCTTTTGCCGAATAAGCTATTATAATCTTTAATATAAACTTTACGGGATAGCCCGACTGAGAAAGTGGGTTATCCGTGTTTATGTTCGGCGCCCACTGATTATTATTAATCACCATATGAAAGCAGATATTTTAAACCCCAGACAGACTATCCTTCAAAGCCAAAGATTATGTGATGATCGCCGTGTAGGTATGATACCTACATCGGATGGACCGTTTTCCTACTCCCCAACGACATTACGACGGGCGGGTGCCGGGTATTGCATCTATTGTATATTGGGCAACGGGATTCCCGGTACAGTATACATATTTCAGCATTAACTTTTTTCTTATTGTTGCTTTCGCCCTCAAGCTGTTGGGATTAAAGTTCTGTATTAAAACCATTTTCGGAGTATTTACCCTGACTTTCTTCCTTTCCGTTATCCAGCAACTGACCTCCGGCGTCGCCCTTCTTAAGGACCAGCCTTTCATGGCATGCGTCATCGGAGCATCGTTCTGCGGCGGCGGTATCGGAGTCGCCTTCTGCGCCAACGGAAGTACCGGCGGTACGGACATCATTGCCGCTATCATCAACAAGTATCGGGATATCACCTTGGGAAGAGTCATACTGATCTGCGATATGATTATCATTACCTCCAGTTACTTCGTTCTGAAGGATTGGGAGAAAGTAGTATACGGATTTGCAACCCTTTACATTTGCAGTTTCGTCCTCGACCAGGTAGTGAACAGGCACGTCAGTCCGTCCAGTTCTTCATCATATCCGGCAAGTATGAAGAGATAGGACGACATCATCAACGAGTACCCCCATCGTGGAGTACCTATTATCAATGCAACCGGCTTCTATACAGGGCAAAGAAGTGAAAATGATGTTTGTACTTTCCAAAAAGCGGAGTCTACCATCATCTTCCGGCTGATCAAAGAGACGACCCCAACGCTTTGTATCGCAAAGTCGTTATTATCGGAGTTTACGGAGAAGGCGTTTCTGACCACATCAAAGTAAAATAAAAAAGAAACAAAGATTGGCATAAACAAATATAGATCATATCACCTATTACTGGCAGGGAATATTCTCGTTAACAACAGGCGCGGTATGGCCGAAAAACATCCGGATAAACCTTTACTGGCAGGATGTACAAGTCGGGTCGGTCAATAAAAGAATATCCGCGTACCTCTTTCTCTATGACGTACGACAACCGGACAGACGCATTGACCGAAAGTTTGAGAAAAGCAATTATTATCAATTATTGAACGGCACCTGGAAGTTCTTTGCAGACAGTTACAAAGATCTTCCGGCCAATATCACCGATCCTTCCGTGAACACTGACTCTGGAATGATATCGTTCCGCAACTGGGAAGCACAAGGATATGGAGTGGCCATATACACCAATCACGGTTATGAATTCGGCAATTTCTGCAGCCTCCCATACTTCCGGAAGCCAATCCCGTCGGAATCTATCGCCGATATTTACATCCCTGCCGATTGGCAAGAACGTGATATCTACCTCCACCTCGCCGGAGCAAATCGGGAGTATATGTATACGTCAACGGACAGGAAGTAGGATACAGCGAGGATTCCAAAAATCCGGCAGAGTTCCTGATCAGCCCATACGTAAAACCGGGCAAGAATGTACTTTACACACTGAAAATCTTCCGCTGGAGCACCGGATCTTATCTGGAATGTCAGGACTTCTGGCGTATCAGCGGCATTGAACAGGATGTATACCTGTATTCACAGCCCAAAGCTGCCGCCCTGAAGGATTTCCGTGTGAAATCAACTCTGGATGACAGCTATAAGAACGGAGTATTTCGCTTTGAACGTTGATTTAGCGGAATCATCGTCCGGCTGCAACCAATCTTACACTGGTATAAGAACTGCTCGACGCTCAGGGAAAAAGTAGTTGCCAGCGAAGAGAAGACAAACTTCTATGTCCCCACCAACGAGACACGCACCCTTTGACAAGACAAGAATTGGCAGACGTCCGCACATGACATCGGAACAACCGAACCCTCTACAAACTGATGATGACTGTCAAAAGACGGCAAAGTCAACGAGATTATTCTTTCAATGTAGATTCCGCCGCATCGAGATCAAACCAATCGACCGGAAAGCCGCCAACGGAAACCTTATGTATGCCTGTTCATCAACGGGCAAACCCCCTGAAAATGAAAGGGAGTCAATATCCACGAGCATAACCTGAAACAGGGACAGGCTGATGTCACTGAGGAACTGATGCGCCGGGACCCTCGAACTGATGAAACAGCATACCCGAACAGTGTACGTCTCGCCATTACCCGCAGGACCGCCGAGCAATACGTAAGGATCAGGAGATCGATCATGCATTTCTGGAAATGCGGGTGAGAGATGCGTGAGGAATACCGGAAAAAGACAGTAGATACATCAATTGCCGTGTGATTTTCGGAGAAGCGGATTTTCTTCCGGACTGGTGATCGATAAATTCTCAGATGTGTTGGT
>VOFK01001495.1_pt1 | contig 25765 bp, 45 predicted proteins | sample 5384121 | NCBI WGS metagenome assembly VOFK01 (sample SAMN12384730, study PRJNA508395) | human gut metagenome | isolation source: healthy gut J | host: Homo sapiens | reverse complement strand
TGGCGGTGATGCCAGCACCGTCCTTCAGGGTGATGATGCCGTTCTCCTGCAGCAGCAGCAGCGCACGGGCTTCATTGGTGGTGTCGTTGGGGACCAGAATTTTCACGCCGCTGTCGGACTTTTTACCGCAGGCGGCCAGACTCAGACCAGTACCAGCGCCAAAGCCAGCGTGGCGATCTTTGCAAATACGGAACGTTTCATGATGATTTCTCCTTTATCTTCTTTCATAAATAGTTATTGTATCGGGACACTTCGGCAGTCCCTCTTGCCTGTGCAATTCATAATAGATACCGTGTCCGGAGGACACATTCGCTTGGTCAGCAGGATCAAAGGGATCAGCTCCTTTTGACAAAATAAAACAGCGGGAGGTCATTCGACCTTCCGCTGTTCTCGTAAACTTGGTTTCCCAAGTGTATGGATCACAGAACAGATGCCGGAAAGCAGACGACCGAATTGGCGCAGCGACGCATGCACATGGAGCCCATGCACATCCCCAGCATCATCATGTTGGTACGCAGCTTCTTCATGGTGCCGTCCGTCCTTTCCTCAAGCATTCTTGGGATGGTGGCATTGTACCCCTCCATCCCCTCTTGTCAAGTCTTTTTCCGGGATTTCCCCGATTGTTCCAAAATTCTGAAGTATTTCCTCCGGATTTCGTCTAAATCCCCATTATCTGCCCCTTTTGGGCAGCACCGCACGGATCACCAGCGGCTCTTCGCCGGTGTTGCGGACGCTGTGGCTGTGGCCTTGGGGACAGTAATGCCACATACCGGGGGTCAGGGTCACCTCCGTGCCGTCGTCATGGCACAGCCCCGTGCCGGAGACGATGCACATCACCTCGCAGTTGTCGGTGTGGGTGTGGGGGCCGATGCTTTGCCACCCACCGGCACCGTCAGCTGCAAAAATGCGGCCCATGTCATCGTCATAGGCCCGGACGGACACCACCCGTCCCCGGCCCCTTGAAGCCGGGCACCAGGCTGCTCCGGCAGACGATCAAAAAGAAACGATCATGCCCGCTCACCTCAGTTCAGGAAATCCTTCAGCTTCTTGCTGCGGGAAGGGTGGCGCAGCTTTCTCAGGGCCTTGGCCTCGATCTGGCGGATGCGCTCACGGGTGACGTTGAACTCCTTGCCCACCTCCTCCAGCGTGCGGGTGCGTCCGTCCTCAATGCCGAAGCGCAGCTTCAGTACCTTCTCCTCACGGGGCGTCAGGGTGCTGAGCACGTCCACCAGCTGCTCCTTCAGCAGGGTGAGAAGCTGGCGGCCTCGCTGGGCTCGGACACCCCCCTCGTCGGGGATGAAATCTCCCAGATGGGAATCCTCCTCCTCTCCGATGGGCGTCTCCAACGACACCGGCTCCTGTGCGATCTTCAGAATTTCCCCGCACCTTGTCCACGGGCATCCCCATCTCCTCGGAGATCTCCTCCGGCGAGGGGTCGTGGCCCAACTCCTGCACGAGTTGGCGGGATACCCGGATGACCTTGTTGATGGTCTCCACCATGTGCACTGGGATGCGGATGGTGCGGGCCTGATCGGCAATGGCCCGGCTGATGGCCTGCCGGATCCACCACGTGGCGTGGTGGAGAACTTATAGCCCTTGCGGTAGTCGAACTTTTCCACTGCCTTTATAAGGCCCAGATTGCCCTCCTGGATCAGATCCAGAAACAGCATCCCGCGGCCCACATACCGCTTGGCGATGGACACCACCAGACGCAGGTTGGCCTCCGCCAGCTTCTGCTTGGCCTTCTCCCCCCTGCTTCACGTCCTTTTTCAGGGCGGCCAGCTCCTCCTCCGGGATGACCTCGCCCTCCTTTCTCCGCTGCCGCCATACGCTCCTGGCGGCGTTGCCGGCAGAAGACATGGCCGTGGCCAGACGAATCTCCTCGTCCGCCGTCAGGAGCGGCACCTTGCCGATCTCCTTCAGATACATCCGCACCGGGTCGTCGATGTTGAAGCTGTCCACCAGCGTGTTGGGGTCCACCAGTTCCTCTTCCTCGATCTCGGCGATCTCCTCCAGAGGCGGCTCACCGTCATCGGGCAGGTCCGTCAGAAACTCATCGCTGCCCACCTCGATGCCCAGGTCCGCCAGGGAATCGTAGATGCGGTCCATCTGGTCGCCGTCCAGATCCATGGTATCCACCACGTCCGACAGCTCGCCGGGGTCCAGCTTCCCGGTCTTGCAGCCCCTTGGCCAGCAGATCCTTCAATTTCTCGTTTGCGGTGATGAGGGTCGCCGCCGGAAGGGCGGCAATGGTCTTATCGTCCAGCTTCTTGCGGGATTTGGAGTCCTCTTCCTCCCGCTTGGCGGCATCCTCCGCCAAAGCTGGTCGGCCATGGCCTCCAGATCCTGCTGCTCCAGCTGCTGATTCAACTTCTCACTCATGCTTGCTTTCCTCCGTAACCCTTTTTTTTGCTTTATACTTCTCTGAGCCGCCAGAAGGGGATCGCCCTGTGCGTTCCGCTTCTGCGCCTCCCGGATGATGCGTATATAATCCGCCAGCGCCCGCTGGGCCGAGGCCGTGGCCTCCGGCTTCTGCAATACGCCGGTGAGATGACTCATTTCCTCGCCGGACAGCTCTCCGCTGAGTCCGGCCACGCTGAGGGCCGTCCCTCCTGCCGCAGCTGCCACAGGCGGTCAAACACCCGGCCCAGCAGCGGCGAGGAAAACTCCTCCTGCCGCAGGGGCGCCTCCTCCGGAAAAGACGCTCTCGTCCTTCAGCAGCAGGCGCAGCACCCCTTCCTCCGCCATGGCGCTCCGCACGTTCGTGTAGCGGATGCCTCGCTCCTGGGGGCTGTACCGACACGGCGGGATTCAGCTCCCGGCGCCGGAGGGCCTTGCGCTCCTTGCCCAGCTTTCGCCGCAGGGCACGCTCCACCTCCAGACGCATGGCCTCAGGCGTCAGGCCCGCCGCCTGAGCGGCACGGGTGGTGTATACCTCCCGCTCCACGGCGTTCTCCAGCTTGGCCAGCTCCTCGCTGACCTCCTGTGCATAGGCGATGCGCTGGGTGTCATCCGTCAGGTCGTACTTCCCGGCGATCTGATCCAGTCGGAACTCCACGCCATTTTCGCTGCCGGTCAAAAGCCGCTCGAAGGCCGCCGGCCCTTGAAACTTGATGAAGTCGTCGGCATCCTGCTTGATATACTCCCCCGTCCACCAGCCGCCGTGGCAGCTGCAGGACCTTCACGGAAAAACTCGGAGTTGTTCAGCAGCTCCAGCGCCCGGCGGGTGGCCTGCTGTCCGGCGTTGTCGTTGTCGTAGCACAGCACCAGCTCCTTGGTGTAGCGGCTCCAGCGAGCCGCAGCTGCTCCTGGGTCAGCGCCGTACCCATGGAGGCCACGGCATTGTCAAAGCCCGCCTGATGCAGCGTCACCACGTCCAGATTGCCCTCACAGAGGATGATATTGGACCGCTTGGACTTCTTAGCCAGATTCATGCCGTACAGAATACGGCGCTTGCTGTATGTAAGTGTTTCCGGGGTGTTCATATACTTGGGCTCGGACTTGTCCAGCACACGGCTGCCGAAGCCCACCACATCGCCCCGCACATCAATGACCGGCAGCATCAGCCGGTTGCGGAACTTTCGCCATACAACCGCCCGTTCTTCCCGTTCACCGCCAGACCGGCGGAGATCAGCTCCTGCTTCTGGTGTAGCCCTTGTGGGTCATCGCCGTCAGCAGGGCATCCCAGCTGTCCGGAGCCGCCCCCATACCGAACCGCACGGCAATGCCCCGGCGGATGCGGCGCTTGTCCAGATACGCCTGCACCGCCGTCCCCTCCTGGGACTGGAGCACGCTGTAATAGTACCGGGCGGCATCCCGGTTCAGCGCCAGCATCCGGCTGCGGAGCTTTTCCGTTCCGTCGCTGCTCTCCTCCGGTACCGGGAGGTTGGCCCGCTTGGCCAGAAATCGGATAGCATCCGGATAGGTCAGTCCCTCCATCTCCATGACGAAGTTCACGACGCCGCCGCCCTTCTTCTTGCAGCCGAAGCAGTGGTAAAACTGCTTGTCCGGCAGCACATGGAAGGAGGGAGTCTTTTCGTTGTGGAAGGGACAGCAGCCCCAGTAGCTGCCGCCCCCTTGGGCGTCAGCGAGACGTAGCTGCCCACGATATCCACAATGTCGCTGCGGGCCAGCAGCTCGTCCAGAAAATTCTGGGGAAACGGCATCCGGTTCCCTCCTCTCCGCTGAATTTTCCCCGGCACGGTGCGCCGGAGGGTCGTGCGTTCTCCGGCCCAGACCGTCGGAAAAACGACTTCTAATTTCTTATACCCATTCGGGTGGTGATTTCCTTTCTTTTTCTGCGGAAATTTTTGAAAAAATCTCACTACACAGCAGCACGGCGGAGGCGGACGCCGCAGCGTCCGCCTCCGTTTCTGTTCAAAATCACTTACTCGTACCACACATTCATATCCACGCTGGCGGCTCTGCCGTCCCATGTGGTGATGCCCGGCACCCGGCCATTGTCGGTGTACTGCCACATATCGTGGCTGCGGGGATAGCTGGTGGAATCGGCATAGCTGGCCATCCAGATGTAGTTATCCCCCTCCAGCTGGCCTATGTGCATCCGATCCAGCAGGTAGTAATAGCTGGCATAGATGCCCGCCTTATAGCCGGCGCTGCGTACCGTGTCGCAGAAGGCCCGTGCCACGCTGGTGCGCTGGCTGACGGACAGGTTGTTGGCCCGCCCGCCGGAGCCGTCATCCGGATCCCAAACATCCTCCAGATCGATAAAGATGGGCATATCCACCTGATAGCCCTGCACGTACTGCACGCACATACTGGCCTCCTCAATGGCCTCCTTCTCATTGACGGCCTGACTGAAGAAGTAAACACCCACCTGCAAGCCTGCCGCACGGGCACCCTCGATGTTCTTGCGGAAGGAGCTGTCCAGCACCAGACGTCCGGTGCCGTAGCCCCGGAAGCCCAGCCGCAGGATCACATAGGACACGCCAGAGGCCCTCACCTTCTGCCAGTCCACATTGGCCTGCCACTCGGACACATCGATGCCGATGCGGCCCATCAGCGCCCCGCCGGGGGTGAACCGGTAGGCGGTGCCGTCAATGACCTGCGTGCCGGTGACACGCTCACCGGCGGCACTATAATAGTACTTCACGCCGTCCTCCGTCTGCCAGCCCCGCTTCACCGGCGTCGGCTCCGGTGTCGGCCCGGGTCCGGATCGGGGGTGGGCTTCGGGTCTGGGGTGGGTTCCGGCTCCGGGGTGGGTTCCGGCTTCGGGTCCGGGGTGTCGATGGAGGGCGGCAGTTCCTCGCTGGAGCCGCTGCCGGCATCATCCGGCTTCTTGTCGCCGTACTGTCCGTCCTCGGTGCGGGAGTCCACCTCATTAGAGGAGACCACCTGATCCGACACGTCGATGACCTCTCGCTTCATGGGCTCCACCGTCACCACGGTGTCCTCCGGCATCAGAAAGCCCGCCAGCGTCCGCAGGTGGGCCGTATAGTCCCCCCCGGCATGGCCTCCGTGGTGATGACGCCGTCCAGATCCCAGTCCTTACAGACCGTTTTCTGCCCGTCGCCGTCTATCAGCTCCACCACGAACAGCGCTCCCCGCACCGGCTCCTCCGTGTCCGCTGCCAGGACCCGCAGCACCAGCTGCTCCTCCTGAGTCTGGCTCTCCAGATGCACCGGCACCAGCGCCGTGTCCGTACCGAAGCTCACCGGCTTGGCCTGTCCCCGGCTCTCCGCCGCAGCCACATACTGCGGAGCCTCCGCCAGTTGCCACAGGCCCAGCGCCGTGGCGGCCACCAGCACCGCCATCACGCCGCACAATATCCGTACATACTTTCCCATGGGTGTTCCTCCCTATCTGACCACCGCATATCCACCGGGCACCGACAAAAATGCCGACCATGCCCCCATTTTTCTCATGGTAGCATCATCATATCCCATTTATTGCATTATGTCAACGGGGAAGTTCACCGCCTGTGGAAAAAAATCAGCGCCGGAGAGGATATATCGTCCCTCTCCGGCGCACAGTTTCATAATCAAAGCTCCACCACCAGCGGCACATGGCCGGTGTAGGGGCAGGAATTTCTCCAGCACGTCCTCTGTCCGCAGCCGCAGGGAGCTGGTATTGCGGCAGGGATGGCAGCCGAACCACCGGCTTTCCGCCACCGCCCGATCCAGCACCAGCGTCACCCGGTGCTCCGTGTCGTTCAGCAGTCCCAGCACCGACGCCGAGCCCGGCTGCACACCCAGCAGCTGCCGCCGCTCCCGATCCTCCCCCGTGGCAAAACACACCCGGGAGGAGCCGATCTGCTTAGACAGCTCCTTGGTCACAAAGGGCTTGTCCCCGGCATGGCCAGCAGGTAAAAAGCCGACCGGTTCCGGGGCGTCAGCAGCAGATTCTTGCAGATGTCCGCCCCCAGCGCCTGAGAGATGACGGCGCAGTCCGCCATGTCCTCCGCCGGATCGTGATCCACCCGGTCAAAGGGATGCCCAGTTCCTCCAGCGCCGCATAGGTGCGGTCCTCCACCGGCGTCCGGCTCTCCGCCGGGGCGCCGTGATACACAGGCGATACGTTCATGCTCTCACGCTCTTTCCCGCAGCTTTTCCCCGGCCCGGAAAATATCTCCGGCCCCACCGTCAGGATCAGGTCGCCGGGCTGGGCCAAAGAGGCCAGCGTATCCGTCACCTTCTCCAGACTGGAGCAGTAGATGGCGCCGGGGATCTCCCGTGCCAGATCCTGCGAGGAGATGCCGATGTCGTTCTGCTCCCGTGCGGCGTAAATTTCCGCCAGCACCGTCACATCCGGCAGCTTCAGCTCCTCCACGAACTGGGAAAACAGCGCCTTGGTGCGGAGTAGGTGGGGGCTGGAAGGCGCAGATGACCCGCTGATAGCCCATGGTGCGGGCGGTGGTCAGCAGGGGCATGGAGCTCACCGGGATGGTGGGCGTAGTCGTCGTAGACCTCCGCCCCATGATATGTCCCCTTGTGCTCCATGCGGCGGCCTGCGCCGTGGAAGGTCTCCAGCCCACGGGATACCGCCTCGCCGGGCAGACCCAGCACATACGCTGCCGACGCCGCTGCCAGCGTGTTGAGGATGTTGTGCTTGCCGGGGGATCTTCAGCTCCACATGGGCATAGACCTCCCCGTGGATCACCACATCGAACACCGGGCAGCCGTCGAAGAAGGACACGTTGTCCGCCACGCAGTCCGCCGTCCGATCCTGCACGGCGAAGGTGAACACCGGGTGCTGCAGTCCCTTCACGGAGTCCCGTGCGCCGGCGTCGTCGGCATTGGAGATGATGTAGCCCCGCTGGGGTACCAGATCCGGCAAAGGCATGGAAGGAGTGCTCGATATCCGCCAGATCCTTGAAAAAGTCCAGAAGATCCTCCTCCACGTTAAGGATCACCGCCACCGTGGGGAAGAAGGACAGAAAGGAGTTGCAGTACTCGCAGGACTCCAGAATGATGGTGTCCCCCTCGCCCCACCCGATAGCCGGAGTGCAGCAGCGGCAGCGTACCGCCGATCATCACCGTGGGGTCGGCCCCGGCCTCCATGAAGATATGGGTTGCCATGGAGGTGGTGGTGGTCTTGCCGTGGGTACCGGAAAAAAGCACACGGCATTTGCGTATTTCTGCATGATGGCGCCCCAGCCTGCGCCCGCTCATATACGGGGATGCCCCCCGTGCGATGGCCCCGGAGATCTCCGGGTTCTCGTCGTGGATGGCGGCGGTGCGGATCACCAGATCGCAGTCCTTGAGATTCTCCGCCGAGTGGCCGATGGCCACGTCGATGCCAGTGAGCGCAGGTGCCGTACGGTATCGCTCTCTCGGACATATCCGAGCCCTGCACCGTCAGTCCCATGCCCCGCAACACCTCCGCCAGCGGACACATGGACACGCCGCCGATGCCCGCCAGATGGACCCGGACACCAGGCTTGAGATACGTATGGATATCCACAGTGGGATGGATCATATTCAGGTTCCTCCTTCATTTCCCGCCGAAAACCTGCTTTTCGGCAAGCGCTTGCGGAGCTGTATCTTTGCGCTCCGTCATTATAATACGCCGCTGCGGCGGATGCAAGCCCCTCCCTCCGGCGCAGCAGGCTCTTCCAGTCCAGCTCCATCACCAGCAGGCTCACCATCATCAGCGCCGCCCCGATGTAGCCCCGCTGCAAAACCTCATGGGCAAAGAAATACGCCACGATGGCAGAGAACACCGGCTCCAGCGTGAAGATCAGCCCCACATGGCTGGCGGAGGTGTACTGCTGCTGTGCTTTCACCGTCTGGATGACGAAGCCCACGCCGGAGCAGAACACCCCCAGAAACAGGGCCGCTCCCCACACGGCAGGGGTCTGTGGCAGGCAGGGCTTCTCCAGTAGGAAGGACAGCCCCAGCATCACGAAGCCCACCACCCCCAGCTGCAAAATGCCCAGCTGCAGGGCGTTGACCTGCGGATCGTGGACCGCCCGGTCCGTCAGCACCAGATCCCCGGCGTAGGCTACGGCGCATAGCAGGCAGATGATATCTCCCAGCGCCGGGCGCAGCGCCCCGTTGAGGGTCATGAGCCCCATGCCCACGGTACACAGCACCAGCGCCACCGCCAGCCGCCGATCCGGCCGCTTCCGCAGAAACAGCCACTCCAGCAGCGGCGTCACCACCACCGGCAGAGCGCAGATAAAGCCTGCGTTGGAGAGAGAGGTATACAGCACGCCATAGGTGCAGCCGATATACGTCAGCACCAGGCACAGCCCGATGGGGATGCTGGCAAGCAGCGTCCGCCGGGAGAGGGGCCCCCCAGCTTCCGGAAGAAGATGGCCCCCAGCACGAAAAACGCTGTCAAAAAGCGAAAGGCGTTCAGGGTCAGCGGCTGCAGCTCCGTCGGCACAGGTCCAGCAGGTAGTAGGGCACTCCCCAGAATGCGGTGGCCAGTACCAGCAACAGATCCGCTTTACGCTGCCTGCTCATATCTCATCCCTCCCGTACAGCATATCGCTTACGGGACATTATATCACACCTTTTCCCCAGTGAAAAGCACTATTTCCATAGCCGCAGCCACCCGCTGTCATGGAGCTGCTTGACAAACAGCAGCGCCATGGGACACAGCAATTATCCCAGCCACGCCGAAGGCGCAGAAGCCCACATACATGGCCGCCAGCGCCGCCAGCGGCGACAGGTCCACCTGCGCCGCCATGATCTTAGGGCTCCAGCACGCTCCGCACCAGCGAGATGACGCCGTACAGGGCCAGCAGCCCCCAGCCCCTTGGGGGACGTTCCCTGTCAGCAGGCACAGCGCCCCCCACGGCACCAGCACCGTCCCCGTGCCGAACACCGGCAGGGCGTCGATGACGGCGATCAGTGCCGCCAGCAGCAGGGCATAGCCCTGCCGCATCAGGAGAAAGTCCCGCCAGCGAGCTCACAGAAAGGTGACCCCCAGCAGAATGCACTGGGCCTTGCACCACTTTCCCAAGGTGGCCAGCAGATCCGCCTTGACGCCTCTGGCCTGCCGCGTAAGTGTCCTCCGGCAGCTGCCGCCGGAGGAACGCCGGATGCGGGGATAGCTTCCGGCGGTGAACAGCACCGCCAGCAGCGTGGTAGCGCAGAACAGCACCGCCTGAGGCAGCGCCGCCGCTGCCGCCGTCACCGCCCGCAGGCACCGCTGGCCCATGCTCTCCAGCAGGCTCCGCCAGCTGAGCCGACAGCCCATCCAGCAGAGCCTCCAGCCAGCTCCGCAGTCCCTCCGGGCAGGCGGCGCACAGCTGCTGCGCCCTGCCCCCGTACCAGCTCCGTCCACCGGGGCAGAGCCTCCAGATACCCCGGCAGCCGACCCGACAGCTCACAGACCTGCCGCAGCAGCACCATGGCCAGCAAAGCACCAGTCCCGCCGCCACCGTTCCCAGCACCACCAAGCTCAGCACCGTGGCCGTAAAGCCCCCGCCGCAGGGGCAGCCTTCTCCGGCACAGTACCACCGCCGGCTCCAGCAGCCCGCCAGCGCCAGTGCAATGAGGAACGGCAGCAGCCACACCAGCACATACCGCACCATCAGCCATATAAGCGCCAGCCAGACCGCCCCGTAGGCGCACCGGATGAGAAACGTCAGCTTTGGGTCCCGCAAACCGTCCCCCTCTTTCTTATAAAAACAGTTGTATTTTCTCCAAATACATGGTATGATGCAGAGGAGAGAAATCCCCGCCCGTCCCCGGACCGGCAAAAGGAGTGTAAGATCATGGCAAATGAAAAGTTTTTTACATCGTAGCGGCGGACGCCCTGCCGGAGGTATTCCTGCGGGTGGCGGAGGCCCGGCGGATGCTTCAGGGTAGGCGAGGCCGACACCGTGGGCGAGGCCGCCTGCAAGGCCGGCATCAGCCGCGGCGCCTTCTATAAATATAAGGATGCGGTGCGCCCTTCCAGAACATGAAGGCCGGGCGCATCATCACCTTCTATACTCTCTTGAAGGATACGCCGGGTGCGCTGTCCAACATACTGTCTATTTTTGCCAATTCCGGGGCAAATATACTGACCATCAACCAGACCATTCCCACCAACGGCTGCGCCGGTGTCACCGTCACCGCCGAGACCAGCGAGATGCACGAGTCGCTGGAGGAGATGATGACCGAGATCACCGCCGCCGAGGGCGTGCTGAAGTTTGAAATTCTGGCCGCCTGACTCCTTCCATATCAAAAAACCGTCCCCTGTCTGCCTTTGCACAGGGGACGGTTTTTTGCAGCGCCCGCAGGTCCCTACCAAAACCGACAGGCTGTCTCCGCTATAAGAAAGGTTCCTCCGATCGCAGCGGAGGGATCATTGCCGCTGCTCTTTCCGCTGTTTGTGCAGCGTGACCTCCGCCGTACCCATAGCGCCTGCCAGCAGCAGCCCCATCCCAAAAGGCCATCCGCCGCCGTCACCGGTCTGTGGTGGAGAGCATCATCACGCAGTACATGATCGGCCCCATGTACTGGCGGCTCTTCCAGTCGAACACGAAGCCCGCCGCCAGACCGCTGAGGGCCCGGCGGCTATGCGGCTCATTGAAAAAACTCCTTGGCAGCTAAATGCGACTTGATGGCTCGGTATAGCACAGCTTTCGGGAAATTTCAACAGCCCCGCCGCCACAAAAGGAGGGAGGCGCCTCTCCCTCTCAAGCCCCGCCCATGCAGACCGCAGGAGGCGGACCCTCTGTTTTCCTTATCCTATGTGCCCCTCATGCCCGCTTCTTCTTGCGCTGCAGCTGCAAGCGATCATGGCGATAAACTCGGAGTTGGTGGGCTTGCCCTTGGCGGAATTCACCGTGTATCCAAAAGTACTTCTGCAGGGTCTCCAGGTCGCCGCGATCCCAGGCGACCTCGATGGCGTGGCGGATGGCCCGCTCCACCCGGCTGGGAGTGGTGGAAAAGCGCCGTGCCACCTCGGGGTAGAGCACCTTGGTCACGGCGTTGATGACGTCCATGTCCTCCACCGCCAGCAAAATGGCCTCCCGCAGATACTGATAGCCCTTGATATGGGCCGGTACGCCGATCTCATGAATGATGGCCGTTACCATCCCCTCTAAAGCCGGGGCGTGGTAGGGCTCCTCTTGTTCCGGATGTACCGCCTGCCGCATCAGCTCCAACAGGGACTCCTCGTTCACCGGCTTGGGCAGGAAGAAATACACGCCCATTTCCACCGCCCGGCTCACGGCCTGCTGGCTGCAAAATGCGGATATGACGATCACCTTCCTTTCTCCCGGCTCCTCTGCCAGCTGGCGCAGGATGCCGAAGCCATCCAGCCCCGGCAGTACCACGTCCATCAGGATCAGTTCCGGTTTTGTGCGGCGCACCAGCTCCATGACCATCGGCCCGTCGCCGGTGGACGCCGCCACCTCAAATTCGCCGGTTTCCTCCAGCAGCTGCCTCAGCAAAATGCGAAACTCCTCATTCGCATCCGCCAGCAGCACTCTCGTTCTTTTCCATCGCATCCAATCCTTTTCCACAGTTTGCTCCGCTGCCCCAAATGTTCTCCAGCCATTCCCATTTGTCGTGCAACTTGTGTATAATTTATCATATTTATCTGATAGTTTCAAGATTATTGTGTCGAAAAATCCTCTCAAAAACGCATCTCATATCAAAAACCCGTTAAAGCCGATGAAAAATACAACAAAAATATCACCCGGCGTTCTTTCAATGCCGGGCGATATTGTTAACTCACGCTTCATTCAATTTTCGGCGGTCTGTCAGATATCTCCCCTTACAGGAACCGATCCAGCTCCGCCTCCACGTTCTTCCGGTGCTTCTTCACCTGCGCACGGTGCAACTGCCCGTGGGACATGACCAGTTCTACATGGCGCAGCGCCCGCAGGTCGGCCAGTAGATCCGCCGCCGTAACGATGAGGTCCGCCGCCTTTCCCGGCTCCAGCGTGCCGGTCTCCTGACCGATACCCGCCATCTGGGCGCGGCCGGTGGCGGTGTACAGAGCGAAGGCGTTGGACACCCCCACATACTTGTGGAAGTAGTACAGCTCCCGCCAGAAGTCGTACTGGGTGATCCACGGGCAGCCCACGTCGTTGCCCAGCACCACCGGGATATCCTGCTCCAGCGCCGCCTTGGCGCAGTCGATGATGCCCTCAAACACCACGTTGCCGTTGTACCGCTCCACCTCCGAGGCGTTGGAGACGGACCGGTCAAACAGCGCATAGGGCAGGGCCGGGGAGATGGTGGTACACAAAAACGCCCCCCGCTCCCGGAACAGCCGCAGGATATCCGCATCGGGCTTGGCGCCGTGCTCAATGGAATCCACGCCGTTCTCCAGTGCCACCCGTACGCCCTCCGGTGACTCCACATGGGCCGCCACGGTGTAGCCCATCTTATGCGCCCTCTCGCACACCACCTTCACCATCTCCGGCGGCATCTTCAGCTCGCCCGGCACGCCCTTCTCCTTGGCGTCCAGCACACCGCCGGTGATCATCAGCTTCACCAGATCCACGCCTGCGCCGTCCCTTCTCCAACTGGGCCAGTGCCTCGTCGATGGTGTGGGCCGCCACCGCCACAGACCCGGCCATGTGGGCCGCCGGGGAACGGAGATGCCCTCATTGGCCGCCAGGATGCGGGGTCCCACCCTCCGTCCGGCCCGAATATCGTCCCGCAGCCGGGTGTCGAAGTCCGCCAGACCGCCCACCGTGCGGATGGTGGTGACGCCGGAGAACAGCTCCTCCTTGGCAAAAGCCCGCCACCATGCCGTAGGCCACCTTCCGGGTCAGTCCGTGGAGAGGGATGGTCTTTACCAGCTTCTCGTTGTCCCGGCTGCTTTTTCTGAGGCTTGCCGCTGCCCGCCAGATTGACGTGCATATTGATGAGCCCCGGCATCAGATAGCCGCCCTTCAGGTTCACCACCTCATAGCCAGCGTCAGATCCGTCCCCTCCGGTACGAGTGTCCGTAATGCGGTCGCCGTCGGTCCGGCACCAGTCCCTCACGGGCTGCATCTCCCGTGTGCCGTCCAGCGCTTGCCACCACAAAATGCGTATTTCATCGCTCTCCCCGTCCTTTTCTTTTCTATCCGAGTGTTTTCTGTCCGCTATGCCTTAGCTTCTATGGATCCTTTACGGTACAATATAAGCCCCACCGCCCCGCCTGTCAATCGTTTTGCAGAGAAAATCCCGGTAAACCCGGCGCAGGAGGCCCGGAGCCGATGCTCCGGGCCTCCTGCCTCACAGGGCGCTTATCCCGCCGTGGTCAGCATATTCTCCAGGAAGATACCGTATCCCTCCGCCGGGTTTGCCACCAGCACATGAGTCACGGCTCCCACCAACCGTCCGTCCTGCAAAATGGGGCTGCCGCTCATCCCCTGCACGATTCCTCCAGTGGTCTCCAGCAGCTCCGGGTCCGTCACCCGCAGCAGCAGATCCCGGCCGTCCCGGCTTCGGGGTTCACCCGCAGGATCTCCACCTCATAGGCACGGGTATCGCTGCCGGAAATGGTACATAATATAGACGCCTCCCCGGCGTGTACCTCCTCCGGCTCTGCCACCGATACCGCCTCGCCGGAGATAAAACCCGCATCCTCCACCGTGCCAAAGATGCCCTCGTTGCTGTTGACCGTCACCGTGCCTACATCCCGCTGCACGGTAAAGTCCCCTTCAGCTCGCCGGGGTCGCCCCCTGCTGGCCCTTCTTCACCGCCTTCACCATAGTCTCCATAATAGAGCCGCTGGCCAGCGGCATCAGCTCCGCCGTGTCCACATCCGTGATACCGTGGCCCAGAGCGCCGTAGCTGCCGGTGGCGGGGTCATAGTAGGTCAGCGTGCTGACACCCGCCATGCTGTCCCGGATCCACGCACCCAACCGGATGCCGCCGTCCCTCGCAAACCACTGGACTGGCCGTCACCTCCAGCGTTTTCCCGTCCCGCTGCACCGTCAGCTCCGCCGCCGTTTCGCCGTTTTCCGCCAGCATGGCCTGTAAATGCTCTGTGGAGCGGATCTTCTCACCATTGAAGGTCAGCAGGATATCTCCCTCTTTCAGGCCGCACTCCTTGGCCGGGGAGCGAGTCTCCTCCGCTCCCTGCACCGGCGACACGGATACCACCAGTACACCGTCGGCAAAGAGCTTGATGCCCACGGCCTTGCCCACGGGGATCAACTGCCGCTCCTCATCGGCCCACGTCCGCGCCATCCCAGCGACAGGGCCAGCACCATCGCCAGCAGTACGGCGCGCCCGCCGCACGCCTCGCCTTGCTTGCGTTTCATGCATCGGATCACCTCTTATTTTTTGTTTTCGTCGCCGGCGACACCATTACTTTGCGCCGCAGCCGCCGGTTTCATCGGCGTTAAATTCCGCCAGACATGGCAATCGTCCCGCACGACTGTCACACCGCCGCTTTTGCGCCGCAGGAAAAATTTTCCGCAGTGAAGCGCCAGCTTTTTTAGGACACCTCCCCGTTTTTCTCCGTTGCAGCCCCGCCCGCTCCTATGTTATAGTAGAGGGGAAAGGACGTGAAGCCATGAAAGGAACCACCCGCCTGCTGGCCCTGTGCGGCGTACTGACCGCCTTGGGCGTGGTGCTGCTATGTGTCTGGGGGCATCGTCCCTTTGCCCTGTATATCTGCCCCATTCTGGCCTCCATCGCCCTGCTGCTGCCGGTGCGCTCCCGCCCACGGTACGCATGGTGCTCGCTATGGGGCCATCGCCCTGCTGGGTCTGCTGCTGTGCCCGGATAAGGAGGTATCGCTGCTGTTCTGCTTCACCGGCTACTATCCGCTGCTGAAGCCCCGCCTGGACGCCCTCCGCAGCCGCCTTCTCCCTGACGCTGAAGCTTCTGTGGGCCGCCGTCTCCATGGCGGCGCTGTACGCCCTGATCCTCTTCTGCCTGCCCGCCGTGGTGGAGGAGTTCGCAGCCACCGGCCGCTGGCTGCTGGCCGCCACCATCGCCATGGGCGTCGCCCTGTTCTTCGTCTATGATGTCTTTGCTGGGCCGTCTTATGGCCCGCTGGCCCGCAAGGTCTGAGGGACAGCGCCGTCTCTTGTAACCTTTTCGCCCGCTGCCGGGCCTCTTTTTCACAGAATATGGGAGTCAACGGTGGTTTCCACCGTAGGCTCCCCTTTGCTTTTCCCGACACTTTCCCATCGATATGTCCCATTTCCGTCACAGTGCCTTGTGCATCCTGCCCAAAATTTCCGGGTGTTTTTTACCATTCTGAAAATTTTGTTATCAATTTGTAATTTTTGTGTAGCTTTTTTGATAGAGTTGTGGTATGATATCTCTCGTAGTTTTCCAAAACCAACGCAGAAAAGGATGGCAAAAAGCATATGTCCAGAAAATTTGCCTGTCTCTATCTGGCCGTTGCGCTTTGCTGGTGTCCAGCATCTGGATCGCCAGCGCCGATGAACTTTGTGATACCGTACAACAGGAGGTGCAGTACAGCGCCGCTGTGGAGGCGCTGGATGCCGCCAGGGCTCACCAGCCGCTCCAGCAATGTCCTGCCCAGCGGCGAGGGTCTGGCTCTGGCGCTGGAGCTGGGCCTGCCGGAGGAGGAGACCATCTCCCTCTCCCAGCTGCCCACCGAGGCCCTCAAGACCAGTCAGGCCCAGGAGGACGCCGCCCGCCGCAAGCAGGCGGACACCGCCGCCCGCCGCTGACGCCGCCGCCAAGGAGGCCGCCCGTCAGAGCCTGCTAAGCGAGTACGACGGCGTGCAGCTTACCGAGGCTGTTCGGCTTCGCAGTGCCGCCGACAACGACACCGCCCCCTCCCTCACCATCGACAGCGGCAAGGTGGCCCGCCTCAACGACTATCAGGACGGCTGGTACCAGGTCACCTTCGGCCAGTCCACCGGCTACATCCCCACGCCGAGTATGCCCAGCCGGTCCACTATGCCGACTATGAGGGTACTTCCGCCACCAACACCGTGCGGGAGGAGCTCATCGCCTACGCCTACCCTATTTGGGAACGCCCTATGTCTACGGCGGCTCCAGCTATTCCGGTACTGACTGCTCCGGCTTTCACCATGGCTGTGTTCGCCAAGTTCGGCTACTCCCTGTCCCACGGGGCCAGCGACCAGTATTACACCGCCACATCTGTCTCCCTCCGAGGGCGGCAGGCCGGTGATCTGGTGTTTTTTCGATACCTTCGGCGGCATCAGCCACGTGGGCATCTATTTGGTGGCGGTCAGTTCATCCACGCCAGCTCCTCCGGCGGTGTGAAGGTCAACTCCCTTTACGAAAGCTACTACGCGCCTGCTATCTGGGGGCCGGACGCATCCTCCCCTGAAGCGTCACATAGAGACATCCTAAGAGAGCCGCCTGCGGGCGGCTCTCTTACTTTTTCTTTCGCCTCCGTATATTCCGTATTTTTATTCATTTTCGCTGCATTTCCTTTGTGCAATTCGCTTCTTTCTTCCGTAATATTCAGTCCAGAAGCGAGCAGTTTGCATGATTCTCTCATTTTTGCTGTAATTTTATTCATTTTTGCACTTGACTTTTATTCATCTCCGTTGTATCATAACCACATCCTCCGGAACACCCGGAGCCTTCCATCCACAAGGCCGCCTGCACAGGCGGCACAACGAATACAAAGTGAGGTATGAGAGATGAAAAAAAGTATTTGCCCTTCTGATGGCCGCCGCCATGATCCTGTCTCTGGCCGCCTGCGGCAAGCAAGAACCCCGACAGCAACCCCGACAGCAACGACGATAGCAACGACAAGAAAACCACCCTGATCCTGGGGACCAGTGCCGACTACGCCCCCCTTCGAATTCATGTATCCCGATGACAAGGGCGAACTGACCTACGCCGGCATCGACGTGTCCGTGGCTCAGTACATTGCCGACGACATGGGTCTTTCCCTTCAGGTGGAGAACATGGCCTTCGAGTACCTGCTGACCTCTCTCTGGGCAAGGGCGACTTCGACATGGTGCTGGCCGCCATGGAGGCCACCCCCCGACCGTCTGGAGAACGCCGACTTTTCCGACCCCTACTATAACGATATCCCCCCGGCCATTCTGGTGAAGGCTGACAATGCCGACCAGTTCAAGACGCTGGCCGATTTCGCCGGCAAAGTCCGTGGGCGCACAGGCTGCCACCACCAAGCTGGATATCATCGCCGACTCCATGCCCGGTGCCAACGCCGTGTCTCTCCAGTCCGTGCTGGATCACGATGATCAATGATCTGACCTATGGCAAAGGTGGACGCCATCGTGGTGGACGGCGGTGTGGCCCAGCAGTATGCCGAATCCAACCCCGATCTGGTCATTGCCGGTGCCTCCAGCGAACTGGGCGAGGCATCTGCCTACTGCGTGGCCGTGGCCAGGGCGATCCCAAGGGTCTGCTGCCCGGCATCAACGCCGCCATCGCCAAGCTCAACAGTGAGAATAAGCTCCAGAGCTTCATCGATGCCGCCAACGATCTGTCCACCAAGGCCGTGGAAGCCAACTGATCCGAAACCGCACCCTCCCCGCGCGCCCAGTGCTCCGCACTGGGCGCAGCGCCGGGTATTCTTCCATCTGAAAGGAGATGACGCCCATGTGGTGGAGCGACCTGTTCACCGACATGGATCCCACCGATTTCTTCAACTTTTCCTTCCTGCCCAAATACGGCACCGCCTTCGTCCGTGGCATCGAGTACACCCCCTGCTGCTGGCCGTGGTGTCCGTGCTGCTGGCCATTCTCCCGGCATTGGGGCTGGCCCCTCATGCGCCTGAGCCGGAAAAAGCCGGTGCGCTGGCTCTCCGGGGCCCATCGCCGTGTTCCGCTCCACCCCCATGCTGGTGCAGCTGTCCATCATCTACTACGGCCTGTTCTACGCCATCTCCCTGCCCCGGCTGACCCTCTTCGGCTTCGTGGATATCAGCCGCTTCATCCCCGGCGTGGTGGCGCTGGCCCTGAATAGTTCTGCCTATATGGCGGAAATTTTCCGTGCCGGTATTCTGGCCGTGGATAAGGGACAGGCGGAGGCCGCCCGTTCTCTGGGCCTCTCAAATGGCAGAGTATGCGTCTGGTGGTGCTGCCGCAGGCGGTGAAGAACGTCCTGCCTGCGCTGGCCAACGAGATGGTCACCATGGTGAAGGAATCCTCCATCTGCTCCGTCCTGGGTATGGCGGAGCTGATGTTCGCCGCCAAGACCATCGCCGGCTCCACCGGTATCTCTCTGGCACCCTGGCGGCGCTGGTCTATTTCTGCATCAACTATCCGGCCTCCAAGGGCATCGAGGCCATCGAAAGGAGGATGCGTCGTGGCGACAAGCAATAACGCACTCATCTCCGTCCGGCAGCTGACCAAGGAGTTTCGTCGTGGCGTGGTGGCGCTGGATCACTGCGATCTGGAGGTCCACCGGGGCGAGGTGGTGGCCATCATCGGCCCCTCCGGCTCCGGCAAATCCACCCTCCTGCGTTCCTTGAACCTACTGGAGCAGCCTACCTCCGGCGTCATCTACTTCGACGGTGCGGATCTGGCGGACAAATCCGTGAACATCGACCTTCACCGTCAGAAAATGGGTATGGTGTTCCAGCACTTCAATCTCTTTCCCCATAAGACCGTGCTGCAAAACATCACCATGGCCCCGGTGGCCCTGAAAAAGAAAACGCCGCAGGAGGCCCGGCAGCAGGCCATGACCCTCTTGGAGCGCATCGGTCTGGCGGATAAGGCCGATGAATACCCCAATATGCTCTCCGGCGGACAGAAGCAGCGCATCGCCATCGTCCGCTCCTGGCCATGGAGGCCGGAGGTGCTGCTGTTCGACGAACCCACCTCTGCGCTGGACCCGGAGATGGTGGGTGAGGTGCTGGACCTCATGCGCTCGCTGGCCACCGACGGCATGACCATGGTGGTGACCCACGAGATGAGGCTTCGCCCGTGAGGTGGCCAGCCGGGTGGTGTTCATGGCCGACGGCCGAATTTTTTGGAGGAGGGCGCCCCCGCCGACCTCTTTGACCATCCCCAGGATCCCCCGCCTGAAGGGATTTTCTCAGCAAGGTGCTGTGAGCCACAAAACACCCGCTCTCTGGTTTGCCAGAGCAGCGGGCGTTGTCTGGTTCGCCCCCTTTTGCGGAAATTCACTTGTATTCCATTGCCTTTTTATATCCGACAGACGGCTTTCTTTTTCTCCCACGGGTAACCTTCTGCCGGTAGTAGCTATTACGATTTGTGTGTCTCCGACAGCCCACTTTTCCCAGTAGCCGGAAAAGCGGGCAAAAGAAACCGTATTTGATATAAGGCGTAAAGGAAATCCAAAAACCATCGGTTTTTGGCAGAAACTACCGAAGCGCCGCCTGTGGCAGATACAGCAAGGTGGTTTCGAGGAAGTGCCCCGATTTTCACGCCACAACGTGGCTGGAAATCGCCGACACGGTGTGTGCTTCTGCATACTTTTTGCTGCTGTTGGCAAAAGTATGCCGTCGAGACACAAAAGAAGAACGCCACCCACCAAAGGCAGAACGCATCCCAAACACACCAGAAGGCCCGTTTCCCTCACAGGAAACGGGCCTTTGCAGCATGCTTCTATTCAGCTCTTGGTATGGATCTCCTCCCGGCACTTGGGACAGGTAATGACGATGCGTCCCTTCCCACGGGGGACCCGGCATACCGTCCGGCACTTGGGGCAGGCAATGTACTTGTGTTCCCGATCCCGCATCCGGGTCCGGGTCAGGCCGAAGCATTCTTCACCGGCCAGCACCTTGCTCATGAACCACGCATTCTCCGCCCGGCGCTTGGCCAGATTCCGGGGAGAACATCCGCCACAGCGCCCACAGCACCATGGCCGTGAGACAGGGTGGACAGAATCAGGTACGGCACCTGATACCCCTTGATGAACAGACACACCACGTCGATGACAATGGCCGTCAGATGGTGACCAGTCCCAGCCGATCTCCGCCGTTGCGGCCGTACATGAACCGGGCCATAGCGTTGCCGACCCGTTGGAAGAAACTCATACGCTTGCCTCTTTCCTCTGAAGAGATATCGTCCTCAGAAATTGACGATGCTATTCTATCCGAAAAGTGAGGAAAGGTAAAGCCCTCTTGTGCAGAATTTACAGATTGGTCATGATTGCCCCGCCTTTCTTCCGCATTTCTCCGGGACAATCCGTTTTTCTGCGTTGCAATCAATGACGGAAATTGATATAATAATAAAATATGAGCTATGCACACGGGGGCCGGCAGAACGCTCCGCCGACCCCTATCTGGCGGCAGCCGGACGCTGTGGGTGCGGCTGCGGGGGCGTCCCTCCCGCCCGGCCCTGCGCCGCTTCATGGTATCCTATGCCGTAGCGGAGCCAGCGGTTCCGCCAGAAAGGACAGTCATCATGATCAAGATCGCCCCCTCCATCCTCTCCGCCGACTTCGCCCATCTGGGCCGTGACATCCAGCGTATCTCCGACGCCGACTATGTCCACGTGGACGTCATGGACGGCCTGTTCGTCCCCAATATCTCCATCGGCATCCCGGTGGTAAAGTGCATCCGCCCGGTGACGGATCTGCCGCTGGACGTCCACCTGATGATCGACCGTCCCGTGCGGTATGTGGAGCAGTTCTGCGATGCAGGCGGCGACCTCATCACCTGCCATGTGGAGGCGGACACGGAGGAGAATATTCACTCCGCTATCGTCAAAATTCACGCCAAGGGCAAGAAGGCCGGTGTGGTGGTAAAGCCCAAGACCCCGCCTCCGCCGTGCTGCCGCTTTATCAATGAGGTGGAGCTGATCCTGGTCATGACCGTGGAGCCGGGCTTCGGCGGCCAGAGGTTCATGGCCGACATGATGCCCAAGGTGCAGGAGATCCGCCGCTACATCGACGCCATGAATCCCACCTGCGAGCTGGAGGTAGACGGCGGCGTGGACCCCGCCACCTGCAAGCTCTGCATCGCCAGCGGCGCCAACGTGCTGGTGGCCGGCTCCTCCGTCTATAAGGCAGAGGACATCCCCGCCCCGCATCCGGGAGCTGCGTGGCTGATCCTCTGCATTTACGCAATATCTTCACTGAAAAGGACATTATATTATGGAATATTTCCCTGCGCCCCTTGAAAAACTGGTGGAGCAGTTCGCCCGTCTGCCGGGCATCGGCTCCAAGTCCGCCCAGCGTCTGGCCTTCCATGTGCTGAATCTGCCCATGGAGCAGGCGCAGGAATTTGCCAACGCCATCGTGGAGGCCAAGCAGAAGGTGACCCTCTGTCCCATCTGCCGCAACCTCACCGCCGGCGGCCCCTGCCCTATCTGTGCCAACCCCAAGCGGGACGAAAGTCTGCTGTGCGTGGTGGCAGAATCCACGGGATGTCATCGCCATGGAGCGGGCCAGAGAGTTCCATGGCCGCTACCACGTCCTCCATGGTGTTCTGTCCCCCATGAACCATGTGGGTCCCCGACGACCTCCAGATCAAGCCGCTGGTGGACCGGGTGGCACAGGGCGGCATCCGGGAGGTCATCATGGCCACCAACCCCGACACCGAGGGCGAGACCACGGCCCTGTATCTGGCCCGGCTGCTGAAGCCCTTCGGCGTGAAGGTCACCCGTCTGGCCTACGGCATCCCCGTGGGCGGGCATCTGGAGTTTGCCGACGACGCCACTCTCACCCGTGCGCTGGAAGGGCGGCAGGAGCTATGAAACGACTGCTCTGCCTTCTGCTGGCCCTATGCATGGTGCTGTCCCTCACCGCCTGCGGCGGAGAGCAGCCGGAGTCCATCCAGCTTTTCGCCATGGACACGGTGATGGACCTCACCGCCTACGGTGAAAACGCAGCAGCCGCCCTGACGGACGCCAGCCGGGAGATCAACCGTCTGGAGCGACTCCTGTCCCGCACCATCGACACCAGCGAGATTTCTCAGATCAACGCCGGCGGCGCCGTCACCGTCTCCGAGGAAACGGCCTCCCTGCTGGCTCAGGCCCAGACCTATACCGCCGCCACCGACGGTGCCTTCGATATCACCATTGCCCCGCTGGTCTCCCTATGGGGCATCACCACCGACAGCCCCTACGTCCCCACCCAGCAGGAAATCGATGCCCTGCTGCTGCCGCTGGTGGGGCCGGAGCATCTGCACCTGTCAGGGAGACACCGCCACACTGGACGACGGCTGCGCCATCGTCTGGGCGGCATCGCCAAGGGCTACGCCTCCGACCGGGTGGCTGCCATCTTCGCCCGACACGGCATTACCTCCGGAACCATCAGCCTCGGCGGCAATGTCTACGTCGGCGGCTCCAAGCCCAACGGGCAGCCGTGGGTGGTGGCCATTCAGGACCCCCGCTCCAACGGCTACGCCGTCACCGTGGCCCTGACGGACTCCTTCGCCGTCACCTCCGGCGGCTATCAGCGCTACTACACCGCCCCGGACGGCACGGTCTACCAGCACATTCTGGACCCCAAGACCGGCTATCCGTGGAGAGTGACCTGCTGTCCGTCTCCATCCTCTGTGACAACGGCACCATGGCCGACGCCTATTCCACCGCTCTCTATGTGATGGGCAGCGCTGGGGCGCAGGCCTTCTGGCGCACCTGCGGCGGCTTCGAGATGATCCTGATCACCACCGCCGGACAGGTGCTGTACACCCCCGGTCTTTTCCGAAAAAAAAATCACTCCCACGGAGGGCAGCGGCTATGAATACGTATCCATCCACCCCTAAGCTCCGCCCCACCCTCTGGGACGGCGTGGTGGCAGCGCTGGTGGCGGCTCTGGCCATTGTGACGATCCTGTGCTTCTATGGCCGCCCGGCGCACCTCAGGCCGTCACCATCACCCACCGGGGCGCCTTGATCCAGACCATCCGCCTCACCGGCCTGACCGAGACAAAAAACCGTCGCCATCGACGGCGACTACCAGCTGGAAATTCAGGTGGACAGCGGCGGTGTCTGCGTTACCCGCGGCGACTGTCCGGGGCAGGACTGCGTTCACACCGGCCGCATCACCCGCTCCGGCCAGAGCATCGTCTGCCTGCCGGAGCAGGTGGTCATCCAGCTCACCGGCGGCACATCGGACGCCGACGTGGTGTTGGGATGAGGGGGCGGCGCATGAAACATATCTCCACCCGACAGCTGGCTCTGTGCGCCGTGTTGACGGCGCTGGCACTGGGGCTCAGCACGCTGGAAAACCTCTTTCCCGTGACGCTGCTGATCCCCCCCTGCCCGGCGTGAAGCTGGGCGCTTGCCAACATCGTCACCGTGTTCGCCCTGTATCAGCTGGGCGCCCTCCCGGCGCTGGCCATCCTCACGGCCCGGTGCCTGCTGGGCGGTCTCTTCGCCGGAAACGCCTCCGCCATGCTCTTTTCCCTGCTGGGGGGCCTCACCGCCATGCTGGTGATGATCCTCCTGCGCCGCCTGAGATGCCTGTCTATCTACGGGGTCTCCATCGGCGGCGCCGCCGGCCATAACCTGGGCCAAATGGCGGCTGCCCTCATCACGCTGGGCAACACCGCCGTACTGGGCTACCTTCCCTTCCTGCTGGGCATCTCCCTGCTGACGGGAACCCTCACGGGCTTCGTCTCCTCTCTGCTGTTCCGGGCCATGGCCCATATCAAACTCTCGACAAAGGAGTAATCGACAATGGATAAAAAAGACGAGATCATCCTCCAGCAGCTGGAGGTCATCCGCACCATGACGGAGCGCAACCTCCGCAGCATGGGCGACGATTTTTGGGGCACTCCCTTCGAGGGTGTCCTGTCCCCCAAGTCCCCCTCCGCCCCGCCCTCCGGCGGGAAGCCTGTGGACAGCGCCGACGGCAAGATGCCTGCCCAGCCGTCCGATGGCAAGACCGCCGGCGGTCAGCCTGCCGCCAAGGCTGAGAAAACGGAGGTGGTGGAGCCCCTGCCCAGGAGGACATGAAGGACCTGCAGGCGGAGCTGGACAGCTACATCGGCCTTGCCACCGTCAAGGAGGAGGTCCGCAACCTCATCAACATGGCCTCCGTCTACAAGCTTCGCCGCCAGCACGACCTGCCCACCACGGATATGTCCCTGCACATGGTGTTCACCGGCAACCCCGGCACCGGCAAGACCATGATGGCCCGGATGATGGCCCGGATCTACCGGAGTCTGGACATCCTCTCCAAGGGCCAGCTGGTAGAGGTGGATTCCCGCGCGGTCTGGTGGCCGGGTATGTGGGCCAAACCGCCATCAAGACCCAAAAGGTCATCCAGAAGGCGCTGGGCGGCGTGCTGTTCATCGACGAGGCCTATGCCCTCAACGGTAAGAGCGAGAACGACTTCGGTCAGGGAGGCCATCGACACCATCCTCAAGGCCATGGAGGATCACCGGAACGATCTCGTCGTGATCGTCGCGGGCTACACCGACCTGATGGAAAAGTTCATCCACTCCAATCCCGGTCTGGAATGCCGCTTCAACCGCTTCCTGCTCTTCGAGGACTACACCTCCGATGAGATGCTGGATATCTTCAAGATGCAGTGCAAAAAAAGGGCTGCTATCAGTTGTCGGACGGCGTGGAGGAGCTGGTGCGGGACTACATCACCGAGGAAAACGGCGACCCAGAGGACGCTTCGGCAACGCCCGTGGCGTGCGGAACATCTTCGAGCACATTCTGGTGGCCCAGAATAACCGTCTGGCCATGGAGACCGTCACCAAAGAGGACCTGATGACCCTCACACAGGATGACGTCCTCCACGCCAGAGGGAAGCTGGACTGACAAAAATGCCGGAAAGCGTGAAAAACCTCTTGCATCCGGCTCCAAAAGAGCATATACTGTTAAGGTTGATGTAAAAAACTATACCCACGAAAAAAGGGGTTTTTCCTTTGCAGAACGAAAAACTGAGAAACCTGTAGCCATCATCGCCCACGTGGACCACGGCAAGACCACGCTGGTGGACCAGATGCTCAAGCAGGGGTGGCGTGTACCGGGAGAATCAGGAGACGGTGGAAGCGTCCGTCATGGACTCCAACGATCTGGAGCGTGAGCGTGGCATCACCATTCTGGCCAAGAACACCGCCATCCAGTACGGCGACACCAAGATCAACATCGTGGACACGCCGGGCCATGCCGACTTCGGCGGTGAGGTGGAGCGCATCCTGAAAATGGTCAACGGCGTTATCCTGCTGGTGGACGCCGCTGAGGGCGCCCATGCCTCAGACCCGCTTCGTGCTGAGCCGTGCCCTGGACTGGGCCACCGGGTCATCGTGGTGGTCAACAAGATCGACCGCCCCGACCAGCGGGTGTACGAGGTCATCGACGAGTGCTGGGCTGCTGCTGGATCTGGACGCCACCCCGGAGCAGCTGGATTTGCGTAACATTCTGCTCCGGCCCGTCAGGGGCGTGGCCTCTCCCCCGACGTCCCCGGCACGTCTCAAGCCCCTGTTCGACACCATCCTCCAGCTACATCCCCCCCGGAGGCGGATCTGGATCAGCCAGCTTAATACGGCAG